>Ga0315282_10005558_pt1 | contig 21426 bp, 18 predicted proteins | sample YL17G07_20_MG_FD_203693 | JGI IMG/M metagenome (GOLD analysis project Ga0315282, IMG submission 203693) | Sediment microbial communities from Yellowstone Lake, YNP, Wyoming, USA - YL17G07_20 | ecosystem: Environmental > Aquatic > Freshwater > Lake > Sediment | place: USA: Wyoming | collected... | reverse complement strand
CGAACTCATGGTCGAGATCAGCCTCCGGCATCACCCCGTACTCCGACTGGAGGTACACCTTCTGCCGGGATGCAGGGATCGTGTCAATTCGCGCGACGCCGGGGTTGTAAACGAAGAACTTCCGGGCCCCACCCGCGAGAAGCCCGTGCGAGGAGTCGCTCACCGTCAATTTGAGAACGTAGACGCCGGAAGGAAGCGTCGAGATGTCGAACAACCCTACCTCGACAGTCGCCGAGGGGCCGACCGACTTCTTTTTCTCGCGCTTGAGTACGACCCGCTGCGCACTGTTGAGCACCTGTGCCGAAAGCGCGTACCTCCCAGCCGGGAGGTTGTTGAGGCCGTAGAGCTCCGTGTAGTAGTAAATGCGCGAAAGGCTGCCTCCGCCGAACGTAGCGCTTGGATTCGGAACGACCTCAAACGTGTTCTTGTAGAATATGCCCTTCGCATCCCCCTCGGCATCGCGCAGCGAGGCACAAAGCTCAACGTCGCTCATCGTGACGGAGTCGGGCTGGAAGGCCGGCACCACCATCTTGAACGAGACGGAATCCTGGCGCGCAGCCTCGTTCACGTCGGCGGCGGTGAGACGCACGCTGTACGATCCCTGAGGAAGGTGAAAGCGAAGCAGCCCGACAACGGTGTGCCCGGATCTTTCTATCCCTGTTGTGTCGCGGATGACCCGCGGGATCAGCCCCACTTTGTTGATCACGAGCGTGTCAGACTCGCGGATGTCACATTGAAGGAGATTCCCCCCCTTGAAAACGGTATCTGACTTCACGTAGCGCAGGAGAGCATCTGGAAAGCTGTACACAAACTCAACGTACGCTCGACCTGAGTCTCCCCGGAACATGAGCACGTCGAATCGGAGCCCGGTCGACTGCCGGGTGGACGTGATCCCGATCCCCCCTGCTCCCGCGGTCCCGATGAGAAGAAAAAGCGCCGCCGCCAAGGCGAGGAAGTTACATATCTTTCGCATGTCACTCACCCATTACCTTGACAATGACTCGTTTCCGGCGCCGGCCGTCGAACTCAGCATAGTAGAGCTGCTGCCAGGGTCCGAAGTCAAGCTTCCCTGCCGTGACGGGGATGGTCACCTCGTGGTGGACGAGGAGGCTCTTCAGGTGCGAGTCGCCGTTGGTTTCCCCCGTGCGGTGGTGCCGGTACCCCGGGTTGAACGGTGCAAGCTTTTCAAGCCATTCGTCGATGTCCTGGATCAACCCCTCCTCTGCATCGTTGACGTATACCCCCGCGGTTATGTGCATGGCGGAAACAAGGACAAACCCCTCCCTGACACCACTCTTCGTGACGATCTCCTCCACCTGTTCTGTGATATTGATGTACTGGCGGTGATGCTTTGTCTCGAACCAGAGATACTCGGTCAATGATCTCATCAGTCTCTCACCCTATCGTCGTCGAAGGATAGTCCTGCGGCGGGATGGTTGCCCTGTCACCGGCTCCGACCTCGCGATCCAATCGAGCGCTGACGGGACGGCCGGTGGATTTCCTTCCCGATAACGCGAAGACTCTGCGGGAGCGTGACGACCTCAAACCGGTTGAATTCTCCCTGCGACAGGAGTTCGCCGTCCGCATGAACATAGAGTCCGCGCGCGCCGACCACCTCGATGGTCGGCGCCCTGAGGAAATGCACCTCGGGAAACCGGTCGTGTGTCCCTTTGAACACGGACGGAAAAACGCGGAGGATGCGGGCGGTCGATAGATCGTCTACCAGGCAAATATCAAGCTGTCCGTCGTCGACCACCGCGTCCGGTGTCAGAAGGAACTTCCCGCCGGAACTGTGTCCATTCCCGATCGAAACGAGGAGGTGCGGACTGTGGATCTCCACCCCCGGGACGCGTACGACCATGTCGGGTGTCCGGAACACAGCCACGGTCCGCAGAAATGAGACGAGGTAGAGCCACCAACCCCGAAGTCGCTTGTACCGCAACGTGCGGGCGGCGATGTAACCATCGAATCCGATGCCGATCCCGTTCATGAAGATCCTGACGCCGGCCGGTCTTTCCCCCTCTCCGACGGAGACCTTCCCGACATCCACTAAGAACGTCTTTCCCGCCAGGAGGATCTCGAGTGCGGCCACAACGCTGTGGGCGTCGATGCCCACACTTTTCACGAAGTCATTCCCGGAACCGACCGGAATGATGCCGAGCGTCGGACCGCGCCCGAGGATGCCGTTCGCCACTTCGTTGACGGTTCCATCTCCACCCACTGCAACGATTGTGGCATCCGGGTGCGTCTCCGCAGCTTCCCGTGCAAGCTCCATTGCGTGGAGACGCCTCTCGGTCCTCAGGAGTGTGTAGGCAACACACCGTCTCTTCAGCTCCTCCTCAAGCTGCGCGATGTACTTCGCCCCCTTTCCCCGCATGGCAAAGGGGTTGGCAATAAAGATCAGTCCGGTACCCGTCACTTCTCCTCAGGATTCGTGAAGGCTTGAAAGCGTTCCGAGCGTTTCATCAAACTCTGCAGAACCCGAAAATACAAAATGCGCATCGCCGGTGAGTGATGCAAACTCTACACCGTCCTCCGTAAGCGTGTCGACAACGAGGGTGGCTCCGCTTCTCGTCCTGAGCCGCACGGGGTACTGTGTTCTCCCCCAGGCAACAAGCGCGCAGGCTGCAGCGACACTCCCAGTGCCGCACGCGAGTGTTTCAGCCTCGACCCCCCGCTCGTACGTGCGGATCTCTGGTATCCCTTCCCTCAACGTGCCGACAAAACTCACATTCGTGCCTGCGGGCGAAAAGGACTTGTGGTACCGGATCTCCCTGCCGAGTGACGTAACGTCGACGGATGAAACCTCTGCAGGGAGCGAGTCCGCATCGATCACAACATGGTCGGCCCCAGAGTCGACGGCCGTGCAGCGGAGAGTCCCGGCGGAGGTGGTCAGGACTCTCAGCTCACGTATGATGCGGGGCGCAGGAAGAATGAGCTTGACAGCGGTGTCGAGGAGAGTGGCACGGTAGATTCGCCCCGCGGCTTCGAACCGCATCGTCTTGCCTGCAGCTCCGACAGCGAGAGCGAACCGAGCGATTGCACGTCCCCCGTTCCCGCACATCATGCCGGAAGAGCCGTCCGGGTTGAGAAAGCCCATCCTGAAATCGGCCCGCTCTGAAGGCTCGAGGAGGAGAAGTCCGTCGGATCCAATGCCGAAGTGCCGGTCACAGAACGCCCGAGCCAGCTGTGGCAAGACCGTCTGGAACCGAAGGTCTCGGTGGTCGACGACAACGAAGTCGTTCCCCGCAGCAACCATCTTCTGAAAATCAATCCTCATGCGCGGCGTGCGCCATATCGACATGTTCTAATGTACGAAATTATTTGATCGGATGAAATTGCATCAGTGGGGCTGTTTCGGTATATTTCGATGAAATTGCGCGGCTGTTTCCGGTTGGAGGTGTATGGACTACCACGACCTTTGTAAGCAAGCCAGAAAGGCGAAAGCAAACGCCTACGCCCCGTATTCGAAATTCCGGGTCGGCGCGGCACTCCTCAGCGATTCGGGGCGGGTCTTTCCCGGGAACAACGTCGAAAACAGTTCCTACTCGTTGACCGTCTGCGCGGAGCGGGTCGCCGTGTTCACGGCAGTGGCAGAGGGGGAGCGGCATTTCCGCGCGATTGCAATAGCGAGCGACGACTCAGGATTCACGCCCCCGTGCGGCGCATGCCGCCAGGTTCTGTTCGAGATGGCGGGGGACATCGATGTGGTCATGAGCAACTCGAAGGGAGAGATCGAGATCGTCAGGCTGCGGAGCCTGCTCCCCGAGCCGTTCACGCCGAAGCATCTTCGCCGCTCGCGAAAGCAACGTGCTTGAACAGGGTATACGCGTTCTCATCGTCGGACTGACCGGTGCGACTGGACTTCCGCGCACGCATCGTCCTCCCTTCGGACCTTTGAATTTAAGAGTGGAGACTCACTGAATGGAAGCGCCCCCCCATGATACCCCGCGTGACACCGGGTGGATAGAGGTCGTCGCCGGCTGCATGTTCAGCGGAAAGACCGAGGAACTCATCCGACGCCTCCGTCGTGCACAGATCGCACGCCAGAGGGTCGCGATCTTCAAGCCTCTGATCGACAACCGCTACAGCCACGAGAATATCGTTTCGCACAGCGAGCAGTCTCTCGGCGCCACGGTCGTCGCGACCTCGGCCGAGATTCTTGAGAAATCGAAGGACGTCCAGGTCGTCGGTGTGGACGAAGGCCAGTTCTTCGATGCCAGCATCGTTCAGGTGTGCGAGAAGCTCGCAAACGCAGGGAAGCGCGTGATCGTCGCAGGCCTCGACCAGGACTATCGCGGGAAGCCGTTCGACCCGATGCCGCAGCTCATGGCCGTCGCTGAATACGTGACCAAGACGCTCGCGATTTGCGTTGTCTGTGGGAATCCGGCCGATCGTACACAGCGTATTGTGAAATCGACCGAGCGTGTCCTCGTCGGCGGGGCAAATGATTATGAAGCGCGGTGCCGCCAGTGTTGGTACGTGCCGGACGAAGGCTGACGCTACATGAGGACCATGTTGGAGAGAACCTTCACCCGCCTTGCGCGACGCCAGGGCAGCCACGCGCGGAAACTGCAGCCAGCCGTGCCCGGAGGACGCTGACGTGATATCGAGGAGGCAGCTTTCGGAATCAGTGGCGTTTCTCAAAGGGACTTTTCCGCACAAGTCGCGTGCCGCTGTCATCCTCGGTTCGGGTCTGGGCGATTTCGCCAGACAGCTTGTCGACCGGACGAGGGTCGATGCCAGCTCCATCCCTCATTACCCTGTTTCCACCGTGGCAGGACATGCCGGACGGCTTATCCAAGGCCGAGTCGGGTCAGGCGGTGAGCTGAGTGAGCCGGTGATCGCCCTCCAGGGGCGCGTCCATTTCTATGAGTCGGGCACGTACGAGGCCGTCCTCTACCCTGTCCTGGTCCTTCACCGGCTTGGCGTGCGGCGCATCGTCCTGACGAATGCCGCCGGGGGAATGAACAAACTGCTGAGTCCCGGCGATATCATGCTGATCACGGATACCATCAACATGAGCCTTGACGCGCCTCTTGACGCGGTGCAGGGGTTCGTTCGAGGGCGCGGGAGGTTCTCCCCCGCCTTTTCCACACGGCTTCTCGAGGACGCCCAGCGCGTTGCGCTCGATGCGGGAGTCCAGCTCAGGGAAGGGGTCTACGTTTACGTGAAAGGACCGTCGTACGAGACGGCGGCGGAAATAGAAGCATTCCGGCGCATGGGAGCGGATGCGGTTGGGATGTCGACCGTTCCAGAGGTCACGCTTGCCAGCGCTCTCGGCATGGAGGTGCTCGCTGTCTCGCTCGTCACGAACTATGCCGCCGGGATCAGCGTAACGAAGCTCTCCCATGAAGAAGTGACAGTCGCGGCGGCGAACGTCCGCAGGAAGTTTGCGGCATTCATGAAAGCGTTCCTTCATACGATCGCGTAGCAGTTGGTTTTTCTGATCCACAAGCGGGGCGGCTCGCCTCACATTCACCGCATACGGTCCTGTCTATGCAGACAATTAGCTTCCGACGCTTTCCTCCCGAGTCCGACATCTATTCGGACCTCTTCCTCGACTACATCGACCGCTTTGAAGCTGTCGGCGACTACTACGCAGGAGACTTCCGGAACCATGATGTTCTGCGCGGCGTCCTTTCAGCAGTAAGGGAGTTCCCGCGCGGCCGGGAAGTCCTCGCCGACGTGCTCCATCGCCAGAACGTCGAGTTCGGCGCAGGGCAAACGACGGCAGCAAACATTGCTCTCCTTCGCCGGCCTAACACCTTCGCAATTGTGACCGGACAGCAGGTAGGACTCCTTGCGGGTCCGATGTACACGCTCTACAAGACGATCACGGCCCTCCAGCTGACGGCGCAGCTCAATCAACAGTTCCCCGAGCACCGGTTCATCCCGGTCTTCTGGCTCGAGGGTGAGGACCACGATTTCGAGGAGGTAAGCCACGTCCGGACCGTCACAACTGAGAACACGCTCTTCGACCTCCAGTACCTCCCTCATGGGAAGCCGCTCGAAAGGAATCCCGGTGCAGTGGGAGCCATGCCGCTCACTCCGGCCATCACTCAGGTGCTTGAAGGGCTCCGCCAGGTTCTTCCGGTGACGGAGTTCTCGGGGCAGGTGTTCGACGCACTGAACGACATCTACAAAGCGGGCGCATCAATGAACACCGCGCTCGCCCGGTTCCTGAACTACCTCTTCCCTGACAGCGGTCTTGTCATCGTGGACCCCGGGGCGAAGGAATTGAAGGAACTCTCGAGGCCGATCTTCGAGGACGAACTCCGCTCCTTCCCACAGTTGTGTGAGCTCGTCATCCAGCAGAGCGCGCATCTCGAATCGCTCTACCATGCCCAGGCAAAGCCGAAGGCGATCAACCTTTTCCTTCTGCACAAAGGTGGCCGCTACCTCATCGAACCGGTGGAATCGGGGTTCAGTCTCAAGGGTTCGAGACAGAAGTTCACGCGCGAGGAGCTCAATCAGCTCCTCACCGGCTCCATCGAGCTCTTCAGTCCGAACGTCATCCTGCGTCCGATCATTCAGGACAGGCTCCTCCCGACGGCCGTATACGTCGCTGGCCCTGCTGAAGTCGCCTACTTCGCCCAACTGAAGACGCTGTACCGGCACCTCAGGATCCCGATGCCGGTCGTGCACCCCCGTGCCAGCGCCACGATCCTTGAGGACAAGATCCAGAAGGTGCTCGAACGCTACGGCCTCTCCGTCGTTGACTTCTTCGGGAATGAAGGGGAACTTGAGGAGCATGTGCTGGAGCAGGAGTCGAACATCAGGCTCGACGAATTGTTCCGCGGTGTGAAGCGGAAGCTGAGCGAGGCTCTGACCGAGCTGCAGTTCGGGCTCAACCATATCGACCCGACGCTCGTCGGCGCTCTCGAGACGACTCGATCAAAGGTCGATGCGAACCTATCGAGGCTTCGGGAAAAGGCCGTTCGGGCACAGAAGAGGAAGAACGAGGTCCTGCTGAATCACATCAGGAAGGCCGCGCGTCACATTGCACCTGATGGCCACCCGCAGGAACGGTGGCTCTCGGTCATATACTTCCTCAATAAATACGGACCGCAATTCGTGACCTGGCTTCGCTCGGAGATCCGGGCAAACGTCTTCGAGCACCAGGTCCTGCCGCTGGGTTGAGGAATGAGTGCAACCACGGATTTCACAGAAGGCACACGAAAACAGCACGGCTGGCGAGAAGCGTATGATCTACGACGGCACGGACAACGGGACAGCGTTTGATGCCGGAGTCACCAGTCGTTGATAATCTTTTCCGTTCAAGGTCCTTTTCGCGTGCTCTTGTCCTCTTTCGTGTCATTCGTGGTTGCATTCTGTTTCGTCCCTCAGATCGCCTTCTCCGTCTCGGTGTCGAAGACGTGCGCGCGGGAGCAATCGAAGAGAAACTCCACGTGCTCTCCGTGTGAAAGCATCCTGTGGGCTGGGACGCGCGACACGTACTGGGTCCCGCTCCCGGTAAAGAAGTAAACGAAGATCTCATTCCCCATCGGCTCGACGACATCGACTGTCGCCTTGAGGGGAACGGTTGCCTCCGATGCCGGCGTCGTGATCCCGGCGATGCCGATGTGCTCGGGCCTCAGCCCGAGAACTACGGTCCTCCCCTCGTAGGCCCCCAAGCTCGATTCGAGCGGCCCGCCGAGCTTGAAGTGCACTCCACTTGTCTCGCGGAACTGGAGTCCGCCGTCCCGGGTAATCGAGCCAGTAAAGAAATTCATGGCGGGGCTTCCGATGAACCCGGCGGCGAACTTGTTCACGGGGTGGTCGTACAAGTTGAGCGGCGTATCGATCTGGTGGATGATGCCGTCCTTCATCAGCACGATCCGGTCCCCCATGGTCATCGCTTCCGTCTGGTCGTGCGTCACGTACACCATCGTTGCGGAGAGCCTGTGATGGAGCCTGGATATCTCCGTCCGCATCTGCACGCGGAGCTTCGCGTCAAGATTGCTGAGCGGCTCGTCGAAGAGGAATGCTTTCGGCTTCCGGACGATCGCGCGGCCGACGGCGACACGCTGGCGCTGCCCGCCGGAGAGGACCTTCGGCTTACGGTCAAGGAAGTCCTGGATGCCAAGGATCTGCGCCGCCTCCTTTACACGCGTCTCGATCTCAGCCTTCGGATACTTCCTCAGCTTCAGCCCGAATGCCATGTTCTCGTAGACGGTCATGTGCGGATACAGCGCATAATTCTGAAACACCATTGCGATGTCTCGATTCTTCGGGTCTACATCATTTACCACCTTCCCGCCGATGGAGATCGTTCCCGAGGTGACCTCCTCGAGGCCCGCGATCATCCGAAGCGTCGTTGTCTTTCCACATCCGGAGGGACCAACGAGAACGACGAACTCGTTGTCCGCAACCTGGAAGGAGACATCGTTCACGGCGGTGACACCGCCGTCATACTTCTTCGTGACATGTTCAAGGTTGACTTCGGCCATGTTCCCCTCAACTGTTCAGTCGAATTCCCCGACCCGCCAGCTCTTCCCCCATTCTGCATGTACTCGTCACGTCGACATGCGCGTCATCTCCTCCCAGAATCCCGGGAAGGAGATTGCGACACACTCCGCGTCGCACACGTTCGTCGGACTATCTGCACGCAACGCCGCAATGGCGTTTGCCATTACAATGCGGTGGTCCCTGTAGCTCTTGAGCGGAACCCCTCCTCTCAGGGAGGCTGGTCCTTCGAACGCAAAGCCGTCTTCATATTCCTCCACATCGACCCCGAGGCTCCGAAGCGTGTGGACAACCGCCGCGATCCTGTCGCTCTCCTTGTTCCGGAGGTCCCCTGCCTCCCGGACTTCGAACACACCGTCGCCTGCGGTCGCCGCCAACGCAAGGACTGGAATCTCGTCGATAACATTCGGGATCACATCGCCGGACACCTTGAGGTTCTTGAGCGGGCTGCTCTTCACTCTGATATCTCCAACGGGCTCCCCGCCGCTCATCCGCATGTCGATGATGTCAATACAGCCTCCCATCCGGAGGAGGATGTCGAGCAGCCCTATGCGAGTCGGGTTCAGCCCGAGGTTGCCTATGACGATTTCGGAGCCCGGCAACGTAAGCGCCGCGGCGATGAAAAACGCAGCAGCCGAGAAATCTCCAGGGATCTCCATCTCCCGCGCCTCCGGCTGGAATCCGCCGCTGACGCGCGCGTTGCGTCGGCTTCCGTGCTTCTCCACGGTGAGTCCGAGATAACGCTCCGTATGGTCGCGCGTGGGGTACTGCTCCGCCACCGTGGTTTCCCCATCGGCGTACAAGCCGGCCAGGAGAACAGCCGACTTCACCTGTGCGCTCGGGACCGGAAGCTCGTAACGAATGGAATGTAGCGCATGGACAGGAAAAATCCGAATCGGTGCGGTGTGAGTATCGGTGCCAAAGACCCCGGCCCCCATCGCACGAAGCGGCTTAATGATCCGCTTCATCGGGCGTCGGCTGAGAGAGTCGTCCCCGATGAGGACACTTTCGAACGCCTGTCCCGCGAGGACCGCTGTGAGCATCCGCATGGTAGTTCCCGAGTTCCCGGCGTTGAGGCTTGACGAAGGCATCTTCAATCCGCGAAGCCCGCGGCCGGGGATCTTCACACCTCCGGAGAAGTCCTCAATCAGAACGCCGAGCACTTCAAGGCAGGATCGTGTGCTGAGGGGATCTTCAGCGCACGAGATGTTGCGAATGACGGAGACACCGCTGGATATGGCGCCGATGATGAGAGCCCGATGGCTAATCGATTTGTCGGGCGGGATTGAGAGCTCGCCCTTCAGGCCATGCGACGGTTGGACGGTAACCTCCATCGGCTCCTCCGTCGTGTCAGCGTGCGGATGTCTCCAACGCCGTCCTGGCGAAGAGAGACTCTCCGTCCATCTCTTCAGGCTTCGGGAGATTCATGAGGTCGAGGATCGTCGGCGCGATGTCCGCGAGTCTCCCCATCGGGCGCAGTGCAGCGTGGTCGCCATCCTTTACCACGATGAAGGGGACGAGGTTCGTCGTATGGGCTGTGTGCGGTTTCCCGTCGTCATCGATCATCATGTCCGCGTTCCCGTGATCGGCCGTGATGAGGGCGGCGAATCCGTTCTTCAATGCGACGGGTATGAGCTGCGCGAGGCAGGCATCCACGGTCTCGACAGCTTTGACGGCCGCCTCCATGATGCCCGAGTGTCCCACCATGTCGCAGTTGGCATAGTTGAGCACGACAAGCGAGTACTTCCCGGTTTTCAGCGCCCCGATAAGCCGGTCCGTCACCTCGGATGCGCTCATCTCCGGCTTGAGGTCGTAGGTTAGGACGTCTTTCGGCGATGGCACGAGGATGCGGTCCTCTCCGGGAAACGGGTCCTCCCTCCCGCCGTTGAAAAAGAACGTGACATGCGCATACTTCTCCGTCTCGGCGATCCGGAGCTGCTTCAACCCGAGCGCCGAGATGATTTCCCCGAGCGTGTGGACAAGGTACGACGGAGGGAATGCGACTGGGACTGTGAAGTCCTCATGGTATTGCGTCATGGTCGCGTAGTACAGGTCAAGCTTCCGCCGCGTGAACCTGTTGAAGTCCGGCATAATGAATGCCCCTGTGATTTCCCTGGCGCGGTCCGCGCGGAAGTTGAAGAAAATGACGGCGTCACCGTCGGAGACGGTCGCGGCCGGCTTCCCGTTCTCCTCCAAGACAATCGGCTGAACGAACTCGTCCGATTCCTGCCGGGCGTACGAGGCATTGACGGCCGCGATCGGATCAGCCGCGCGGATTCCACTTCGTTCGGTCATGGCGCGGTAGGCCCGCTCGACCCGTTCCCAGCGGTTGTCACGGTCCATGGCATAGAAGCGGCCCATGACGGTCGCAATCCTGCCGACCCCGATCTCGGCGCACTTGCCGAGAAGTTCCGCGATGTACCCCGTACCCGACTCAGGCGGCGTGTCCCTCCCGTCAAGAAGCGCGTGGATGTACACACGATCCACACCGCTGTCCCTCGCGAGTCTCAGGAGGGCATAGAGATGTGTGTTCATGCTGTGAACACCGCCGTCGGAGAGGAGGCCGATTAAATGAAGCGCGGAGGAGTTCCGTTTTACCTGCTCAACCGCCCCGAGGAACGCAGTGTTCTTGAAGAAATCGCCGAGCCTGATTGAGCGGTCGATCCGTGTGATCTCCTGGTAGACGACGCGGCCCGCGCCGATGTTCATGTGCCCTACTTCGGAGTTTCCCATCTGACCGTCCGGGAGGCCGACATCCTCTCCCGAAGCGTCCAGCTTCGTCCACGCATACGAGTTGAAGAGGAGATCGATGAACGGCTTCCGCGCGCGTGCGATCGCGCTCCGGGAGTCGTCCGTCGCTATTCCGAATCCATCGAGCACAATAAGGATCACCGGCATGACGGGGGTTTCCACAGCGCTATCCTCTCTGGTCGCAGGAAGCCCTCCCCGCCGGCAACGCGGGGAGGGGGTGGGAATGGGTCGTCAGTGTCTCTCTCGCCGGGGTCCGCCCTCATGAGGGCGTGGCCTGCCGTGCGATGAAGGCCTTCGCTGCTGCCCATCGCCCTCGCCGGACTGGTCGGGCGCAAGGATGGCCTTGCGGCTCACACCGATTTTCCCGTCCTCGTCGATCTTCACGATTTTCACTTCGATCTCATCGCCGACCTTTAGCACGTCCGAGACTTTCTCGACCCGGTTCACATCGATCTGCGAGATGTGAAGAAGAGCGTCCTTCCCGGGGAGGATCTCTACGAATGCCCCGAAGTCCGCGATGCGACGGACGGTCGCCTTGTAGACCTTTCCCATCTCGGGAACTTCAACGATGCGCTCGATCGCCTGCCGTGCCTTGTCGCTCGCCTCTTTTGAAGTCGACGCGATAATGATGCGGCCGTCATCCTCGATGTTGATCTCGGCGCCGCTCTCGGCGGTGATGGCGCGGATCGTCTTCCCGCCCGGCCCGATGACCGCACCGATCATGTCGATCGGGATCTGGATGGTGGTGAGCCGGGGCGCGTAAGGGGAAAGCTCCGCCCTCGGCTCGGGGAGCGCTGCGTTCATGATCCCGAGGATGTGAAGCCGTCCGGCGAGTGCTTGCTCAAGCGCCGTCGACATGATCTCAAACGAGATCCCCTTGATCTTGATGTCCATCTGGAACGCCGTGATGCCGTCGCTGGTGCCTGCCACCTTGAAGTCCATGTCGCCCAGATGGTCCTCGTTCCCGAGGATGTCGGTGAGGACGGCGTAGTGTTCTTCCTCCTTCACGAGCCCCATGGCGATCCCCGCCACCGGCTTGCGGAGCGGCACACCGCCGTCCATGAGGGCGAGGGTTCCCGCGCACACCGTCGCCATGGATGACGATCCGTTGGACTCGAGGATGTCGGAGACGATCCGGATCGTGTAGGGGAACTCCACTTCAGGCGGAAGCATGTTCTTCAGTGACCGCTCCGCGAGGTTCCCGTGCCCGATCTCGCGCCGCCCCGGGGAGCCGATCCTGCGCACTTCGCCCACGGAGAATGGAGGGAAGTTGTAGTGAAGCATGAAGCGCTTCGTCATGTCGGGCAGGAGGCCGTCGATCCTCTGTTCATCTAACTTCGTCCCAAGCGTAGCGGTGGACAGGCTCTGCGTTTCCCCGCGTGTGAAGAGGGCGGATCCGTGCGTACGGGGGAGGAGTCCGACTTCGATGCTGATCGGCCTCACCTCGGTGAGTCCGCGGCCGTCAAGCCGTCTTCCCTCCGAGAGGATCATCGCACGCATGTCCTCCTTTTCAATGTCGTGGAGGATCGCGGCGATGCCATGCGCGCGCGCTGGATACTTCTCAGCAAGGGCGGCCTGCACCTCGTCTGCCAGGGCCTGCGTTCGGAGGATGCGCTCCTCCTTCTTGAGAGGCGAGTGCGTGAGATCGTGAATGCGGGTTGCCGCCAGGGCCTTTACATCGGCGACCAACGACTCGTCGACCGTGGCAGGCGGAACAGCCCGCTTTGGTCTCCCGGCCTCGGCGCGGAGCTCGTTTTGAAGATCGCAGATCTGGCGGAGGTAGCCGCGCGCGAACTTCAGAGCCTCGACCATGTCCGCCTCTGAGATCTCCTTCCCTTCTCCTTCGACCATCACGATGGAATCGGCGGAGCCGGCGACGGTGATGTCCATGTCGCTCTGCTGAAGCTGGGAAAACGTCGGGTTGATGACGAGTTCCCCGTTGACCCGGCCCACCCTGACCTCGGAGACCGGACCGTCGAACGGGACGTCGGAGATCATGAGGGCGGCGGATCCGCCGATCGCGCCCAGGATATCGGAGTCGTTCTCCTGGTCAGAGGAGAAGACCGTCGCGATGACCTGCGTCTCATAGCACCAGGTCTTCGGAAAGAGGGGACGGATGGGCCGGTCGATCAGCCGCGCGGAGAGAACCTCCTTCTCCGTCGGTCTCCCTTCCCGTTTGAAGAAGCCGCCCGGGATCTTCCCGGCTGCCGACGTCTTCTCCCGGTAGTCGACCGAGAGGGGAAGAAAATCACGCCTCTCGACTGGCTCCTTGCTCGTGACAACCGTGACGAACACGATTGTATCGCCGTACCGGACCATGACGGCCCCGCCGGCCTGCTTGCCCAGCTTTCCGGTCTCGAGTGTCAGAATCCGTCCGCCAATTTCCAACGTCTTTGTTTGTACCATTCTTGCTCACCTCTCTTAGGGGAAAACCAGTTACTTCCGGATCCCGAGTTCTTCAATGATTCTGCGGTAGCGCTGGATGTCCTTGTTGCTCAGATATGTCAACAGCCGCCGCCGCTTCCCGACCATTCGGAGGAGACCAACACGCGAGTGGTGGTCCTTGATGTTGTTTTCAAAGTGCGCCGCGAGCTCGTTGATCCTCGCGGTAAGGATCGCGACCTGGACTTCAGGTGACCCGGAGTCCTTCTCGTTCTTGCCGTACTTCTTCAGGAGTTCCGTCGTTTGCTCCCTCGTGACTGCCATGGATTCAATCCTCCTTGGTGACAATGCATCCGTTCATGGTATCAAAAACCGCTGATATCCGTCTGCTGCCTGCGGCCCGGAGTGTTCCGCAGAACCGGAATGCAACCCTGCGAATGTGTCACCCCCCGCCGGCGGCTTCCCCGGTGTGTTTCAGCAGTGTCCTGCACTTTTCCTCGTCTCTTCGCATTTCCGCAACAAGCTCCTCCGCGGTGTCGAATCTCCGCTCGTCGCGTATCCGTTCCAGAAACTCCACTGACACAGTCCCGCCATAGAGATCTTCATCGATGTCGAAGATGTGAACCTCCACCGCCCTCTCGTGGTCTGTCGTGAACGTGGGTCGTGTCCCGATGCTCATCATCCCGAACCCCGTCCATGCCGGACGGTTCACCCTCACGAAGTAGATTCCGTTCCCCGGAACAAGCTTCTCCAGGGCCTTGGGCCGAAGGTTCGCTGTGGGGTAGCCGAGGGCGCGGCCGCGCCGATCGCCGTGCACAACCCTCCCGCCCAGCCGGTAGGGCCGGCCGAGCATCTCTCCAGCCTTCGCGACATCACCGCTGAGAAGCGCCCTTCTGATCTTCGTGCTGCTCACGACTTCGCCGCCGATACTGAGCGCGGGCATGGCAGTGACCGAGAAGCCGTACCGCTCGCCCATCGCCTTGAGGTCCGCGATGCCGGCGCTCCGGTCCTTGCCGAACATGTGGTCATATCCGACGACGGCCTCCCGGACACCGATCCCTTCGACGACATAGCGCCGGTAGAATTCCTCCGCCGAAAGCCTCGAGAACTCGTACGTGAACGGGATGACACGGCAGAGATCGATACCATGCGATGCGATGAGCTCACACCGTTCTTCGTGCGTTGTCAGGAGTTGCAAGTCCGCTCCACCCTTCCCGAGGACAAGCTTCGGGTGCGGATCGAAGGTGACCACGACTGTCCGCCCGCCCCGCTCTTCGACCCGGCGCCGCATTTCGTCCAAAATCTCCTGGTGCGCACGGTGGACACCGTCGAACATTCCCACCGTAACCACGGAATCAGGAACCCGGTCAATCTCCTCCTGCGGTGACACGATGCGCATCAGGAGGCTGCCTCCACCGCTGCGGCGGAGGCCGGAGCGATTCTCTGCTCAAGCTCTTCTATCGTAAATGCATCGGACACGTGGAACGGTCCGACCTGCGTGCGCCTGAGTACGGTGAGGACGGCGCCGCAACCGAGACGGCTCCCAAGGTCATCGACGAGTGTGCGGATGTACGTCCCCTTCGAGCAACGGACCCGGAACTCAATCTCGGGCAGACGCACTGCGGTGGGAGCGAATTCGCTGACGATCACGCCCCTCGGTTTTCGCTCGACGACGCGGCCCTTGCGGGCATAACGGTAGAGCGGTTTCCCCCGCACCTTTGCCGCCGAAAACATCGGGGGCATCTGTTCAATTTCACCCACAAACGCACTGAAGGCCGCGTGCACTTCCTCGTTCGTCAACGTGGGCACAGGCTGCTCGCTCACCACCGTGCCCTCGAGATCGAACGTCGTCGTTCGCCTGCCGAGCTCGAGGGTCCCCGTGTACTCCTTGTCGTAGCCTGTGATTTGCATGAGGTCGCGCGTACGGGGGCCTGTGGCAAGGACGAGGAGGCCGGTCGCGAGAGGGTCGAGCGTCCCTCCGTGCCCCACCTTGACACCTGAGAGGAGGTAGCGCACCTTGCGGACGACCATGAACGACGTCCAGCCCCGCGGCTTGTCGACAAGCAGGATCGTGCCCGCTTCAGCAGTGGGAGGGACAGGATCACTCATGCCCCTGTCCGGCGTCGTGGATTTTCCTGAGGATGGTATTAATGGCATCAACGCGGTCGAGCGTATCATCAACCTGAAAATCGATCTCCGGGGCATATCGCGTCCTCAGCCTGGAGGCGATGAAGGAACGGATGTGCTTCTTCTCCTCGTCGAGTGCCGCGAACGCAGTCTTCCGGGCCTCATCGTTTCCGTAGAGGCTTACGTACACCTTCGCGTGCCGGAGATCGCCGCTCACAACGACCTCGGTAACGGTGATCATGCCGTATGACGGGTCGCTGAACTCCCGTTCAATGTACCCTCCCAGTTCCTCTTTGATGACTGAGGCGACCCTGTCGGTTCGAATTGACATGCCTTCCTCATTGCGCAAGTGTACGCTTCGTTTCGACGATCTTGAAGGCTTCGATGACGTCTCCGACCTTGATGTCATTGTAACCCTCAAGACCGATCCCAAACTCGAACCCGGTCTCGACCTCATGGACATCGTCCTTGAAGCGTTTGAGGGAGGCGATACCACCGTCGAAGATCACGATGCCGTCTCGGACAAGACGGACTTTGTTGTTTCGCACCATCTTCCCGTCCTGCATGTAACAGCCGGCGATCGTTCCCACCTTCGATACCTTGAACGTCTCCCGGACGACTCCGGTCCCGAGGACCTCTTCTTTCATCTCCGGCGCCAGGAGCCCTTCGAGAGCCTTCCGGACATCGTCGATGACGTCGTAGATGATGGTGTAGAGCCGGATGTCGATCTCTTCTTCCTCGGCAAGCTTCCGCGCGTTGAGGTGCGGCCGGACGTTGTAACCAATCACGACGGCTCCCGACGCGGCAGCAAGGAGGACGTCCGACTCTGAGATCGCCCCGACTCCCCGGTGAAGCACGTTCACCTTCACCTCATCGTTCGAAAGTTTCATGAGCGCGTCGGAGAGCGCCCCGACAGAACCATCCACGTCCGCCTTCACGATGATCGGCAGGTCCTTCACCTCGCCTGCCTTGATCTCCTTCGAGAGATCATCGAGCGTGACGCGGTGGAGCTGACGGAACTGCTGCTCGCGTTTCAGCTGCTGCCTGCGCAGGCTGATCGCCCGGACATCGCTCTCGTGCTCCATTGCAGCGAAGACATCTCCCGCCTGGGGCATGCCGTCGAATCCGACGACCTGGACCGGCGTGGAGGGCCGCGCCGACTCGACGCGGTTGCCTCGCTCATCGAACATGGCGCGGACCTTCCCGCCATAGACCCCTGCAACGAATGGGTCACCCACCCTGAGCGTCCCCTTCTGGACGAGGACCGTACCGACAACACCGCGGCCGCGGTCGAGTTTCGCCTCGACGACGGCACCCCGGGCCCGGCGGATGCGGTTCGCGCGCGTCTTGAGGATCTCCGCCTCGAGAACAATTTTCTCAAGGAGGACGTCAACGTTCTTCCCGGTTTTGGCGGAGAGCTCCACGGACTGGTACTTCCCGCCCCACTCCTCCACGAGGATGCCGTGCTCCGAAAGCTGCTGGCGGATCCTCTCAGCGTTCGCGGTCGGCTTGTCGATCTTGTTGATCGCGACGATCACAGGGACCTTCGCCGCGAGGGCGTGGTTGATCGCTTCAATGGTCTGAGGCATGACGGCATCGTCCCCGGCCACGACGAGGATCACGATGTCGGTGAGCTGGGCGCCCCGGGCGCGCATCGCCGTGAACGCCTCGTGCCCCGGAGTGTCGAGGAATGTGATCTGCCCTCCGTTCGGAAGAGAGACCTGGTACGCACCGATGTGCTGCGTGATTCCTCCGGCTTCGCCTGCGACGATGTTGCTCTGACGGATGTGGTCGAGAAGCGATGTCTTCCCGTGATTGACGTGCCCCATGATTGTTACGACGGGGGGGCGAGGCTCGAGCGTCTCCGGAGGATCGGGACTGTCCTCAAAGACATCAACTGCAAACTCCTCGGCGAACTCGACCTGCTTGTCGTATTCGCCTGCGACAAGCGTGATCGTGTCCCTGTCAAGCCTCTGGTTGATCGACACGAAGAGGCCGAGCTCGAGGCACTTCGAGATGACCTCGGCAACCTCAACGCCGAGGAGCCGGGCGAGTTCGCCAGCGGTCGCAAACTCCGCAATACGGAGCTTCGCCTCCTCCTGCACACGCTCTTGCTCGGCGCGGGCCTCCTCTTCCGCCCGCTCCTTCCGCTTCCGGCGGCGCACCGAAGCACGTGCCGCGACGGAAGACTCTTCCATCGTCGCGAGCGTGCGCCGGATGGTTTTCTCCACCTCCTGCTGGTCGACGGGCGCAGCCCGCGCCCGGCGGCGCTTTTTCTTCGCAGGCTCTTCGACCACCTCGGTCGGAGCCTTGACATTCTTCGCCTCTTCGCGAATTCTCTTTTTCTTCTTCTTCCTCTTCTTCTTCGACGGCTCGGCTTCGACACCCGCCCCCACTGCGCCGGGTTCAGCCGCTTTTGCAGGTTTCGTCTCAAGATCCATGCGGCCGACGACTTTCAGACCGCGAAGCTTCCTCGTACCGAAGAGGTGGCCTGCCTTTTCGGCGGGTTTCGCCTCTTCAGCGGCTTCCGGCGAAGCCTGTTCAACCTCGCCGGCTTCGGCAGAAACCTCAGCCTCGGGCATTGCCGCTGTCTCGGCGACACCCTCCCCCGATGTTTCGGTGACCGGGGCCATAGGACCCCCCACTGCCTGTTCTCCTTCACCGGCCTCGCTTGGGGCAACTTCCAACGCAGGAGCCGGGGGCGCGGCTTCGGCATAAGCCTTCTCGGCCGGCTTCGGGGCGCGCTCCTTCCTGCGCTTCTCCTCCGCTGGAGCTGGGACCGCTTCCTCGCCCTTCTTCTCGATCTTCTGATGCTGTTCCCGGAACCGCCTCACCTTCTGCTGGTGACGCTCCGCAGTCTCCTTGTCCTTCTTGAAGTGGACGGAGATCTCTCTCGCGAGAGCCTCATCGACAGTCGAGGTCGGCCGAAGTTTCTCCTTGTGTCCCTTCTTCTCGAGAAACTCGGCGATCGTCGGAATGCTTACGTTGAGCTCCTTGGCAAGCTTGACAAGCCGGATCTTTCCTTCAACGGACTCAGCCACCTACAATCCTTTCAAGCCACTATCACTGTCGTTCAGACGCCCTCGTTCTTCGACGCATCCAGGGTCGACCCAGGCGGCTCCCCGCCTGTCGTCTTCTCCTCTTCGGATGCGTCTTCGTCCGCGTCACCGAGTTCCTCCTCCTCCGTTTTCGCCGCTTCAGCCGCCGGCGCTTCCTCTTCTTCCTCCTCCTTTGTTTCTTCCTCCTCCCCTTCGAGCTCCTCCCTCATCATTGCAGTGATCTCGTCAAGCCGTTCCGCGGTGAGTCCTTCGATCTTCAGGATCTCTTCCCGCTTCGCACTGAGGAGCTCCTGCACGGTATCGTACCCGGCCTCGATGAACTGAAGGTAAAGGGTTTCACCGAGTTCCTCCTTGAACTCGATGAGCTCAATGTCATACTCGGGTTCCTCGCGCTCTTTCACCACGTTGAGCTCATATCCGGTCAGCTTCGACGCCAGGCGGATGTTCTGGCCATTGCGTCCGATCGCGAGCGCGAGCTGCTCGTTCGGCACAACGACCGTCGCCTTCTTTGCTGCCTTGTCGATCTCGACCCGCACGGGGCGCGCGGGCGAGAGCGCCCGTGCAATGTACGATGATGGCTCATCGCAGTAGTTCACGACGTCGATGTTCTCGTTGCTCAGCTCCCGAACGATGGCATGGATGCGCACTCCCTTCATTCCGACGCAGGCGCCGACGGGGTCGATTCTGTCATTGTGCGACTCAACAGCGACTTTTGCGCGCTCGCCGGGTTCACGGGCGATCGCCTTGAGCTCGATGATACCGTCGAATACCTCCGGGATCTCAAGCTCGAAAAGCTTCCGGAGGAATGCAGGATCGGCGCGGGAGATGATGACCGACGGCCCGCCGCTGTCCCGGCGCACCTCCTTGACGAGGGCCCGGAGCGTGTCACCCTTCCGGTAGCGCTCGCGGAAGATCTGCTCCTGCTTCGGCATGACGAGCTCGTTCCGGTTATGGATGACGAACACTTCCCCCCTTCTGACCTGGTAAATCTCCCCAACAACGATCTCGCCGATAATCGAACTGTACTCTCTGTAGATCGTTTCTTTCTCGATCTCCTTGATGCGCTGGTTAAGGTTTTGCTTCGCGCTTGCAATAAGGCGGCGCCCGAAGCTCGAAAGGTCCATTTCCTCGACGAACTCTTCGCCGACTTCGATCGGGTCTGATGATTTCTGCCGCGCCGTCTCGAGATCGATCTCGAGATTTGCATCGTTCACCGTTTCGACAACAGTCCGCTCGAGGTAAATCGCAATGTCTCCACGCTCCATGTTCACGACGATGTCGAACCGGGCGTCCGGTCCGTACTTCTTCCTCATCAACATTGAGAATATGTCCTCGACGATTCCCGACAGGATATCCCGGTCGATCCCCCTCTCGCGGACCATCTGGGCGAATGATTCAACGATCTCGTAGTTCATGGTTTCCTCCACAGGGACATTCTTGCCGCTCCGTCGTTCCCCACCGCCCGGTTCAGCCCTTGAGCGATGGCTGAACCTTCGTCTCGACGATGGAGTCGAACGGGATTTCGACGAGTCCTTCCGATGTCTGGACAGCGATGTGTAGAGCATCGTAAGCGGTAAGTCGCCCTGCAGCCTCAGTCACGACGCTCCCTTCGCGGTAGCGAACATGCACAAGCCGTCCGATATTCCTCGGGTACTGGCGCGCGAACTTCAACGGCCGGTCGAGCCCGGGGGACGAGACCTGGATGCGTCCCGGACCCACCGACATCAGCCCGGATTGCAGGAGGGGCGCGATACGCCTGCTGATATCGGCGCAGCGGTCCACGGTGATCCCCGATTCGGTGTCGACACACACTTCAAGCACAGCGCTCCTCGGCTCGCCTCTCAAGACGAGATCAACGAGGAATGCACCGGCCTCTTCGACAGCGGGCTCCACGAGCTCCCGGATTTTCAGTACGTCTGGTCGTTCCATAACACCCTAAAAAAAATAGCCCAGTTCCGGGCTATCTAAACCTATACAATATACGCTTCGTACCTCTCAGTTGCAACTTTCGGCCGATTCCAGCCCGGCAGAGCTGGGGGATGAGTTTTCCGCTTCGCTTCAAACACATCTGCTGCAGGGGAACCCACCGTCGAGGTTCTCCGAATTCTTCTCTTCCATGGCCTTATTCTCGGTAGTGTCCTAATTTCATACTAAGCAGCTCGCTTCGATGCACTATTCATCCCGAGAAGTTCTTCCCACGTCCAAACGTGCCTGCTGATGCCCGCCTGTCCTGCTGGTGTCACCCTCAGCGCTTGATGAGCACGCTTGAAGTTGTAGTGGAAAAAGTGAAGTGCGACACTGGCCGCAGCTTCTGCCGGACAATGGCCCGGCGTGTTTCTCCGACGAGCCGCGAAAGTATCTCCAGTCCAAGGGGAAGGCCAGACGCACGGATCGCCGGCGGACCTGTGCTTCGGAAGGCATCAGGAGATCATCACACGAAGGAAACAACTCAAGCGGCAGACACTGAAGGCAAGGAAGTACTACAACCTATCAGCCAACAACACACTGACTACAGTCACGCACTTGATCAATCTATCTCTCAACGTCGCTCACAATCTGTCCAGAAGGTTCTGGAGACATACACTCTGCAGACACACAGCGCATCCAAGAAGGCCACATCATCTGCAGGCTCGTCGAG
>Ga0315282_10005557_pt1 | contig 21429 bp, 20 predicted proteins | sample YL17G07_20_MG_FD_203693 | JGI IMG/M metagenome (GOLD analysis project Ga0315282, IMG submission 203693) | Sediment microbial communities from Yellowstone Lake, YNP, Wyoming, USA - YL17G07_20 | ecosystem: Environmental > Aquatic > Freshwater > Lake > Sediment | place: USA: Wyoming | collected... | reverse complement strand
GGTCGAAAGCCTGAAACTGCTCCAGTATGCTTCGCCCGGAACCATCGCCGGAGAAGGGGCGGCTTTTTTCCTTCTGACTCAAAGGCCGGACCCCGGGAATTATGCCCTGATCCGGGACGTCCGGACGATGTATAAACCTGGTGGCCCGAAGGATATTCAGGAAAAGATCGATCACTTCCTGGATAAAAACAACCTGGATGTCCGCGACATAGACCTTGTGCTCCTAGGTTTGAACGGTGACGTGGAGCATGACAGGGTCTACCACCGGCTACAGGAGAATTACTTTCAGCAAAACAGCCAAGCTTACTTCAAGCACCTCTGCGGTGAACATTACGTCGCTTCTTCTTTCGCCCTCTGGATGGCTGCCAAAGTACTGAAACACCAGCGCATCCCTCAGGCCGTCCTGTTAAAGGACAATCGAACACCCGGGAAACCCCTCAGAAATACTCTGATCTATAACCAGAATAAGAACATTACCCACTCCCTGATGCTGGTTTCATCATGCTGAATTTCAAGTCTAAAAGTTTTACTTTATCTCTTCCTGGGTTTTTCACGTATGCACATTCAGCAGCATAAGCGGGCGTGCCATCTCCTGATCGAGTGGAAATAAACGAAAGGGTTATCCGATGAACGCCCTGCTTATAAATTCCAATGTTGAAATTCATCCATGGCCGGTCATCCCTCTGGGACTATGCCACATTGCCTCGGTGCTCAAGGCAAACGGCCACCGTGTGAAATTTGTGGACCTGAGCTCCGAGCAGCATCTCCGCTCCGCACTCGGCACGGCCCTCCGGGAATTTCATGCCGATGCGATCGGCATTACCATCAGAAACATCGACAATGCGAATCATCTTGGGCCTGTATTTTATATCCCGGACATCCGGGAAAACGTCGTAACCCCGTGCCAGGAGCTTTCCCGTGCTCCCATCATTCTCGGCGGATCGGCGATCGGGATAGCCCCTGAGCAGATCATGGATTATTGCGGAGTCGATTTTGCCGTCGCCGGTGAGGGAGAGGGGGTGATCCTGGATTGGCTGAAGGCTCTGGAAAATCAGCAGGAATCTTTTGATCATATCCCGGGACTCTTTTCCCGGCGCAACGATGGGACCATTCAAAAGCCTTCCTCTCTGCGCCACGCTTCGTTGAATCCTTATCTTCATCCCAGGCCCTATGAGTGGATCGATTTCAAGCGGTACCAAAAAAGGGGAACGATCGCCAACATTCAGACCAAGCGGGGATGCATCTTTGAATGCATCTATTGTTCCTACAACAGGATAGAAGGGATACAACACCGGTTGCGGGATCCGCAGGATGTGGCCGACGAGATAGAGGAGTGGAGATCGGCAGTCGGGCCGGGAATCTTTGAATTTGTGGACAGCGTCTTCAATTCCCCGGTGGACCATGCCATACATCTTTGCGAGGCGATCATTCGTCGGGGGATCAACGTTCAACTGACGACCATGGGCTTCAATCCGGGCAATCCCTCCAACGACCTGCTGAAGGCCATGAGGGCCGCCGGCTTTCGCTATGTCATGTGCTCCCCCGACGTGGCATCCCCTGCCATGATTGAAAACCTGCGAAAGAATTTCACTATCGATGAATTGGCCGCAACCATGGAAGGATTCCGCCGGTTTGGCCTGAAAACCTTCTGGTTTTTTACGCTGGGCGGGCCCGGGGAGACTCGGGAGAGTGTCCGGGAGACGCTAGATTTTTGCGAGCGTCATGCCAAACCCGAGGATGTATTTCTGTTTACGATCGGCTTCAGGGTCTATCCCCAGACCCAGCTTGCCCGGATATATCTCCAGGAAAATCCTGGGACGGAGGGAAACAACCTGCTCTATCCTTCCTTTTACTGTTCGCCCAGGATTTCCGCCCATGAAATCCTGAAACTGGTGCATGAACAGGCTAGGAGGAACGTCAATTTCATCACGATGTTTGATTTTGAGATTTACGACTTCATTACAAAGGTTTTTACCGCGTTGATGCCGCTCCATCCGCCTAAAAACGAATGGACCTATATCCCCGGCGTGAATCGGCGTCTTCATCGGTTCGGGCTGTGGAACTGGATTCACAAGCGGCATGAGCGGAAGCACTTGCAGGATTACGGAATACAACGGAATTGGGATTCTGAGGGAAAAAGGAGGCCGACTTGAAGCTGAAGCTGATTATTCGCGGCCGGCCGAGAACAAGCATCTAGAGCAGCTTCATGTTTCCATTTCCCTATCTAAGCATCACGGCCCTGGCCTTCTTGCCGCCTCCAAACTTCCACCCCGGAAATCCCACGAATCCTCGCTGAAACGGCCCCCAAACGCAAGATCTTGGGCTCAAATTCCCTTGACATACAATCGCCTTCCCAGTAAACTCACAATACTAAAAAGCCAGTTCCTATCATATCAAATATCAAATCAAAGGGGCTGCTGATGGCTTAGCGTTGCCGGTCTTGAGGGAGGCGTCCGGTGAGATGACAGAAGCGGGCAACCGCAGCCGGCAATTCGCCCTGGGTTGCGCAAAAGCCGTCAAGGGCAGAAACGGGGCGATTGATCTGTCACAAATCGCCCGTTTACTGTGGATATGCGGGGTAACAGAGAAGGAGGTCTATCTGCTTCTCAAGGGGGCTTTAACCATTTCATCAAAGCGTCACAGATGTGAAGCAAAGGGGAAAGGAAATATGAAGACCAGCTACATCAGCATGGGTTTATTGATCATTGTCGTGTTGTTATCCGGATGTGCGGTCATTGGACGGGGCAAGGATTTCAGACCGTTCGATGAGCGGGCGCTTACCCAGATAAAACCCGGCCAGACAACCGCCACGGAGGTAACAAAATTGTTCGGTGCCCCAAGTCAGATCGTCAAGCTATCCAATGGCAACGCCTACGTATACGCACGGTCACTGAGCAAGGCCACCGGCGTCTGGCTGGTCGTTCTTACTCTGGCCAATTATGATACCCAGCATGATCGCATTGTGTTTTTTATCAATCAAAACGATGTGGTGACTCACTATGGCAGCAGCTTTAAAGCAGATACAGCCGCTTATGGAATGCCTTTTTAATCGCATCCGGTGGGCGATGACCCTTCTGCTGTTGAGCCAGATCCTCTACGGTTGCGTTTCCTTCCGTATCGATATGGTCAATAACGGCGCAGATGTCCAACCTCTGCCGCAAGAATTCGTCGTCGGCAAGACCACACTTACAGACGTTCTAGTCTCCTATGGCGCGCCTGCCGACATCGTGGACATGAGAGGACACTTCGCTCTGCATTATCAAAGAACCTTTTACAGGGGAGGTCAGTTCTCCCTGGGTATCCCTTTGAGCGATGTTTTGAAGGCGAGTCCCATGCTGGATGCCACGGGCTATCTCCAGCGTCATGATTCAGCCGTTTTTATTTTCACACCGGAAGGCGTGCTTTCAGAAATGACTTACGAGAAAGGCACCAGCAAGCCCTTATGGAACACTTACTGGAAATAAGACCATGAAATGCCCGAATGGTCACGGCGATATGTCCATTGGAAAACAAACCAAGACCGTGACGCTGGGTTGTAATGTCTGGATTTCCGATGCAGATTGCCACTATTGCCCGATTTGTGACTTTGTAAACGAGGTTACAGATCAGAAACCTTCAAAGGCCCCTGGTTTTTTCGTCCGGCTCAAAAAGCTTTTTGGCCGCCAGAAAAGAAGGCAGATGCATGAACAGGTGAAAAGGGCTCCAGCAATGCTGCCAGATGCGCTTGGCAAATTTCCGGCGCCAGGTACGATCGGAGTAGAAGCGCTTCACAGGCCAGTTGTCCAAATGAAGATCAGGAATACGGGGCGGAGGGAACCGGTGTGCCCGGATGAGCCTCAAAAACGCCTGACGGGTCTGGCCAAATTGCTGAAAACACCCCCTTGCCGCCGCCCCGACGTCTACCCCGGAAATCCCATGAATCCCCGCTGAAGCGGCCCCCAAACAAACACAACATCTCGTGGCCGAAAAATGATTGTGGGGCAAACTTGTTGACATACAAGGTCGGCCTTATTATACTTACCTTACCCAAAAGCGAGATCTTATCAACTCAATCATCCATTAAAGTCCGTCAAGGAGTCTGGTATGAAACGCTATGCTTTTCTGCTTTTCGGTGTGGGCTTGATTTTCGCCTTCGCGGTCACCGCGGTGGCGGGTCAGAACATCCAGCTCAGGGCCAGCGCCTACACGCCGAAGGTTTCGGCGCAGGTTGCGGACCTGAAGGACAAGAAAATCTCCCTGTCGGGGTTTAACAACCACGCGAGCAACACAAAGCGGTACGCCTACTTCAACAAGGCCCAGGACATCACCTACCACACCCCCGACGAGCTGCTGCCGGACTACCTGTGGAATGGCCTGAGGAAGTACTTGTGGGCCGCGGGCATGAAGGTGTTCCAGACGCCTACACCGCTGACTCCGTGGACGTGGGGTGCGGTCAGCTCCGCTCCGGCCTTCGACCTCAGCTTCACTTCCTGGACAGATACCCAATTCGTCTGCGACGTGACCGTGATGAAACCCGGCGAACCGCTAATGCAGAAGGCGTTCGCCATTGTCTTCGATCCGCCCGGATTCACCGATCCCAAGTCGCTGGAAACGCGCGCCTACGAGAGCCTCGACAAGATCTTCCAGACGATCTTCGCCGACCCGTTCATCAAAGACGTGTTGACGAAGTAGGCGGGAAAAGCCTTCGGGCTTCAAGCCTCATCTACCAGGCTTATCCTTTTCACCTGGTTCGCGGGCTTCGTTAGGGCGCGGGGCCGCCTGGCTGACCCGCCTGGGATTCCCTGGTAGGCAGCGGGACCTCTTCTTCCGAAAGGACATTATGCGGTTCTTGTTCGTCTTTCCCGAGTGGCCCAAACTTCCCGGGCAGACGCCCTTCAACCTGCCCCCCCTCGGGGCCATCCAGGCGGCCGCCTGCGTGCCCGAGGAGGTCGGCGTCCAGGTGATCGACGAGAACGTCGAGCCGATCGATTTGGCCGCCGACTGCGATCTGGTAGCCATCTCCATCCTGCTCAGTTGCCAGGCCCCGCGCGCCTATGAGATCGCCCAAACGTTCCGGGATCGCGGGAAGGTGGTGGTGCTCGGCGGCCTGCACGTGGCCCTGTGCCCCAAAGAAGCGGCGCTACATGCCGATGCGGTTGTGGTCGGCGAAGGCGAGGGGTTGATCCAGCAGCTGGTAGCGGATTTTCAGGCTGGCCGGCTCCAGAAGGTGTACCGGCGCGAGGGCTTTCCGGATCTCGCCGAAGTGCCGCTTCCGCGACGCGAGCTGCTCGACAAGAAGCGGCTCTATTCCTACAAGGGCTGGGAACTGGTGGACCTGGTGGAGACCTCGCGAGGTTGCCGCTTCAATTGCTACCCCTGCTGCACGCCTTTCTTGGGCGGGCGCCAGCACCGCCTCAAGCCGATGGAGCGAGTGCTGGCCGACGTGCAGCATTGCTCCAACCTATTGTTTATCGTCGATAACTCCTTGGAGCAGAACGCCGAATACGAACGCGAGCTGTTCCGGAACCTCGCCGGCTGCGGCCGGCGTTGGATCTCCCATCCCATCACCTGTGAACCCGACATCTTGGATCTGGCCCAAAAGGCTGGCTGCTGGTACGTGTACCATGTCATCTTCGATATCTCGGACAAGATCAAGGAACGGATCCGGATGTACCACGACCACGGGATCGCTGTGGAGGGGACCATCCTGCTGGGGCTCGACGATCACACCGAGAACTTCATCCGCCGGCTGATCGACTTTCTGTTCACCTTAGACCTCGACATGGCTGAGTTTACCGTGCTAACCCCCTTCCCGCACACCGAGGCCTATCAGCAGCTGGAGCAAGAGAACCGGATCCTGGATCGCGACTGGCGGCACTACAACGCCTCGACGGTGGTCTATCGACCGCGGCACATGAGCCCCGAGAAGCTGCAGCAGCTATACGACCTGGCCTGGAAGGAATTCTACCGACAGGAATCGCAGACGATAAAGATGACCAAGCTGTTCCTCCAGGTTCTGCGGTCTTTACCGGGCCGCAGCGCCGTCCGGGAGATGCGGGCCGGGCGGAGAGGCCCGTGACCAATCTTCTGAAAGAGCTCAAGGAAAAGCTGGTTAAAACCCTCAAACTGGGCGACGTTATCCCCGAGGAGATCGGCGACGACGAGCCCTTGTTCGGCGAAGGCCTCGGCCTGGATTCGATCGACGTGCTCGAGCTGGTGGTCATGCTGGAACGCGACTACGGCGTCAAGATCGACAGCAAGGAGTTGGGCCAGCGCGTGTTCGTCTCGGTGCGCTCGATGGCCGATTTCGTGGAGAGGTCGCGGGCGGGGAAGACCGCCTGAACCGGGGGCGGGTATTCATCACCGGAATGAGGGTAGCCAGCTTTGCCGGCGCCGGGCTTGCGCCCGTCCATCACCCTCAGAGATCCAGAAGGTATACTCCTTTCTGCCCAACCCCCCTTAGAAACTGACCCTCCCCCGAATAGATCCCTTCCTTTCCGAACAACTCCTCCCTGCCCACCCAACCCGCTGCTGACCATTTCCCCCCGAATCTATCTCCCGCGGTCTGAATTACAACGGTTGCTCAGAAACGGTTGTCGTTGTCGATCGGGTATGATAGAATTTATAAAAAGCATTTACGAATGATCTCATTTTTCAGCATGAACGAATCCTGTTGCTGGAAGGATTTGGGATCTGCTTATATCGGAAACAAAAAATTTCAGCAATCGTAACCAGAGCATGGTTGGTGCGATCAATGCAAAAAGACGAAGTATTCAAAAAAGTATCTGAATATTTAATTACCCAATTTAAAATTCCTCCGGAAAAGATAAATCCTAAAGCCCACCTTTTCATAGACCTCGAGATGGACAGCATTGACGCCCTGGATTGGTTCGCGGCGATGGAGTCCGAGATCGGCCTCCCCATTATCGAGAAAGAGCTCAAGGGGATCAGAACCATCCAGGACGTAGTAGACTACGTGGTGCGGAATTTGAGGGGAAATGCGGATTCCACGGGATAGATGGCTACCCCTGAAGGATACCCGGATTAACCCGGAAGGGGGTTGGGAATCCAGTGCACGATTTGGACCCTCGTCCGTATGGTTCTCAGACCACTTCGAACAATGCCCCTTGGTGCCTGGCGTGGCGCTTCTCGCCTTGGCGGCTGAAATGGTGAAAAGGCCAGGTCGTGAACAGGGACGTCTTCTGGAGGTTTCCGGCTTTTCCGGGGTGAGGTTCAGGCGTTTTGTCTTTCCGAATGAGGACCTGCACATCTCCGTGGCAGCCATGCTTCCCGGGTCTGAGGCAACGCTCGACTTTCATTTAACCTGCCATGGCGAACCAGTTGGCCAGGGTGTATTGAAAGCCAGGGAAGAAGTATCCCGCGGGTGAGGAAGCGATGCAACAACTCCTGCAAGAACTAAAAAAGAAAATCGTGGAAGAACTCCAGCTCAAAGAGGTGACCCCGGATGAACTGGCCGATGACACTCCTTTCTTCGACGGAGGCCTGGGTCTGGATTCCGTGGATCTTTTGCTCCTTGTCGCCCTCGTGGACAGGGAATACGGGGTAGAGATCTTCAGTCGTGAACTGGGCGAGAAGGTCTTCATCACCCTCTCCACCTTGGCTCAATACATCGCGGAGAATCGGAAAAAGGGATAGAAGACCTGTGGCGGATGGGAGACGATAAGGCCCTTGGATACGAACAAGCTTCTTCCGCTCCTATATGGTATAAAGGGAGATCGGACAGAGCAGGCTTCATCTAAAAGAGGGGCACAGACCATGAAAAGACCTTGGCTCAAACAGTATGAAAGACACGTGCCCCATTCTATCACCTACCCTGAGATCCCCATCCACCGTTTTCTGATGGATACGGTTGCCGAACACCCGGATCATGTGGCCATCTCCTTCAACGAGATCCAAATGTCTTATCAGGAGCTAAACGAGAGGGTGAACAGGTTTGCCCTCGCCCTCCAGAAGGCAGGGGTGGAAAAGGGGGACAGGATCGCTTTCCTCTTGGTGAACTCCCCCCCGTATGTCATCGCCTTCTTCGGTGTCATGAAGCTCGGCGCCGTTGTGGTCAACCTGAACGTAGGGATTCAGGGGGAGGAACTAATCCGCTGCCTGAATTCATCCGGCGCCAAGGTAGTTGTCACCCTGGATCTATTTGCCCAAAATCTTTATAAGGTGATCAAGAACACAGGGGTGAAAACCGTGATCCTCCATTCCGTCCTCGGGCTGGAGAAGAAGATGCGCTTGGAAGAAGGAGCGCCTCAACCCCGGATCTTTCAGGAAGTACTTGCTGAAGCCGAGAGTGCGGAAGAGCCGACCGTTCAGGTCTCTCCCGGAGATGTGGCCGTACTTCAATATACCAGCGGCTCTACCGGATCGCCCAAGGCCGCCACTTTGACCCACTCCAATGTCGTTGCCAGCGTGCTCCAGTCCGAGACCTGGGTGGGGATAAAAGGCGCAGGGAATGCTGCGGTCATCTGTATCATTCCCTTCTTCCACGTTTTTGGGATGTCGGCTTGTCTCCTCATCTCCGTTCTCAAGGGATACAGGATGGTACTCCTCCCCAGGATCGATCTGATGGATATCCTCTCCCTGATGAAAACCCTTGAAACCTACAGGCCGATCTCCTTTCCGGCTGTGCCAAGCCTCTGGGTGGCCATCCTTTCTCTCCCCCCTGAGGCAGCCAGAAATCACCTCTCCTCCATTCAGGTCGCCACGAGCGGAGGGGCGCCCCTCCCGGCCTGGGCCCATGAGAGGTTTGAGGAGCTCACCGGGAGAAAGCTTGTCGAGGCCTACGGTCTCTCTGAGGCCTCATCGGCCACCCATTTCACCCCTTATCCCCGTGGCGGTCCCAGGGGCTCCATCGGGGTCCCCCTTCCCGACACAGAAGCCAGGATCATGGACATTAAAACAGGAGAGGAGGAATGCCCGGTGGGTGAGATCGGCGAACTCGTGGTCCAAGGGCCCCAGATCATGCGGGAATATTGGGACAGCAGAGATCTCACATCAGTGGCCTTGCGTAAGGGATGGTTTTATACAGGGGACCTGGCCCGAATGGATCAGGATGGGTTTTTCTATCTTGTGGACAGGAAGGATGATCTCATCATCTCCAGCGGGTTCAACGTCTACCCCAGTCAGATCGAAGAAGTCCTGAAGAAACATCCCAAGATCAAGGACGCTGCGGTCATCGGCACCCCTGACCGGATCAAGGGCCAGGCCATCCAAGCGGTGATCGTCCTGAGAGAAGGCCTGCAAGGGGATAAACAGGAATTTCTCAACTACTGCCAAGAGAACATGCCCGAATACAGAGTGCCCAAGACCATCCTCCTTCGCGATACGCTCCCCAGGGATCCGGCAGGGAAGATTCTGAAGAGGGTTCTGAAGCAAGAGGCTCAGGCTGTCTGAGGAAGAATCATAATGATGAAGGCCTTGCTTCTCAAGACGGTCACAAGGGTTTCCCTTCTCCTGGGTTCCTGGCCTATCCGGTTCTTCGCCTGGTGGATCGCCACAGGATATTTCCTATTCCGCCATTTAAGGAGGCGATCGAGTGTCCGGCTCTATCAGGTCATCTTTCCTAACAGAAGGCCATGGTACTATCTCTATTGCGCTTGGCGCCAGTTTCACTCCTTCGCAGCCACCTATGCGGACCGGATTGAGATCGATGGAAAGAAAGGGACAACCACGCAGGGGAGAGAAGGGGTCGTAGAGGCGGCCAGAAGAGGCCGCGGGGGGATTATCCTCATATCCCACCTGGGCAGTTATGAGGTTGCGGCCCGCGCCTTTCAGGGACTTGGGCTCAGGCTCCTCCTGATCATGGGCGAAAAGGAGGCCAAGCAGGTAGCCCGCGATCAGCGCGAAGCCCTCAAAGCCCGGGGGATCCACATTCATGTGGCCACGGGACAGGAGGATTCTCTCTTCGGCGGGCTGGAGGCCATCAAGTTCATCCGGGAAGGAGGGTTCGTCTCTATCGCCGGGGATCTGGTCTGGAGCGACCAGCGCTCGCTGCTACCGGTGAGGCTCTTTGACCATGAGGTCGGCCTCCCCGCAGGACCCCATCTCCTGGCTCTCGTCTCAGGGGCGCCCCTCTTTACCATGTTCACTTTTCGGGTTAAAAGAGGTCGACACCAAATCATTGTTTCTCCTCCCAGGGAGGTGAAGAACCCACCCCGTTATGAACGAAGAACGGCCCTTCAGGGGAGCGCCCAGGCCTACGCCAGTGCCCTGGAAGAGATGATCCGCCAATATCCTTTCCAGTGGTACACCTTTGAGCCCTTCTTTCAAATGGCGCCGGCAGATATGAGGAAATCCAACCCCGGCCTTTCGGCATCGAACCCAGGAGAAGATAGGAGATAGAGAATTTAATATGCACGATAATCTTATGAAAGCCCTCGTCGCAGGCTATGAAAGGATTGTGGCTTGGGCCGATATCCTTGATCGGATCAATGTCTACCCCGTTCCGGACGGTGACACCGGCCGTAATCTCGTCATTACCCTTAGCGCCTTGAGGAATATCTCCGGAGACTCCGATTCACTGAGCCGGGAAATCCTACTCTCGGCCAGGGGCAATTCCGGAAACATTGCCGCCCGTTTCCTTGCCGGGATCCTCAGTTTTAAGGACCTGCCGTCTCTGCCCGGGTCGGCCGAGGCCGGCCGCAATCTCGCCTACCAGGCGGTTCCCACTCCTCAACAGGGAACCATGCTTTCTCTTTTCGATGCCCTGGTGACATCCTTGGAGAGGACTCCTCCTGAAGAGACAGGAAGATGGGTGGATTCGGTAATCCATGACCTCGAAGAGGCGGTGAAAACGACCACGGAGCAGTTGCCTGAACTCAGGAAGGCGGGGGTGGTAGATGCGGGGGCCCTCGGCATGCTCGTCTTCTTCGATCCCTTGCTGAACACTTTGGCTGGCCGCCCGGTCAGACAGTCCCCCTTCACTGCCGACCTGAAGGATTCCTTCAACCTCTCCGAGACCTGGCAGGACCGGGAATACCAGGGCTACTGCCTTGATGTGGTTCTCAGGATCGAACCGGAAGGCCGGGAGGTGATGAAACACATCATGGATGTGGGGGAATCGGTGGTCGCCATGCCCGAGGAGGGCTGTCTCAAAGTACACCTCCACGCCATGGACAGGGAGAGGACCAGACGGGACCTTGCCACGATCGGGGCCATCCTTAGCTGGGCCGAAGACGACCTTGCGGAACAGACTTTCCGGTTCAGTGAGTTTAGGAAAAAGCAGACCATCCATATCATGACGGATGCCGCCGGTTCCATAACGAGGGATCTGGCTCGGAGCCTTGGGATCACCCTTCTCAACAGCTACATTACCGTGGGGAATTGGTGCCTCCCTGAAACCTACGTGGATCCTTTCCAGCTTTTTGCGGCCATGAAGGCCGGAGCCAAGACCTCCACGAGCCAGGCCTCCGTCGCCGAGCGCAATGAATGCTACAACAACGTCATGAAGCTCTACGACCTGGTCCTCTATCTCTGTGTGGGCTCCTTCTACACCGGGAATTACAATGCGGCCATGAAATGGAAGGCCGAGAATGATCCCGAAGACCGGATGACCGTCATGGACACAGGGGTAGCCTCCGGCAAGCTCGGCCTGGCAGCCAGAGCCGCGGCCGAGCTCTCCCTCGGGGCCAGCGACCCTTCGGAGGTCGTCGCCTTTGCCAGGAACGCAATTCCGAAGGTGCAGGAATACATCTTTTTGGACAGGCTGCAATTCCTGGCTGCCGGCGGCCGCATGTCCAAGACCGGCGCCTTCTTTGGCGACGTCCTGCACATCAAGCCGATTGTAAGCCCCTACCCAGATGGGGCTCGGAAGATGGGGGTGGTGAGGACCACCCGGGACCAGGTGAAATTCGCCTTCCGGCGTCTTGAGCAAGGCCTCCCCAAGAGCCGGGAGACCACCCTGCTTCTCGAATACACCGACAACCGGGAGTGGCTGGAAAGGGAGATCAAACCGGAAATAGAACGCAGGTTTCCTCAGGTGAAAGTCATCCTCCAGCTCCTTTCCCTCACTACCGCTGTCCACACGGGGCCGGGTTCTTGGGCCATCGCTTTTCTCCCGGAAAACTCCCAACAGGGCGATGGAGATGTCTGAGACGATCTTTCGCGCCATGAAAGGTCTTTTGATGGGAGCCCTCTTCGGTGTGTTTCTCCTGGGCATCTTCTTTGAACTCCTGATCGCTCTTCCCATCATCTTGGCCCTGAACAAGGTCCTTGGGCCCGAGCCTTACCGGGTTCAGTGCACGGTCCGCATCCTCGTGAGGCTGTGGCTTTTCTTCCTAAGGGGTTGCGGGTTACTTACGGCTCGGGCAGTAAAAGGGAAGCCCATGGATGGGCCGTGCGTAATCGTTTCCAACCACCCCGGTCTATTCGATGTGCTCTTCTTGATCCGGGATGTCCCGCGCATGTCCGTCATGGTTAAGCGATCTCTGGCAAAAAGTCTCCCCCTCGGCCCGGTCTTTCGCGCAGCGGGATATGTTCTCTCCCCCGATTTCGAGCAGAGGGGCCCCTTCCAGTGTCTGGATGAGGCTATGGAGAAGATCCACCTGGGGTACAAGTTCATGATATTTCCTGAAGCCACCCGATCCCCCAAAGGGGACCTGGGCAGGTTCAATCCAGGTCCCTTCATGCTGGCAAGGCGATCGAACGTGCCAGTGCAGCCTCTGTTTGTACGGAACGACCCACCCTTTCTCCCAAAGGGAGACAAATGGTATTTCCCGCCCTCCCGGGTCTCAACCCTGGAGATCGAATTCTGGGAGCCTATGGCCCCTCCCAGGCCCGGGCAGGAGCGGCAGTTTGCCAGGGATCTGCAGACTCGATACAGGAACGCTTTGGGCTTGGCTACAAAGAAGAATAGCGATCTGAGCGCAGGGAACGGAAATGGAACAGAACGAACTCCTTCCAGCTGAACCTCTGATCCCGCATCGCCGTCGAATGAAACTTATCGAATGGGTGAAGAGACCCACTCAGAAAGGCCTGCAGGCTGAGACGACTGTCACGAAGGGATGACCTCTGAACGGGGATGGAATGGTAAGCTCCCTGATATGTATTGAACTTGTGGCCCAGGCCCTCTCCGCCCCGAGCACATGGTGTCGAGGAGAAGGGGCCAAATCGCGGGTCGGACTGCTGGGGGGCATCAAAGAAGCAGAATTCTCTACTTCGAGCTTCCCTGTGGGGACCAGACTGACCATCCAGATTGATAAGCTTTATCATGTTGGGAACTATGCCGTGTTCCCAGGCCAAGTCAGCTCTGCCTTGGCCTTCTCTGGTAAAATCATCATCCAGATGATGGAGCCAGAAGAGGAGGTCCTATCAAACCTCAAGACTTGGCAGAGGAGCTAAGCCGGGGAGAAAGAGAGGGAGAATTGAGGCCTATGCTGTCCAAGCAGGTTGCTCTTGTGACCGGCGGGAGCCGGGGAATCGGACGCGCCATCTGCCTGGAGCTCGCCAAGAACGGCTCTACCGTGGTGGTTAATTTCCGTTCCAACAAGAAGGCTGCCGAAGAGACGCTGGAGCTCATTCACCAGGCCGGAGGAATGGGAGAGATGATCTGTTTCGACGTGGCCAACCAAGAAGAGACCGAGAGAAACATCGAGGCCCTTCTTACACGCCATGAGGGGATTGATATCCTGGTAAACAATGCCGGAGAGGCTGCGGACAGTCTTTTTGCCCTCATGTCTTTTGAAGAATGGACCAGGGTCCTGAACACCTCCTTGCAAGGATTCTACAATGTCACCAAGCCTGTCCTTAAGAATATGGTCAGCAAGAGGCGGGGCTACATTGTTACCCTCTCCTCCGTGTCCGCCCGGCTCGGTCACCGTGGTCAGACAAACTATTCCGCGGCCAAGGCCGGTCTCGAAGGGGCCTGTCGATCCCTCGCCTCGGAGATGGCTCGCCTGGGCATCCGGGTCAATGTGGTGGCGCCCGGACTGATTGAAACCGAGATGATCCAGGGCCTTCCCAAGGAGATGATCAAACAGATTATCCCCATGGGCCGTGTGGGCCTTCCGGAAGAGGTCGCCAAGGTGGTTCGATTCCTGTGTTCTGACGATGCCTCCTACATTACCGGACAGGTCATCTCGGTAAATGGCGGAATGATCATGATCTAAGAATCTTCTGACGGAAAGGAGCAGGATGGTAAGATTCCTTTTCTTGAGCGTCCTCATCGGCACGGGTCTTTTCTCTGCTGGAGCAGGGCTTTCCCAGGATTGGGCTTCCCTTAAGGAGGCCTTCAGAAACATCCGATCCGTCAAGGCTGAATTCCTTCAAAAGAGAACCCTTCCGATCCTCACGGAACCCCTTCTCTCTGCAGGAAGGTTCTTTTTCTCCGCCTCCGGTTCTCTGAGATGGGAATACCTCAGTCCGCTACGAAGCGTAATGCTGCAAAAGGGGGATACCATCCAGATCTACCATTTCTCTGAAGGTGTATGGAAGCAGGAAATGACCCAGGCCGTTGAGGCCAGGCGGATGGTGCTTGCGGAAATCAGTCAATGGCTTCAGGGTCGTTTTGATGAAAGCAAGGCCTTCAGACATCTTTACTCCCCTGGACCTCCTGCACGAGTTATCCTGGATCCCGGGGAAGGGATCAACAAGTTTATCCACCGGATTGAGATTGTTCTGTCGGCAAGGCCTGGGGTCATTGACCGGGTGGAGATAGAGGAACCCGGCGGCTCCCGGACCTCAATCGAGTTCAGGAACGTGGAGATCAATTCCAGCCTCCCATCCGGGATCTTCGAGAAGCCATGATCCGCGAGAAAGGTTTAGATATCTGTCTTCTGGGATTGCTCATCTTCTCCACGGGCTGTGTCCCCATGGCCGAGAAAGTCCTGAGCCATGGCTCCCCGGATGACCTCCCAACGTGCTACGCCATCTTTCCGGCCGGTCCCTGGGCATCCGTTCACAGGATTGAGGTCACCCTCCGAGGAGGGGTCTCTTCCTCACTGCTCGGGGTCACCAAGGGCGAACCGTCAGAGCGTAGGCTCCACAGCCTCTTGCTTACCCCGGAGGGATTCATCCTATTTGATGCCGAACTCCGGGAAGGTGGAATTGTCGTACGAAAGGCCGTGGCCCCTTTTGATTCACCGGCCTTTGCCAGCGGGTTGATGGGGGATGTGACGCTTCTTTTTCTTGCTCCCCAGGCGAGGCCTTCGATCTGGGGAAAGGAAGCGGATGGCACCAGGATCTGCCGCTGGGAAGGTCCTGGCGGTACTCGCACAGAAATCAGGGGATCGCCTAACGAGGGCTGGCGAATCCTGCGCCGCGACGATCAGGGAGAGGTGACCCGGGAGATCTTCCTGAATGGACCCCTTGTCCAGGGCCTGGCGTCCTACATAGAACTCCGCGCCTCCAGACCAGCGGCCTATAAACTCAGGATGACTTTGCTCCAAGCGGCTCCTTGATTTCCTCTTCCCTTCAACCTTCCGGCGGGAGACGGAGATGATAACCCGGTTGATCAAGGCATTCCTATCCGTGGCCTCCTTGCTTGTGCTTTGGGGTTGTTCAGAAAAACTCATCGGGTATGAGACCTTCAGTCCAGGCACCTATGAACACAAGCTCAACATCCGCGTCCTCGGTTTCCGCCGTTCCTATCTCATTCACATCCCCAAGGGCTATAACGGAACCAAGGCTCTGCCCTTGGTTGTCGCCCTCCATGGAGGCTACAGCACGGCGCAGAAGATGGAAGAGGAAACAGGGCTTTCTGATCTCGCCGACCGGGAAGGGTTTCTTGTTCTCTATCCAAACGGCATTACCCTGTTTGGTTGGCTTCAGCACTGGAATGCAGGGCATTGCTGCGGCAAAGCCATGCAGGACGGCATTGATGATTTCGGTTTTGTCTGCCGGGTAATCGACCAGACCCGTGAGCATCTGAAGGTGGACCCCGCTCGCATTTATATGGTGGGGTATTCGAACGGCGGGATGCTCGCCTACCTCTTTGCCGCCCAAAGGCCGGAAACCATCGCCGCTGTTGCGGTCATTGCCGCCACCATCGGGAGCAGACCCTCTCCTTCTGAACCGGAGGTGCGCATTCCCCCTGCCAGGGCGCCTGTGCCGATCCTGGCCTTTCATGGCCGAGAGGACGACCGCGTCCCCTATGAAAGGGGGAGGGATAAGGATCGGGGACACCTGTATGTCCCTGTGAAAGAATCCATGGGCTTCTGGGTGAAGGCCAACCGGTGCGCCTCGAATCCTCTAAGGGAACAGGTGATGGCCGACAGGGTCCTGAAGGAGACCTGGACAGGCAATAAGAAAGGGAAAGAGGTCATTCTGTATACCCTTGAAGGGTGGAAACATAACCCTCCAACCCGGCACTATACCCAGAGGATGCCGGGAACCGACCCCCTCAAGGGGTTCCATGCCACAGACATTATCTGGGAGTTCTTTAAAGGTCATCACAGGTGAGGAGGGTGATCACATGTCCTTCCCCTTCGACATGCCTTACAGGGTAGGTCTTTTTTTGATAACTTATCACTCCCTCGGCTTCACCCACCCTGAGCACCTCCACCTCCCGGCTGGCCTGAAATAAATGGAGACCCAGGGCCTTGGCGGCTGCCTCCTTGATGGTCCAGACCCGAGTCGCGGTTCTCTCCGGGTTCAGACCGGAATGCGAAATCAGGTTCTGTTCCCCCGGTAACATGAAGAGGTGCCAGGCCCTTATTGCCTTGCCTGAAACCGCCTCGAGGTCCACACCAATCGGATGCCTGTGGGCAACTGCCACCACGAACCGGGCACTGTGGGAGACCGAACAGTATAAAGGACTCTCCGCAAGGCAGGGTCTCACCTCATCCGGGCCAAGGGTTTCAATCGTGCGATCAGGCCTGTTTTCTTCCACGAGGCCAAGTTGGCGAGCCAGTCCCTTCAAAGCCACCCTCGCTGCGGTGAAGCCTCTCTGCCTTCTTGGCCCCATCCTTTGAGCTCTTACCGTTTCACGGGGGGTGAAAAGATGCTCCTCGTTGGGAAAAAGGGCTTTTATATCGAGGAGCGTTATTCCAAGACAGGCCGATTGGAGCCGCTCGATCCCCGACCAGGGGGTGAAATCCTCCATGAGAAAAGGGGTTGAAGGGAAGCAAAGACTCGTTTCATTCAAGGGCAAAAAAGCTCAGCCTCCTGGGGTGCAGTAATAATGAGGATGATAGAGAAGAAGGGAGGTTCCTGTCAAGAGACAAAAGACAATTGGCCGGCAGGCGTTAAGGACTTGGAAAAATAATTCATCTTGTGATAGTCTTCTTTTAGGTCCGGAAGGAAATTTGCCCGGATTTCCGTACGTGTTATTCGGTCAGTTCCGTATTCGATTAACATCGGGACCCTATTGCGATATAATACGGTAAGACCCGCTATGGAGACGGGTATGGCCAACTCGATGCTTGGAAAAATCGAAAAACTTTGGCAAATAATTTCCGGGATAAGATCGTAGGTTTGGGTTCATGCTTTTTATTTCCTACTGAAATATTTTTGAGGGGAAAATGGCTCAATCCGTTTCCGCCAGTGTCCGGTTAAAGGTTCCTTATTATGATATAGACCTCATGCAGGTCGTCTGGAATGGCAATTATTTAAAATACTTCGAAATAGCCCGGCAGGCGCTCTTTAGGGAATGCGGAGTAGATTTCCACCGCTACCTGAAAGAAAAGAGATACGTCTTCCCGGTAATCCGCTCCATGGTCAAGCATATCCGGCCTTTAAGGCTGGACGACGAGTTCATCTGCACAGCGGTGCTCAAGGAAGCCAGGGTTAAGATCGTCTTAGATTTTGAGATCAAGCTAATATCCAGTGGCCAAGTCTGCGCCAAGGGTCAAAGTGAACAGGTTGCGCTTCTCCTCCCGGAAATGGAGATGGCTTTTAAGATCCCGGAAGAAATCCAGCAAGCTTTATATGGCAATAAACCGATGAAATAAGGTTGCGCGCTTCAAGTCCCGGGTTAAAACCAGAAACGGGGAACCCGGAAGTTTTTGCCTGCGCCTTTACTGACCCTCCTTGGTAGGATCGTTCTCAAAGCCGACTTTTTCAGCATCCTGCCAAATCCTGCGGAGGCTATTCACGAAAGGTTTTTATACGGAGAGTTTCAATAAGAATGGAAAAGAAAAGACGGGTAGTCGTCGTAGGAATGGGGTTAAGGTCTCCGATTGGCAATACCCTTGAAGAATTCGTAAAATCACTTCAAGAGCGCCGAAGCGGTATCTGCCTGATGCCCGAGTGGCAAGATGTCAAGCGATTGCGCACCCGTTTGGCCGGAATGTGTAAGATTGAGAGGGAAGAAGAATTAATCCCCCGACAATACCGGCGGTCCATGGGCCGAGTAGGCATCTTGGCAGCTCTCTCCGCCATGGACGCGGTCAAGGGTTCGGGCCTCCGCGAAGAGGAGATCGCTTCGCCGATTTGTGGAGTCTCTTATGGATCAACCGAAGGAAGCATCAGTAATCAAAGGGAATATATACGCAAGATGCTTCTAAACCGTACCCTCGAGGGCATACCTGCATCGTGGTACCTTAAATGCATGAGCCATACTTGTGCCAGTAATCTCTCCGTTCTATTCCATACGAGGGGGCCTTTCATCGCTTCCTGTACGGCCTGTGTTTCCGGCGCCCAGGGCGTAGGATTTGGGTATGAGGCGATCAAGAGCGGCAAAGCTGACATCATGATAACCGGGGGAGCGGATGAGGTGGACTTCCTGTCTGCCGCCGTGTTTGACTTAATGATGGCCACGTCATCCAACTACAATGATCGGCCGTCAGAAACCCCGCGACCCTTTGATGCGAATCGAGACGGCCTCGTGGTGGCCGAGGGGGCAGCGACTTTGATCCTTGAGGAGTATGAGCGGGCCAAACATCGAGGCGCACCTATTTTAGGCGAGATTGAAGGCTTCTGGACCAATGGGAGCGGTAGGCATCTTACCAACTCGGATGCTCGGTCTATGGAAGAATGCCTGCTCGCTGCGCTGAAAGACGCCCGACGCAATCCAGCGGAAATCCAGCACGTGAACGCCCATGCCACGGCTACGAGCCATGGAGATGAAGTGGAGGCCATCGTCATCAACAAAATTTACGGGCCGGATGTCCCGGTCACCTCTCTCAAGGGTTACATGGGTCACACCATGGGGGCCTGCGGGGCGATCGAGGTCATCGCCAATCTCCTGATGATGCGGGACGGCTTCATGGCTTCTACATTAAATCTGGAGAACCCAGACCCAGCCCTGCCACCGTTAAAACACGTGATGGGCGAATCGTGGGACCAGCGGTTTCGTGTCGGAGTAAGCAACAATTTCGCCTTCGGCGGGGTCAATACTTCCTTAGTCTTCAGTTTGGTCTAAAGGGTGGGCGAAATCGTCGACCCGGGCGATAAACCAGGTCTCTTCTCTCCGGGGTGCAGTGGGCTCCACGAGTTCCACCTTGAAACCCGCATCCTTGAGAATCCGGAGGATCCGTTCTGCGCTTCTAAAAAAATGCCTCACTCTGTTGAACCTCAATCTAACCACTTCGACAAAGCGAAATAGACGAAACCCCTCCCCTGGAATAGTCACTCGAATGATCAGCCGACCCTCCGCAGAAACCACGGGCCGGACCCGAACCAGGAAAGCCCCAAGCTCCAGGTCTGATAGATAATGAAGGACATCCAGGAGGAGGACCGCATCGGCCTTTTCCTTCTCCAGCGGCATTTCCAGCGCCTGGCAATGGAGGACCTCTCCTTTTTTACCAAGGACCCGGGCGGCAACCTTCGCTCGCTCTTCATTGGGATCACAGGCCAGAAACCTCTGGTCCGGATAGATGGCCAGGAGCCAGGCGGCAGGGACCCCATAGCCGCAGCCCACATCGATCATCTTCCAACCCGGCTTCACAAAATCGGCCAGGCGGGGGAACATCGGATCCATGAGGATCTTGAACCGGGCGAAGAGACGGGGATAGGGTTCCAGGTGCCTGTATGGGCGGATAGCCCGCTTGAAGTGTTGTTTTGAGCCCGGCATTACAGGTGCGTTACTAAACTCCACAGGGGCGAGAATCCTTTTTAAGAAGGGCGGAACGAAGGCGACTGTGCCCAAGTAGGAATAGCCGATACCAAGGGCCAGCGCCATTCCGGCGGTCTTGAGGAGGGCATGGCCGGAGAGGGCAAGGACCCCGAAACCAATGAAGGTCGTTGCAAAGGACAAAAATACGGACAGGCGGATCAGACCCACAGATGGGTGGTGCTCATCCATGTACCGTTGGTAGGCCCGGACGAGGTATAGGGCATAATCTGTCCCCATTCCGATGACAACTGCAGCGACCATGATGACGGGGATACCGAGAGTCTGCCTTAGGAGACGGAGGGTCCCGATTGTACAGATGAGGGAGAATAGCGTCGGCACCAGGGCGACCAAGGTCAAACGCCAGTGAAAGAGGTATAGGAGAGTCACAAGGAAGGTCATCACCCCCACGATTAGTGCCACCCGGATAAAGCCGTTCAGGATCATCTCCCCCAGCCGATCGCTAAACAAGACGGGGTCGAAGACCTTCGCAAGGTCCTTTTTGATAACGCTTTTGTAAAAGGCAACCCCTTTATAGGCAGCGCCTGGTTGGACCATAGAGTATTGCGTCCAGCCTCTTCCAGGGCGCTTATCGATGTTGAGAAGGGGAAACAAGGTCGGTGGGATCCCGGGTACACGGAACGCCTTTTCCTCAACGGCCGCGAAGAAAGGGGCAAAGGCCCCTGGAGTAAAACCCAATTGGGGCGAAAGGGATTTGACTATCTGCCGGAGGCGGTTGACACGCTCCTCCGTCCAAAAGGCCTGCCAGGCAGCGAAATTCCGTTTTGCCCGATGTTCACCGGGGAAAACCATCGATGGGACAAAGGCCGAGGCCACAGTTTCCTTGGCTATCTCATCTTCTAAAAGGTCTGCGAGCTGGTCCTCTTTTCCCTGGAGTTCTTGGATTGTTTTCCCCTCGACAGCGAGAGATACCCGGTTGTCGACATCGCCCCAGACGTCCCGGATCAACTTCTCCGCCGCCCGGGTCTGTGGACTTACGGTGTTCAAGGACTGAAGGTCTACCCGGAAATCGGGTTTTGCAAAAAAGAGCATCATTACTCCGAAAAGAACAGCCACGCAGACAGCCCCCATCCCACCTCTTGCTGATTTGTCGGCAATTCGCTGTAGGGGGAGGATTCCGTTGCGCTTTGCCGGCAATACAATCGGGAAGAGGAAGGGATAGATGGCGTGGACGAAGATATAAGTAAAGACGACGCCCAGGGCGGCAAACACACCAAGCTGGGAGAGGGCGGGGAAGCCGGCAATGAAAAGGAAGGCGAAACTGACCGCTGTCGTCAGCATAGCCAGCAGGCCAAGGGACCAGACTTCCTTGGTCACTTTAAGGCCATAGGTTTCATAAGGACGGTCGAGAAACAGGAGGTAGGCGATCCCGTAATCCACTGTGAAAGAGATGATAGCGCCACCAAAGCCGATGGCTAGGATGG
>Ga0315282_10005556_pt1 | contig 21431 bp, 20 predicted proteins | sample YL17G07_20_MG_FD_203693 | JGI IMG/M metagenome (GOLD analysis project Ga0315282, IMG submission 203693) | Sediment microbial communities from Yellowstone Lake, YNP, Wyoming, USA - YL17G07_20 | ecosystem: Environmental > Aquatic > Freshwater > Lake > Sediment | place: USA: Wyoming | collected... | reverse complement strand
ACTCAGAGGTCGCCCTCAGATTCGTCAAAGAATTCTACGACAAAAACAAGGCACTCGCAAAAGACCTGGCGGTGCTTGCTGGCAAACCGGTTCTCGTGGAGCTCTGGAGCGAACGCTATTACTATTTTGTCATGAAATTCGAATTCAACATCATCGACTCCATGAAGAAGGCAAGCGCGCTGTCCACTGTGCAGATCGACGTGGAGAACGCGAAACGATTCGACATCACCTACGCAGACGAGAAAGGGGAGAAACAATTCCCGTTCATCCTTCATACGAGCATCTCAGGGAGCATTGACCGCAATGTCTACGCCTTACTCGAACGGGAGGCAATCAAGATGAGCCAGGGGAAAAAACCGATGCTGCCGCTGTGGCTGTCGCCGACCCAGGTTCGATTCATCCCGGTCGCAGACGAATTTATCCCTGATTGCGAGAAATTCATCGACCAACTCAATAAAATTTCCCCGTTCTATTTCATCAGGGCAGACATCGATGACCGGGAGGAAAGCGTCAGCCGTAAGATCCGCGACGCAGAGAAGGAATGGGTCCCGTACATCGTGGTTGTCGGTGAAAAAGAGCGAACCGAACATATCATGACACCGCGTGTTCGAATCCCTGAGCTCGGGGCGAAAGATAAATCCTACACCATTCAACAGCTCCATGAACTTATTCTTACACAGACAAAGGAGTTCCCGCAGCAGAAACTACCCGTTGCGCTGTATGTGTCGAAACGACCGAAATTCAAAGGGTAGCCGACAATCGATTTGCTTACTTGGGGGAGAAAAAACCAATGATAAAACGAAAAACAATACAAGGCCTCGTTGAATCCTACGATGCGCACAACATTACGATCGGTGTCCTCGGAGGTCATTCCGCGCTTGATGTCTGTAGAGGCGCGAAGAAACACGGGTTTCGCACGCTTGCGGTCTGCCAGAAGGGACGGGAGAAAACCTACACAAGATACTACAAAACTCGCGATGGCAGTAAAGGATGCATCGACAAGACCATTGTCCTTAATAAATTCTCGGAGATCACGGAACCAGAGGTGCAAGAGCAGCTCCGCAGTGAAAACACGATCTTTATCCACAACCGATATTTCTGGGTCTATTTCGATTTCACGGACATCGAAAACAATTTCAAGGTCCCGATCTTCGGGACGCGCTCTATGTTGAAACTCGAGGAGCGAAACGTTCCGAAAAACCAGTACTACTTACTGAAGAAAGCCGGTATCCGGATTCCGCAGTTGTTCAAATCACCAAAGGACATCGACCGGTTGGCGATCGTGAAGGTAAGTGAGGCGATCCGCGGATATGAACGTGCCTTCTTCTTCGCCTCGAGTTTTGCGGATTACAAGAAGAAATCGGAACAGCTCCTGGCAAAAAAAATGATCACCAGGGAGTCGTTGGATCAGGCAGTGATTGAGGAATACGTGATCGGGACGCAGATCAATTTTAATTATTTTTACTCAGTGTTGGATGACGAACTGGAGATCATGGGCACCGATACCCGGCGACAAACGAATCTTGACGGCCTTCTTCGCCTCCCGGCAGACGAACAATTAGCGGTCCTGAAGTATCTGAAACCAAAAATCATTGAGACGGGACATATCGCGGCGACCACCAAAGAGTCCATTATTGAATCGATTTTTGACCTTGGCGAAAAATTCGTCGCAACTACCAAGAAGGAATACCCACCAGGCATCATCGGCCCGTTCGCGCTGCAAGGCGCCATGGTCGCGGATAAGGGAAAGGAGGAGATGGTGGTCTTTGACGTCTCCATGCGTATCCCTGGTAGTCCGCTCACGCAGTTCACGCCTCATTCCGGGTATTTGTACGGGGAGTCGATTAGTTACGGTGAACGGATCGCGATGGAAATCAAAAAAGCAATTGAAACAAAGCGACTCACGGAAATCGTCACCTAACATTAAAGGCATATCTCTAGGCTTTCTCCATATAAATAATCCTTTTTTCAGTAATGATAATATCTACAGATACATCATGCTGTTTCGTCGGTATCTTCTCGACCAGTTGCAGCTCGAACGCTAACCCGATTTTCAAGGCTTTCACGTTTTCACTAAGCAATCGATCATAATACCCCATACCATGCCCGATGCGATGACCGCCGCAATCAAAGGCGATACCAGGGACAAGGATGAGATCCACTGTATCCACAGCAACCTCGTGTCTGCATTCCAGCCGAGGCTCCTGGATATTGTACGCACCGACTCCAAGTTCGTCCCACCGTCGCAACTCGGAAAGCGACAGGTGTCTTTTTTTCGTGTCCGTGCAGGGAACCACGACCGTTTTTCCGAGCGCCATACATTCTTGTATCATCTCATGGGTCGCAACTTCACTGCCATAGGAGACGTACCAAAGGATTGCGCGTGCCCGTCGAAACTCATGAAGCCCGAATAACCGTTCTTTGATGAGTGAACTGTTCCGGATCACTTCTGAGACAGGCATATTGTTCCGTTTCTGAAGGATCGATGCACGGATGACTTTTTTCATGCAACACTTGTATGAACGGTGAGCTATATAGCCATTCACTTCTTCCGGGTGAGCAGAACGGATTGCGCCTTCGGATGCTTGAGTGTCTCGCTAACGGAAAACACCGAGTGGAATTCCTCTCTCTGTAAAATTTTTGTGAGGTCATCATGGGTGCCTTTACAAAGGATCCGCGCGGTCTGTTTCATGGTTCGAGCACAATGCAACAGCACCGCATCAATCGGCCAGACATTAATCGCGATAAACACCACATCAAAATCCCCTAGAGGATAGCTCACTCCATCGCCCTCCTGAATCGTTATCAAGGAAGACAACTGTTTTCTTTTGATATACGACCGTGCGAGTTTCACCGCGATGGTGTTGTTATCGATTCCGACGACCTGCGCTTGCTTGGTCTGCGCGATAAGGACAGACGCGGACGGAAACGCGCCACAGCCGATATGGAGCACCTTTTCCGTCGGAGCAATGTTGAGCACGCGGATTTCCCAGGAGAACACTAGTGTTCGCCACCGGGTGAGCATGCGGTCAAACACCTCGAGCCGCGATGCACATATCTCCAAAAACGTGAACACATAACACGAAAAAACCCTTCGCCACTGACGGTGAACTCCGGATGTTGACCTGCGCATGGAATTTTTTGGCATATGGTTCCTACAGAATGAGAGAGATATCACGATTTTCTATAAAAAACACAAGGGTCTCTCTCCATCGCTTTTTTTCTCGACACGAAACCTCCTGGTCTCAATTAGTTAATAAAAGCTCTATAAAAATATAAAAAGATTTTTAAATAAATACCTGATTCTTTATCGTACCTGAAATATTATGGGGGAGCGTGAACGTATCGACCAGGAGAATTTAACCTTCGAAGACGGTATACAATTCTGTAAATATTTATTCCAGTGCGCGATCCATAAAACACTCAACGGTGTGCCTGAGGAATGGATGATCCTTTACAAAACCCATGCGCTACTTGACGACCTTGGATATCATTTCAACATAAAAGACCTTGATAAAATCATGTTCAAGTTGAACATTGACAACATCTATACAAAACTCTAACGCGCACCAGTGAATAACATCCTCAAGCTCAGTACATAAAATAGAAAGAGAGGGAGCGAGAATCTTTTCTTTTTGTATGATAATGAAATAAAGGAGAGTACATCTAAGTATTTTGTATCACCAACCTAGTGCATCTGGGGGATTGTAGGGTAAGACCCAGTCGATATTCGTTTTACACGAGGATATCCCCTCTTTTTTCATTGGATTTCTGAATGAATTAAAATAGGTAAGAATCGTTTTTGAGGGTGGGATTTACACTTCCTGCATTAAAAACGCGCCAAGGCATTTCAATCTTTCTTGGTACGAGTCAGGATATAAGAACCGCTCGGTAGCCGCGATACTGCTCAACAAGGCATTCCCATCCTGCGGCGTGAAACAAAACCCGACGACCTCGTTTTCATTAATCACATGGATTGTCGGGAGCACAACGGCTGTCTGATTTAAAATTCTCCCGTAATGTCCGTGATCACGCCCGAACGAAAACACAAGATTCGCTGATTTCTTGTAGGTGACCGCGATGCGGGGATTCTCCATGAACTTATTAATGACCTGGTCCTTGGTTATTTTCTTATCAAGCTTCATGTCATACCAGATACAATGCATGTACTGGGTGTTCAGTTTCATCGCACTGGAAAACACATTCAGCTCGATACCCAGGGTTTTGTACAGATGGTACACATCGACGGCATGGTGGGTTCCCATTTTCTCGTCTTTATGGGTTCCAACCTCAGGGGACGGCACAAAGCTTTTCACTTGGCTGATATCATTAGCTCGTCTGATGCAAAGGAACCGTCCCTCCTTCAAATGATTTTTTTTCTTCTCAATCGCAAGGGTGTGAATTAGTACCGCAATGTTATGCGTGTTACAACTCACCACATGGATAAACTGGTCCTTTTTTGTGATCGCCTCATCGTTGATCCCGAGTGCGTACATCTTCCCAAACCCAAACTCGGAGCCTTGCGCCAAGAACCCTTTTACCTTGCTTTTATATTTATTATAATATTTCTCCTTGTTTAGTAGACCAGTGCCTTTTGGCGTACAGTCAATGACCACCGATGCGCGTCTGATCGCTTCTTCTGCTCCATACATTGGCTCCAGCCCGAGTTCCTGGAATTCCTTGATTTTCTCATCGGAGATACACAGGTTTGCCCCTCGGTTCATCATCCCCTTTATCTTTGGTCGATCCTCAAGGGTAGGGCTATGTTTATAGAACGTGATTTCATCGATCCCTAGGTCTTCTTTTGCATCACCGAGTAGTCCAATTAGTGGTTCACCGATGGTACCTGTGCCTACGACATGAACAATGTTTCCATTACTCATCTTACAACTCCCCGCTTGGTAGGTAATCGGTATGTTGTATTTTATTGTTACTATTATCTATAATTTTAATAAAAATATTTTTCCCTAAAATTTCGATACGCTTATTTCTATACATCGCATACGATCAGTTCTATGCATATCTATGTCATCACTGGCATGGACTACGATTCAAATATCTACGTTGTGACTGGGAAGGTCCCGACAATTATCGATATCGGGACTGGATTTCATAGCAATACCGTTCTGCGCACGATTCAAACGTACACAAAGCTTCCAGCGATCCGACAAATTCTGCTTACCCATGAACACTTTGATCATGTTGGCGGCGTGCACGACCTTATGAAAGCAACACAGGACACCGCCAAGATCTACGCACACGTTGATGTTGTACAAAAACTCAAAGAAGGAAAAAGCACGTTCGCGGAGATGCTCGGTGGAACCATGCCAAAAATCATGGTCGATACACCGGTCTCTGGTGGAGAACATCTCACCGTCGGCGATGAATCATTCGAAATCCTCGCGACCCCAGGGCATAGCATCGGAGGCCTGTGTTTCTATGCCGAGAAAAGTAAAGTGCTGTTCTCAGGTGACACCATCTTCGCACACGGCGGCTTCGGAAGGTATGACTTCCCCGGAGGGAATCTACAGACACTGCTTCATTCCATTGAGCGAGTAGCAGACCTCGATGTCACACACCTCTACCCCGGGCACGGGCCGACCGTAGAACATCAAGGGAAGGAACATGTGTTAAAAGCACTGCAAAGCATACGAACGTTGATGTAAATGCCCCAACTTCGGGACCTGTTGAATGAAATAAAATGGACCAAGGAACTCTGGAAACTCGAGATATGGTACCTCCATCGCGGAGCACCCAATAATACGAAAATACTCCCTGGTACAGAGATCATCTCGCTTGGGAAATCATTTCTTGAAACGACCACGGCGACGATCCCGTACCATCGCGTCATAAAGATTATCTATGACGGGGAGACGGTGTTTGACCGATGGGACCTCCAAAAGGAACAGAAAACAGACAAACAATTATAAAAACAATAACCTGTTTTCCCACTAACCAAACCTGGAGGAAAAATCCTTATGTCAACACCTGAAAAATCATCGGTTGTCTCAGGATTCTATAAACTACCTGTTGAACAACGAAGAGCGTTTGTCAAGAATTTCTCAAATCTCACCGGAGACGAAGAGAAGATTTTCTCATCATGTTTGGATATTCAGACTGCGGATCGCATGATTGAAAACGTTCTTGGGACCTTTGAGCTGCCGCTCGGGGTGGCAGTGAACTTCCTCATCAACGGACGTGATTATCTTATCCCGATGGCGACGGAAGAGTCCAGTGTCGTCGCCGCGGCGAGCAACGCAGCGAAAATCGCTCGGATCAAAGGAGGATTTACCGCCTCCTGTTCCGAGCCGCTGATGATAGGACAACTCCAACTGCTCCATGTCGATGATGTTGTCACCGCAGCCAAAGAAATCCTCAAACACAAAGAACAACTCCTCACACTCGCAAACGCCCAGGATAAAATCCTTGTTGACCTTGGAGGCGGCGCGCGAGACCTGGAAGTCCGAATCCTTGATAGCCCACTGGGGAACATGATTGTGGTCCATCTGATCGTCGATGTTCGCGATGCCATGGGCGCAAATGCCGTCAACACCATGTGCGAGGCGCTCGCCCCGATGCTCGAAGAAATTTCCAATGGGAAAGTGAGACTCAAAATTCTATCAAATCTAGCAGACAAACGACTCGTGAAGGCAACCGCGGTCTTCGACAAGGAAAAAATGGGCGGCGAACAAGCTGTTGACGCCTTTCTTGAATCCTACACACTTGCGTCTATCGATCCGTACCGTGCAGCGACCCATAACAAAGGAATCATGAACGGGATCGACGCGTTGATCATCGCGACAGGGAATGATTCCCGTGCAATCGAAGCTGGCGCCCATGCGTACGCGGCGCGAGACGGCCAATACACCTCACTGACGTCCTATCATAAAGATGCCCAGGGCAATCTCGTCGGCGACATCGAACTACCGATGGCTGTTGGGATCGTCGGCGGTGCAGCAAACATGCATCCCAAGGCGAAACTCTGCAGAAAAATCCTTGGGATTACCTCCGCTAAGGAGTTAGCTGAGATCGCAGCAAGCCTCGGACTTGCCCAGAATTTCGCAGCACTATTCGCGCTGTCAACGGTTGGCATCCAGAAAGGCCACATGTCACTTCACGCGAAAAACATCGCGGTCATGGCTGGCGCGCAAGGAGGCGAAATCGACAGGCTCGCCGATGAGCTTGTCAAGGAAGGGAAAGTAAAGCTCGATCGAGCGAAAGAACTTTTAGAAAAAATGAGGAAAAAATCTAAATGATTCCCTCTGCGATATCCTCTGGTTCGCGCTCGCAGTAGTAACACCGTATCCGCGGTGGGTCTTTGCTGATTACATGGAACCTGCTCTCAACCGGCTCACGGGCGTTCGAAATGCAGGTGGGATTTGAGCAGCGCGTTATACCAACCACCTCATCAGGGATCTCCACGATGTGTTTTTTTACGACCTCATAATCGCGGATAATGTTGATTGTTGCTTTCGGGGCAATCAGCGCGATTTTGTCAAGCTCTTTAGGGTCAAGTTCTCTATTCTCGACCTTCACGATGTCCTTTTTCCCTTTTTTTCCAGACACATTCATAAGAACGCTGACCACTGAGGAGGTCGATTCCGGAATCTTGAGCACTCGCAGTACCTTTAGAGCCCGTCCGGGGGTGATGTGGTCGATCACGGTCCCGTCCTTGATAGGCGTGATTTTGAGTTCTTTCATAATTTTTTCCCTCCAAAAATAAGGGATAAAAGTGCCATTCTTACGGGTATTCCGTTGAATGCTTCTTTGAAATATAACGCATGCGTGGTGGTATCCACACTTGGGTCTATTTCAATGACCCGTGGCAGGGGATGCATCACAATGAGGTCCTTTTTTGCCTCTTGGAGCAACGCAGTATCAACCTTGTAGCTGCCGACAACCCGGTTATATTCCTCTGCGTCAGGGAAACGTTCCTTCTGAATCCGTGTCACGTAGAGAACGTCCGCGTCCTTGATTGCTTTTTCAAGGCTTGTTGTACTTGTCGGCTCAACCCCGAGTTCTTTACATTCATTGATGACTTCTTTCGGCATCTTTAATGTCTCAGGTGAGACAAATGTCAGATCCGCTTTGAAGAGGGCGAGGGCATATGCAAGTGAATGAACGGTCCGCCCGTACTTGAGGTCGCCAAGCAAGACGACATTATTGCCTTTGATTTTCTTTTTCTCGGTCAGTATTGTGAATAAATCAAGCAGGCATTGTGTCGGATGCTGACCGGCTCCATCACCAGCGTTCAGTACGGGAACCTCTGCGAATTCCGCGGCGAGCCTCGCTGCTCCCTCTTGTGGATGCCGGATGACGATTGCGTCGCTGTACGCATCAGCCATGCGGATGGTATCGGCGAGGCTTTCGCCTTTTTTCTGTGATGTCCCACTCGGGTCTGAAAAACCGATCACCCTACCACCGAGGCGATGCATCGCGCTTTCAAAACTTAGTCGTGTTCGGGTGCTTGGTTCGAAAAACAACGTCGCCAAAATCTTTTCCTGTAAAAGAGTCGTATGTTTCTCACCCTGCGCGTAGGGGATCATATGTTTCGCATAATCCAGGACAAACTCAATTTCCTCTTTAGAAAAATCCTTAATGGAGATAATATCCCTATTTTTAAAGTTCATTTCTATCAAAAAGAAAAGAATGAGGACACAGTTTAATAACCTTCGTACCCGGAACTGAAACGGGGAAAAAACACTGTTTATGTAGGCAAAAAACAGAAGGGAATTTATTAATATACCGGGAGCCCGATACTCTATAGGAATTATGCCTCGAGAGAAAAAATCCAAAGTGGATGAGATTGAAACATTACGTAAAATCCTCGATAATCCATGGAATTCGAACAATTCAAAAATGCTCTCTTCGGATGATAAAAACCTTGATTCTGTGCGTAAACGGTTGAACTATGAATCGGTCATTTCATCGAAAAAATATTTCGCTGCCGCCGACAAACCATCATTCTCGTTGGAACCAACGGTCACTATTCATCCCCGCGAAAGAACTGTCCTGCTCCCTCAACCTGCCGCGCCGCTCCCCGAATTCGAACCAGTACCGTCCCCAGCAGTCGTCGAACAACCAATCGTCCCCGAAGAACCTCTTTTTGTAATGGAAGACCTCATTGAAATTGAAAAAGTCGATGCAATATACCCAGAATTTGTAGAAGTATTGCCCAACGAAGTATCAACAACACACGAGGAAATACCGAGACAACCAGAAGAAACGCTATCTCTGAAAGAGCCCACTGGAATCGATCAGAATCTCCCGGAATGGCAACCGGTTGACGAGACCCAACCAAACGAACCTGTGGTTCACCACGAAGAGCCAGCCGTGCAACAGGAGGAACAACCAACTGAAGAAATTCCAGAATTTGAGCGGCTGAGTACGAAAATGATTCCTTCAGAAACGGACGAAAAACTAAAAGCCTGGGAACCTGAACCAGAGAGCGAACTAAAAGATGCACCCCCGCATGAGCCTCCAGAATTTCAACCATGGGAGCCTCAAAAACAGCCACAAAACCTAACACGGCAGCAAGCGCGTGCACAAAAAAAATTAGAAAAACAAAAAGAAAAAGAAGCGAAACGAGAGAAAAAAATCGAAATAAAGAAATTAAAAATGGAAGTGCGACAGAAAGAAAAAGAAGCGAGACAACTCTTCCGAGAACAACCGAAAGTTGAACTCCCCGTTGAAACACCGTCCATCGCACCAGAGCCTGTCCCCGTCATCGAACAACCGACACCTGTACAAATCGATCTCACCGCGTTCAAAGGCATTGACAGTATCGATGAACGCACCGGTGAACTCCTGTATAAAAACGGCTATTTCTCGCTCGAAAACCTTCGGGAGGCGACGATTGATGAGCTTGTTCAAATCAAAGGGATCAAACGAAAACTCGCGAAGACGATAAAAAAAGAAATCGAGGAAAAAACAGCAAAAAAACCTGAAGAGGAGTTCACTCCCATAAAAAAGAGAGTCAGTTCAAAAAAACCGAAAAAAGAACCTGGTGACGTGACCGAATGGGAATCTTTTTCTGTGGAAGACTCCGACGAAGGATTTTCAACCACCGCTGCAGCGACCCACGGGAAATATACCCTGTATAAGAGAAAAATTGGGAAAGGGAAGAATAAAACCACGATTCATTTTTTCAGCAAGGAGAAACCAGCGGTCGGAACTCCTGCAAAGGTGCCCAAGGGATATCAGATAGCAGTGAATAAAAAAACCAAGATTCCCTATTTAAAAAAGAAAAAATAATCCGACTCGCAGTCTATATAAATCCTTTTCTTATTAGAACGCTGTGAAGACTATGAACTGGAATGGTCCCTTACAGAAAATAAAGGAATTCCGCTTTGAAATTCCTCAAACTTATCAAGGTGAGCAGAAAAATCTTCACATGAAAACCTCTGCGGTCATCTATGCAGATAATGGGATGATTGACTGCATCCGAAAGGATAACGCCCCAGAACAAGCCGCGAATGTGACCATGCTTCCCGGTATCATCGGTAAATCCCTCGCGATGCCTGATATTCACTGGGGGTACGGGTTTCCCATCGGCGGGGTCGCAGCGACAGACAGAGAGGTTGGTGTCGTTTCTCCCGGCGGGGTCGGATTTGATATTAATTGCGGTGTGCGGTTGATGCGGACAAATCTCCAAGCTACTGATTTGGATACAAAAACCATCCAACAACTCATCGACGAAATGTTCGTCAACATTCCATCTGGACTTGGTTCGAAAGCAAAGGTTCATCTGAACCGTAAGCAACTAGATGATGTTCTAAAACTCGGGGCGAAATGGGCGGTAGAGAACGGGTACGGCTGGAAAGAAGACGTGGAATATTTGGAGGAGAACGGTTGCCTTGCATCCGCTGAAATCTCGAAAGTCTCCGATGAGGCGAAACAACGAGGCGCCCCTCAGCTTGGCTCACTTGGAGCCGGAAATCACTTTTTAGAGATCCAAAAAGTCGCTGAGATTTATGATCCAGTCGCAGCAAAAACATTTGGCATAAAAAACGAAGGGCAGATCATGGTCATGATTCACACTGGGTCTCGCGGGTTTGGCCATCAGGTCTGTACCGATCATCTCCGGATACTCGAGCAAGCGGTGAAGAAATACAACATCTGGCTCCCCGACCGCCAACTTGCATGTGCACCAATAACCTCGAAAGAAGCACAAGATTACCTAAAAGCAATGGCATGCGCGGCGAACTTTGCCTGGTGTAACAGACAAATGATTGTGCATTGGGTCCGAGAATCTTTTGAAAAGGTCCTGCATCGGCGCGCGGATGATCTTGACATGGGCATTGTCTATGATGTCTGTCATAACATCGCGAAACTCGAGGAGCACGAGGTCGACGGAGAGAAACGGAACGTCTGTGTCCATAGGAAAGGAGCAACACGTTCCTTCGGGCCAGGAAAACGTGAAGTCCCATTGAAATACCGGGATGTCGGTCAACCAGTGCTTATCCCGGGTGATATGGGTACGGAAAGCTACCTGCTCAAGGGGACGAAGGAAGCGGAAGAAACATTCGGTTCGACCTGTCATGGCGCCGGCAGGGTCATGTCGCGTACTGAGGCTGTCCATCGGTACCGCGGGGAGCAAATCTTTAACGATCTCAAGAAGAGAGGGATCTACGTGCATCCAGCAAGTTGGAAGGTCATGGCAGAAGAAGCACCTGATGCGTACAAAGACGTCAGTCAGGTGGTTAACGTAACCCATGGCGCAGGTCTTTCACTCAAGGTCGCAAAACTCCTCCCGTTAGGTGTCGTAAAAGGATGATCGTACAACCTGCGTTTAAACCAATTAGTTTTAAAACCCCTGCATAGATTATGGTTCTGTTAAGTGGTGATGCAGTTGGAAGATGTACAGATCGTTGATTTTGAAGAGATGAATCTTGCTGGCGGGACCGTTATCGCAGGGTTTCCTTCGATAGGGCTTGTCAGTACGATTGTCGCGAATTATCTCATTGACGCCTTAGGGTTAAAACAGATTGGAGCAATTGAATCACCGTTCTTTCCGACACTGTCCGTGGTTCACACAGGTGAGCCGCTCTCCCCGGTACGGATCTATGGTGGGACCCTGGCGAACGGGCAGAAGATCGCGGTGTTCGTCTCCGAGTTTAAACCAAAACCCAACCTCATCAACGCATTATCTGACGCCATCATGGTCTGGTCGAAGCAAAAAGCGTGCAAACTGCTTATTTCACCTGAAGGAATGGTCGTCGAGGGGAAATCATCGGAAGATGAAATGGTTGTTGACGCTTACGCGATCGGATCAACTGAAAACGCGCGGGCGACGCTCCAGGCGAAAAACATCCCGCAATTCAAAAACGGGATCATCGCTGGCGTCTCTGGAGTCCTGTTGAACAAGGGGAAACATGAGAAGTTTGATGTGATCTCCATTCTTGCCGAGGCGCACCCGAATTACCCGGATGCGCGTGCCGCTGCTTCTGCAATCAACGTGATCGGTGTGGTCATCGGTGTGGAAATTAATGTCGGGCCATTGTACGACGAGGCAGAGCGTATCGAAAAACAACTGCAGAAATTCCACAAGCAGGCAAAACCGATTGTCTCTGGTTCCAGTCAAATCCCACAACCGAGCATGTACGGATAACAACTACCCGTACCCTCTTTCTCTTTCTGAAAATAGCAATTATGTTTCCATCCTTAATGTTTTAATAGATGGGATTATTGTTCCTAGGGAACTATGAAACCTATTCCTCTGAGTCACCCCCGCTATTTATCATTGAAGACACGAGAGAAACTCTCCAATGCAATGAAACGAGGGATTGTTCATGAGACAGGATTAATCGCTCATGGACGGGGCGAAGCATTTGATTATCTGTTTGGTGAAACGACGATTCCAGAGGCTGACGATGCTGCGAAGGTCGCGGCAGCCGCGTTACTCTGCGCAAGAAACCCGGTGATATCAATCAACGGAAATGTTGCTGCGCTTGCGGCTAAAGAATGTGTCCAGCTGGCAAGCCACATCCCCGCGAAACTCGAGGTGAATCTCTTTCATCGCACCCAAGAGCGCGTGAATAAAATAGCTGCCATGCTCTGTAAGAACGGTGCGAAAGCCGTCTATGGGATAAACCCCACTGCGAGAATACCCGGGCTTAATCATGACCGTGCGCTCTGTGAAAAGGAAGGGATTTTTACGGCCGATGTCGTCCTTGTTCCTCTGGAGGACGGTGATCGTTGTCAGGCCTTACGTACCATGGGAAAGACCGTGATAGCAATTGATCTCAACCCGCTGTCCAGAACTGCGCAGGTTGCGAACATCACGATTGTTGATAATGTGATTAGGGCGGTTCCTCGCGTTTACCATTGGGTGCAAGAATTAAAAGGTGCAAAGCAATCTGAACTTGAAAAACTTCTTCATACATGGAATAATGGAAAAAACCTAGGTCTGGTACTTGCCTTTCTTTCAAAAAGACTAAATTCATTGTCTTAATACTGAGTGTCGTATGTATCGAAGCCATTACTCAAAAGAGATCTCAACGAAAGAGTATAATTCCCAGGTCACCGTCGCTGGTTGGGTGGAGGATATCAGAAATCTTGGTTCCATTGCATTTCTTATCCTGCGAGACAAGCAAGGAACATTGCAATTGACGATTCTAAAGAAAAAAACCCCTGAGCTTTTTGAACAGCTGATTTCGTTGCCACGGGAGTCAGTTCTTTCGGTAAAAGGCTTGTGCAAAGAAAATGAGAAAGTCCGTAATAACTACGAAATTCTACCGGAGGCCGTCACTGTTCTCTCTGTCGCAGACACACCATTGCCACTTGGTGTGGTCGACAAGGTCGAAGCTGATTTTGATACCAGGCTTGACAATCGGGTCCTTGATCTCAGAAAACCGGAAACACAAGCGATTTTCAAGATACGCAGCGCCGTGCTTGCAGCCGCGGATGAGTACCTTCGTTCCCAGCAGTTTTTAGAGGTTCACACTCCGAAGATCATTGCAAGCTCGTCCGAGGGTGGTACCGATATGTTCAAGCTTCGCTATTTCGAAAAAGAAGCGTTTCTTGCGCAGTCCCCTCAATTGTATAAACAAAGTCTTATGGCGACTGGACTTGACCGGGTATACGAGATCGCTTGGTATTTCCGGGCGGAGGAGCATAACACCCGGAGACATTTGAACGAGTCAACCGCGGTTGATATCGAGATGGCGTTCATCAACAGTGAAGAGGATGTGATGCAGATTCTCGAGCATCTAGTGCATGCGATGTGGAGGCGTGCTGGTGAATGCACTGATGAACTTGGTATATTGAAAAAAACTCTCTCGGTTCCGAAACTTCCATTTGCTCGAGTCCCCTACGATGAAGCCGTGAACATGATCCAGAAGCGAGGTTCATCGATAACGTGGGGTCTGGACCTCAGCACGGAGGATGAGAAACTCCTTGGGGAAATCATGCACGAGGAAGGCAAGGATTTTTACTTTATCACGCGGTATCCTTTGGCGTCAAAACCGTTTTATACGATGCCTGAAGGCGAGAAACACTCCCGTGGTTTCGATTTGGAGTGTAAAGGCGTGGAGATTTCCTCAGGTAGTCAACGCATCCATGATAGAATGCTTCTTGTCGAGCGGCTCAAAGCATGCAATCTCGATCCGAAAGATTTCGACGCATATCTCAAAGCATTTCGATACGGGATGCCGCCGCATGGTGGGTTCGGGTTTGGGATCGAACGATTCCTCATGGAACTATTAGACATTTCCAACATCCGAGAATGTATCCTGTTCCCGCGTGATCGGACACGACTTACGCCATAGAAATCTCGAATATGACCAGAGTTCCTTTATCGCGTGCTAAAAAATAAAGAAAAAACTATCCAGATTGTCAATTTATTTTCCTTGCTTTTTCAGTAACATGAACATACCCTTTTTTTCAATCCCTCAGCACTCCTTCATAGAATAAAATACGATTGTTTCCTCCTTATGACAATGCATCTTTCCGTGACAAAAATGTATACGAATAGGTATTAATAGACCATTGGAAATCCATATAGTTCAGCCGCCATCTCTCGACATGACAAGCATGCTGAGAGAAATAACTTATAAATCTCAGCATAAAAAGAAGCGAAACCTATGCAAAACAACTTCCCGAATAAACCATCGGTCTTCAAGAGGATTCAAACAAAGGTTGTGGGGCGCCCTCAAAACATTCATGATCCGTCGATTTTTCATAAATTATCTTTAATCGCATTGCTTTCATGGATTGGGCTTGGCGCGGATGGTCTCTCGTCTTCATCATACGGTCCGCCAGAAGCATTCAATGTCATCATGGATCACCCGTATCTGGCTATTTTCCTTGCACTCGCGACCGCATTAACTGTTTTCATCATCTCGTACTCGTATTCAAGGATTATCGAATATTTTCCTCATGGTGGTGGCGGGTATATTGTTGCATCCCATACCCTTGGGAAAAAAGCGGGGGTGCTCTCGGGATCCGCCCTCCTTGTCGACTATGTCTTGACCATTACCGTGTCTATCGCTGCATGCGGTGATGCGATTTTTAGCTTTGTGCCAGCAGAATTCCAATCACGGAGTATAATTCTCGCTTTTAAAATGGCTTTAGTGCTCGTTTTGATTTTAATGAATTTAAGAGGTGTAAAAGAATCGGTACTATTTCTCGCACCCATCTTCCTATTATTTATTGTGACGCATGTGCTTCTCTTGGGATACGGGATTTTCAGTAATGTGTCAAAAGTTGGGGCACATGTCACTGCTTTTAACACGCAACTTGGTGCAGATATCACTGCAATAGGATTCGTTGGTATACTTGCTATTTTTTTAAGGGCATTTTCACTTGGTGCGGGAACCTACACGGGGATAGAGGCGGTATCAAATGGATTACCCATAATGCGAGAACCCAGGGTGAAAACTGGGAAAAAAACCATGATGTATATGGCAGTTTCCCTTGCACTAGTCGCCGCAGCATTGTATTTCTGTTATTTCCTTGTCGATATACACCCTGTGAGTGGCCAGACGTTGAACGCCGTGCTTGCGAACGCATTGTTCGGTAGCTTTCCCTTTGGGTATTGGATTGCATTCATCATCATTTTCTCAGAAGGAATTTTACTTATCGTCGCCGCACAAACTGGGTTCCTTGACGGACCACGGGTCATGGCAAACATGGCAGTTGATTCATGGTTCCCGAAGAAATTCGCTGCCTTATCAGAACGACTCACCATGCGAAATGGAGTACTGTTGATGGGTGGTGCTGCTCTTGTACTGATGTACTTCACAAATGGTGACATCACTTTTCTTGTGATTATGTATGCCATTAATGTGTTCATTACGTTTTCATTGTCACAACTCGGTATGTCTCGTTTTTTTATCACAAACAGAAAAAAAATAAAAGAATGGAACAAGCATTTGCCGATCCATCTGGTCGGGCTTATTCTGTGTTTGACAATTCTTACGATTACTATTTATGAAAAGTTCGGAGAAGGCGGTTGGCTGACCTTGATAGTCACCTTATTTGTGATTATTATATGTTATTTGATTCACCGTCATTACGCAAAAATAAAAAAAGCGATGAGAAAATTCAATGAAACGTTGCTTCTTTCTAGTATTCACCTCGTCGGACACCCGAACAAAAAACCAGTAAACCCAAAAAACATCACCGCGGTCATCCTTGTTGAGGGGTATAACGGGTACGGTGTTAACACATTCCTTTCCTTAATTCGGAATTTTCCAGGGTTATATAAAAACATTATTTTTGTTTCCATCGCGGAGATCGACTCGGGTACATTTAAGGGAGTAAAGGAAATAGAGTCGTTGGAACTGTCAGTCAAAGAATCATTGATGAAGTACGTCATTCTTGCACAACGTCTCGGTTTCTCCGCTGATTACCGCATGGATGTCGGAACCGATGTTGTAGAGACAGCAAGCCATCTTTGTGAATCAATTGCGGAAGAGTTCCCGAAGGCAATGTTTTTTACCGCAAAACTTGTGTTCCAACATGAAACTATTTTCCATAAACTTTTCCACAATGAAACTGCATTTGCCATACAACGCCGTCTGCAATGGAAAGGAATCCCGGTCGTTATCCTTCCCATACGTATCGATATATAGTAAAGGTCATGCGAAAAACAATTTCTATTTTTTCTTGTATGATCTATGAATGTGCGATACCCAGTCCTATCATCCAATAAAAATTTAGGCTTAGTACATGGAACAAATTTTCAATTCTATTTTCAGCGGGCAAGGTTGAGCAAAGGGAAAACTTTAATTCTGACTTATCCGTTCGGGGCCCCGATACATAAAGGGGTTAATGTATCGAACGCAATTCTAATCGACGTGAAAAAATTCCCAAATAATCCATCTTCAGCGACTTAGATAATAACGAGAAATTCACCAACGATCCTATCGCATACAAAAACGACGGACGTGGCGTGATGAAAGAAGGTATAGGGCTTAGAGCGAGATTTTTCTACCGGTATCGCAGGTTCATTAAGACGTTTAAAATTTATCTCATGATAGCTGGTCCCGGCATTATCGTCATGGTTGCAGACAATGATGCTGGAGGGATTACCACCTATACTGCCACTGGTTCGAAATTTGGGTATGATCTCATTTGGTTTCTGATATTACTTGGACCGATTGCATATATCGTCCAAGAGATGACCATACGTCTTGGTGCGGTCACAAAACGTGGTCATGCAGAAGCGATTTTCGATGCCTTCGGTACGTTCTGGGGTTGGTTTTCTCTTGGAGATCTGCTGCTTGTTAATTGGTTAACACTCATTACTGAATTTATCGGGATGACTGCCGCATTGTCAATTTTTGGGATACATCCGCTTATTACGGTCATTTTCGTTTTGATTCTTTTAATCATCATGATTCTGCAAGGGCGGTACTGGACGTGGGAAAAAATCGTTTTGCTGTTCTGTGTCCTGAATTTGATTTACATCCCAGCAGCGTTTTTAGTCAATCCCTCATGGTCTTCGGTCCTTGGGAATGGATTGATCCCTCATCTTCCGGGAGGGGCGTTCAGGGGGGAATTATTTTTCTTTTTGATGGCAAACATTGGAACAACCATCGCACCCTGGATGGTTTTTTTCCAGCAAAGCTCCGTGGTCGATAAGGGTATGAGGGAAAAAGATATCCCCTGGGGAAGATTTGATACCATGATCGGAGCAGCGTTTACCGTCATTGTCGCGATCTTCTGTATCGTGGTGACCGGTACGGTATTATATGGATCCAATATCGAAAGTGCAGCTCAAGCTGCTCAGAGTCTCATGCATATCAATCAGTATGCTGGAGTTTTTTTGGCGATCGGGCTTTTTGATGCGGGTCTCCTCGGTGCTGTCTGCATCTCGCTTGCAAGCTCCTGGGCGTTTGGTGAAGTCTGGGGCTGGGCACATTCCCTGAACAATAGAATTCGGGAAGCACCCTGGTTTTATTTGCTTTATATAATCATTTTGGTTTCTGCAGGTGCGGTGGTCCTGATCCCAGGCGCGCCACTTGTTCTCATCACGTTATTCGTACAAGTGATTGCGGTGACGTTGCTACCTGCGGCGTTAGTCTTCTTAATTTTACTTTTAAATAATGAGGAGATTATGGGTAAATATAAAAACACTAAATTACAAAACATTCTTAGTACGATCATCGTCGTATTTATTGTAACCCTGTCAACCTTTTACTGTCTGAGTGTGATTTTTCCTCAATACTTTACGTAATAAAATAGAAGTGGGTGTGTCCATGGCACAGCGTTCAACAAAATCGCCATTTCACAAAAAATTCGTCACTGCGATCCAAAACCAAGTGAGAGTCGTTCGTGAAATTAATACGAAGTACGCGACACCGCGGATTAAAATGACGAAATGGGTAAGCATTGCTCTTCTCGGCATTCGTATCTATTTGATCGTGCTTGTGATAATCCTTGTCTATAAATTCATAACACTAGTGATATAATACAGGAAGTGATGAAATATGGAAAAAACTGGTCAAGAAATCGTCCCCAACGCAGGAACACCTTATTTTTTAACAGAAATCCTTGGGACCGAGGTTTTCATTAAAGATAAAAAAATCGGAAAACTGGATGATTTCGTCATCGTCGATGGCGACAAAGTCGCTGAAGTAACTCACCTGTACGTCTTTCGACCCTTCGGATATCCCGCATTACTCATTCCCTGGGAAAAAGTAAAAGTAATGACCACACGTGAAATTGTTATTGACATTGACGATCCAGAAAAATACGTCGGAGGGCCTGGCGAAGGTGCCATACTATTACGCGACTATGTCCTTGATAAAAAAGTCCTTGACATCGAAGGTAAAGAAGTCGATGTTGTCTATGATGTGAAGATGATCCTTCGAAATAACAAACTCTATGTTAGCGAAGTCGATATTAGCCAATATGGATTTCTAAAAAGAATGCGGTTAAAACGGGTGGCAAGACTTATAAAAGCTCCCCATGAGAGTCATCAAAACGGGACGATCCCTTGGACGTATATCCAGCCGCTGCCTCAAAATATTAGCAGCTTCAAAGGTGACGTGAAACTAAAAGTACTCAAGGAAAAAATCTCAGAAATCCCTCCGGTAGATCTCGCTGATATCCTCGAGGAGTTAGATCATGAACAACGATTGGTGCTATTCAGTCAACTTGAAACCGAACATGCGTCTGATACCCTAGAGGAAATCAACCCGAATGTCCAACGCGCGTTAATCTCCTCACTCGAGAAAAAACATGTTGCATCCCTGATTAATGAAATGACACCAGGTCAAGCTGCAGACGTGCTTGCGATTTTACCATGGTGGGATGTCAAAGCAATACTCAAATTAATGGACAGCAACAAAGCAAAAAAAATAAAGGAAATCATTGATTTCCATGAAGAAAAAATCATCAATTTTACTACTATACGTTTCTTACGAGTCCCTCCAGATATGACCGTCGGGCAAGCAAAATATGGATACCCTAAACTTGCGAAAAATATGGTCGTGATAATGTACTTGTATGTCGTGGATGATCAAGATCGACTGCTTGGGGTCATCGACATAAAGGAACTGTTGAAAGCTGATGACACCGCTTTCTTAAAAGATATCATGGTTGAACACGTAATTAGGTTATCACCTGAGAACACTCTGAAAGAAGCAGCAACAATATTCGTCCGCTATGGATTTCGTGCTATACCGGTCACCGATGAAAATAACCGCTTGATTGGTGTCGTCCCCTATAGGGATGTCATGAATCTAACACATTATTTTATCTGACGCTACAAAAAGGAGACTCAATTACGAAATGATTAATAACCACTGTTTATTGTGTTGGCCGCAACTATGAACGCTATTGAAGTAAGAAATCTTTCAAAGATATACAAAGGAAATATCAAAGCAGTCGATGACATAAACTTCAATGTAGAAGAAGGTATCATTTTCGGGTTTCTTGGTCCTAATGGTGCAGGGAAATCTTCAACGATAAAAATGCTTGTCACACTTACAAAACTCACAAAAGGATCTACAAATATTTTCGGTATTGATGTAGCGAAAGAACCCTCAAAAGTCCGCGAGTTAATAGGATACGTCCCCCAGGAACTATCAGCCGATGGGTCTCTCACCGGATATGAAAATCTTCTCTTATCCGCCAAACTGTACAATATCGATTCAAAAGAGAGAACTGAGCGAATACGTAACATCCTTGATATAATGGGTTTGACCCAGCGGTCTAAAAGTCTTGTGAGCATGTATTCCGGAGGCATGGTTCGAAGGCTTGAAATTGGACAAGCGATGCTACATCATCCACGCCTTCTTTTTTTGGATGAGCCGACCATTGGCCTTGACCCTGCAGGGAGAAAACTTGTATGGGATCATATCCGTAAACTGAACAAAGAATGGAAGACCACGATCTTTCTTACAACACATTACATGGAAGAAGCTGATGAACTATGTGATCAAATCGGGATTATCGACCGAGGGAAAATCTCCGTCATCGATTCGCCAGAATCCCTCAAAAGGAAAGTGGGGACAGGTACCATCACCGCATGCCTGGATGTAGGAGATTATAAGGGAGATACACAAAAATATCTCGCGTCTCTTGTCGGCGAATTAGCCGAGTCCATCACAGAGCTTTCTTCAGGGAAATGGCAGTTCGTTGTATCAAATGCGTCGCAGAATGCACCAAAGATCCTCCAACGGCTTAATGAGCACCACATCGCCCTAAAAGACCTTGAAATAAAAAGCCCGACACTTGAAGATGCGTTTTTAAAATTCACAGGCACACGACTCGACGAAGGGTCCTCAAAATTTAATTTGAAGGCAGTCAAAAGACAACGAAGAACATTCAAGAGGTTCGGCTGATGGTCTCCGTGATTGATTTTATAAAAAAAACAGATGTCATCCTTGAGTTTGAAGTACGAAAAATCATCCATGATCCGTTTGAGCTGTTCGTGAGGATGATTCAGCCGATTCTTTGGCTTGTCGTTTTTGGTAGTA
>Ga0315282_10005555_pt1 | contig 21436 bp, 15 predicted proteins | sample YL17G07_20_MG_FD_203693 | JGI IMG/M metagenome (GOLD analysis project Ga0315282, IMG submission 203693) | Sediment microbial communities from Yellowstone Lake, YNP, Wyoming, USA - YL17G07_20 | ecosystem: Environmental > Aquatic > Freshwater > Lake > Sediment | place: USA: Wyoming | collected... | reverse complement strand
ACCACTACCACTGGGGTTAGGACGGTAATATTTCAGATTCGGGCTTACTTTTCTGCTCAAAAAGACCGTTACCTGCACAAGCCGATTTGGGTCAGACCCTGCTCGTCTGCACAGGGCCGACCAGCAGTATTGTTTCGAGTCGTTCGTGTCGGCCGAAGGATATGCAAATTCGTCAGCCTTGATTCCCGATGTTGCAGGAAATACAGTGGGGTCATTGAAGTCCATCAGCTCATCTTCTTTCAAATTATTGAACTTAATGTCATCACTTGTATCGTTGAGGTCGCCTACTGCGTATATTCTTATCTTTGCAAAGGCCTCATCGGCCGCCACCGCTGCGATGGTCCGTTCAGTGGCAATTGTCATAAGATAGATACCTGCGGGGAACACGCCAGCTACAAAAATCATACCGACAGACAGTATCCCCACAGCTATCAGCACCTCAGTAAGAGAAAAACCATTATGTTTAACCACTGATTTCACAGATTTCACTGAGAATATATATGTTAGCTACAGAGTTCATATTTTTTTACCGCCGAGGACGCAGAGGCCGCTGAGTTCATTAAATCTAAATTTTATCTATCTTTTCTCTGCGCTCTTTGCGTTCTCTGCGGTTAATCTCTATTTATCATTGTCCCGGTGTATGGGTTTATGTAAACGACCTCCAAATCCTTTAGATAGTCATCATACCTGTTGTCTTTATCTACCTTTTCGAATACGGTTTTATCATAAATGATAAAACTGTTTCGGCTCGGTTCTATATCCCCATTCTCATCCTGAACGAACATTCCAACTTTATTGTCTCTAATATTTGTCTCAGTATTAAAGATGTCATCTTTGCTGTTGTTACCAGTGTCTCCATCCCTGTTTCTTACCCAAAGTTCGTGTATAACCAGTTTGCCGGAGGGTGAAAAAAGGATTGAAAAGGTGGTTTTGTCCGTAACTTCGCCGCTGGGATTATCATCAATATCGCCATTGCCACTTACCACTTCCATTACGCCAACCGAATCAGGCAGTTTTATCGGCTCGATACCTTCGACTGCTCGACAACCAAGATTCCCTTGCACCCCATGCGGAATTTCGGTGTCGTAAATAATGAAAATCATATACTGGCAGCCTTTGCCGTCTTGCTGGTATTTATTTTGGAACCTGACACCGGCGTATTGCTGCTCCCTTGCGGCGATGGCGCGGCCTGAAGAGAGGGCTGCGCTTATCATAGCCTTTGCGCCGCCCTCGGACTCGACCGACCTGACAAATGCGCGGATGGCGGGCAGTCCCAAAACAGTAAACACCGCTATAATCGAGACGACGACAACCATCTCAGTCAGCGTAAGACCATGTTTTGTTCGTAGTCTGTAGTTCATAGCTCATTGTCAATTGTTAATTGCTGTCCATCATCCATCGTCCGTCTTCCATCGTCTTTTTTATCCTCTGCGCTCTTTGCGTTCTCTGCGGTTAATCTCAATCTCTGTTCGTTATATTATCACCAACAGTGTTGAAATCCCCGTCCGGCCCGGCCGAGGTAATCACAGGAAAAGTCCTCGGTGAATCAGGGTCCGGCTCGCTCGATGGACTGCTCTCCCGGATATTTTTGTAATAGCTGTATCGCAGTGTCTCACCCCAGGGGTCGATTACTCTAAACAGCGGATATATTTTCTCATCAACACCGGGGTTGATAGTAATTTTCATAGGGTTTCCGTCGAGCCCCAGATTAGTTACCAGTTTCTTGTCGATTTTATCCAAAGTCTTTCTGCTTTCGGGGACCCTGCTCAGGAAGAAATACATCACTTCGCTTCCGGAATACTTGGCATCGTGCGTACCGCCGCTGATTGTTCCCCCCAATGCTGTTTCAAGGTCGCTCTGCAGAAAATTATTGCAGTCCGGCGGGAACTTAAGCCCGGCGTAGTTTGGGTATTCTGTGTAGCTATACCCGTAATCGCCAAATTCCCCGAGGGCGGCGTCAAGGATTGCTATGGTATTTTTTGTAAGCCGTTCCTTACCCTGAGTGTCGACGCGGGCGGCGATGCCGATTACCATTGTTACCAGTATCGCAATTATCGCCACGACAACCAGTATCTCGACAAGCGTAACGCCGGTTTTGTTTTGTCTTCTTTTCATTGTCAAATGCAACCAATCGCATCGTTTAACCGGGTAAATTAGGAATTAGGGTCAAAATTACAAATATCATCTCTTGTCCCATACAGGCCGTCTGCCCCCGCTGAAATCAACAGGTACGAATCAGGCCTGGAGGGCCATTTCACCGTTGTTACCTTTTTGTCTGCGATATATTCGTAGAAAAATGAGGAACTAACGAGTGGATTCACTCCCTCATCCGCCGGCTCTTTTACATCACGAACAAAGTAGAAGTTGTCCATGTAATTGTAAATTCGCTTTCTGGGGTCTGGTTCGGAAGAGTCTATTGTTTTACTGGAAGTATTTGCCCTATAATAAAGGATTGGGGCACCTGCCTTGACAGTCTTTTTCCCGATGGTTACCGACTTTACGCCGAATACATCACAAATCACAAAATTATAAGGTTTAAACGATGAAGTATCAGTAAACAAATCACCCAGCCTAAACGCACTGGCAGTTGCAAGCTCCAGATAAGGCCCTTTTCTTTCATTCAAAGTATCTGGAATACCATCGCTGTTATCGTCTCTGCTCTTCGCCGGGTCGTATGTCCACCGGCCACCATCCTTATCATATCCATCTGCCCTCCAGGCCGACTTTGGGTGAAATCCCATCAGGTCCCAGCCAACAAGGGCCTCGGCAAGAGTCTGAGCTCCGCAGTAAGTAGTATAGTCTGGATTACACACACCGCCGCTGAAAGAGCAGCCATGCGACGGCGGATAATCACCATAATCGTTCTTAAAAGCGACAATGGCCAACTCAATAGTGGTAATTTGGGCCTTCTGCTGTGTTTCTTTTGCCATTTTGCGCACCATAGTCAGGGCAGGGATAAGCAGCGCAACCAATATGGCGATTATCCCCAGGACCGCTAATAACTCCACAAGCGTAAAAGCCGTGCTCCGGCAGGCTCCGCCCTGACGAGTTGATTTTTTGCGCTTCACAGCCATTCCCTTCAATAAATTTACCACTATTACCGACTGCAACTATTTTTCAAAATTAAATATATCGTCATTTGTGCCGTATATACCATCAAAACCTGCGGAAATAAGGATATAAGAATCCGGCTTATGCGGCCAGCCGGTCGTTATGCTAATCCTTTTATCCTGTGTGATTGCATAGAAATTAGTACCAGTACCGTCAAGCGGGTGTGTGACGCCCGCCGGCCCCAGATGGACCAGTTCATCGTTGTCCAGGTAATTGTAAATATAGCCGTTATCATTGCCGGCTGTCGGAAACGTGCCGTTGGGGTCGTGTACAGTATTTGATGTATTTGCCTTGTAGTAAAGTATGGGCATACCAATTCCTTTTCCGGTTTCCTGGTTTTTAACGCGGTTATACACGTCGCACAGGACAAATAAATTCTCATTGGTGAACGGACTCGTATTCCCCGTCCCGTACAACTGCGACAGTCTATAGGCGTTGGCATTTTCAGTCTGCAGATACGGCCCTTTTCTGGCCTTTAAATTAGTCGCGGCGTCCGGGGAAAGACCAGAGCTTGGTGGATTGTCGTACAGATAATAACCGCTGGTCCCATTGGTACAATCAGCCAGGAAACGTGACTCCGGGTGAAAGCCCGCCAAATCCTGGCCCACCATAGCCTCGCAAAGCTTCATCGCTCCACAGTAGTCCACACCTCCTACCTTGTCCAGGGCCTCTGAAGGCGGATAGCCGCCATACTCGCTGTTGCCGCTGAAAAGCTCCATCGCAGATTCGATGCTGTGGAACTGGGCTCTTTGTCTTACTTCTTTTGCGTACCGTTTGACCATATTCAAAGACGGCAAAAGCAGACCTATGAGAATTACAATGATACTCATAACGGTCAGCAGCTCTATAATGGTAAACGCTGTTTTTTTGTCAGATTGTTTAGTAATCGCTTTCATTTTATTCTCCTCATTACTCAATTAAATGTTTGACCTATTAGTTCAGTTTTTATCCGGCGCCTCCGGATAAGCTCTGGATAATTTCTATCATCGGCAAAAATATCGACAAGACGATGGTCATAACGATAGAGCCAAGCACAATAATCATAATCGGCTCAAGCAGTGACATCAGCGAACCAACCAGCACGTCAACCTGCTCATCGTAGTTGTCGGCTACTTTCAGAAGCATCTTATCCAGGTCACCTGTTTCCTCGCCTACGGAGACCATACTGGAGACGATTAAGTCAACGGTTTTGGACTGGCGTAACGGACTGGCGAAGGTATCGCCCTGCCTGATAGAATTGTGAACATTGCCGAGCATGTTGGCGTAGACCTCATTTCCCGCTGTCTCCCGCGAAGTGTTAATGGCATCCAGAATCGGCACACCGGCACCAATCAATGTCCCCAATGTTCTTGTCCACCGTGTAACGGCCACGTTACCACTAAGTTTGCCCATCACAGGCAGTTTCAATTTGATGGTATCCAGAACGAGTCTGCCGGCACGAACTGTTCTTATAGCTCTGAGCAGAAAAATTACTCCAAACGGCACTCCTATCAGAACAGCCCAGCCCCAGTGGTATGCGATCCAGTTGCTTACTCCGAACACCGCTCGCGTCAACTTCGGCAGCTGTTTACCCTCCGTCATTTCAGTCAGCACGCCGGTAAACGTGGGTATCACTTTCCACATTAACATTAAAAGAATAGCGAATGCCGCGGTCAAAACCACAAGCGGATAAACCATAGCGCTTCTAACCCGAGATTTAAGTTTCTGGGCTTTCTCCATAAAATCAGCCACACGTGCCAAAATCAGGTCGAGCACACCGCCGGTCTCACCGGCCGCCACCATATTGACAAACAACCGGTCAAAACTCCGTGGAAATCTGCTCATAGCTTCCGAGAGCGTTGAGCCGCCCTCGATGTCATCTGCTACATAACCAATGACCCTCTTGAATGTTCCTGATTTTTGCTGCTCCTGCAGGATACGCAGCGATCTCAAAATGGGTAGCCCTGCGTCCTGCAGCGTAGAAAGCTGTCTCGCAAACTGGGTTACAAATTTGACTTTAACCTTTCCGCCGGCACCACGCCTCGGTTTCGGCTTTGTAACGGCTTTTTCTGCAGCTTTTCTTCCAGCCCCATGCTCACGAACCTTCGTGGGAAAATAGCCCATATTTCGTATCTTGCTTATCGCCTCTTTCTGACTCAGAGCTTCTATTTCATCCTTTATTCCTACACCCTGTGAGTCCAGCGCTTCATATTGAAAAACAGGCATCTCTTATCACCTCCTTTGGCTCTATGACATACTATGAAATATCTCATAATCACAATTCCTCTTATGCTGCCTCCGAAATTGTCTCTTTTACTACCTCCTCTATAGTGGTAATGCCGTCATAGATGGCAGCCAAACCATTCTCTCGCAACAGCTTCATGCCGGCCTTTAGCCCTGCTGCACGCAAGAGGCCTGTCGAAGCCTGATTCATAATTAACTCACGTATCTCATCAGTGAATACCATAATCTCGAAAATACCCGTTCGCCCTCTGTAACCGGTATTATTACACTTGTTACAGCCTCGGCCATAATAGAAATTCTTGCCTTTGACATCCGCCGGTGTAAGTCCCAATTCCATTAGCTGAGCCTCAGTTGGCTCGAATGGTGTTTTGCATTTCTCACATATCTTTCTGACCAATCGCTGAGCAACAATACCTTCGAGCGTAGCAGTAATAAGAAACGGCTCAACACCCAAATCTAAAAGTCGCGCTATTGAACTTGGGGCATCGTTTGTGTGCAATGTGGTGAACACTATATGGCCTGTCAGAGACGCCTGGGCTGCGATTTCTGCCGTCTCGAGGTCACGAATTTCACCGACCATTATAACATCGGGGTCCTGACGCAAAATCGAACGCAGGCACCTTGCGAATGTCAGTCCGATGTCCGGCTTCATTTGAACCTGAATAACACCGTCAAGGTCGTATTCTACGGGGTCTTCGGTGGTGATTACTTTCGTCTCAATGTCATTAAGTTCGGTCAAGGCCGAGTAAAGAGTGGTGGTTTTGCCACTTCCGGTGGGACCCGTCACAATTATAATACCGTTAGGCTTGCGAATAAGCTGACGGAATATTTTAAGGTCGTATTGTCTCAGCCCCAATTTTTCCAAATCCAGGCTCAGCTGACTTCTATCGAGGACACGCAGTACTACACTTTCTCCGAACATTGTGGGCAGAACACTAACTCGCAAATCAACCGGCTTACCCTGGACGGTCAGTGATATTCGGCCATCTTGCGGTAATCGTCTCTCAGCGATATCCAGGCTTGCCATAACTTTTATACGCGAGCTGAGCGCCGTAGCAATGTGCTTCGGCGGAGGAACCATTTCGTAAAGCACGCCGTCAATGCGGTAACGCATCTTGTATTCATTTTCAAACGGCTCAAAATGAATATCCGAGGACTTGTCACGAATTGCCTGCAGCAAAACGAGGTTCAGTAGTTTTTTGACAGGATTCGACTCCGACAGTTCCTTTAATTCATCCAGGTCGATACTTTGGTTCCTGCCCTCAAATTCTGCAAGGAAGCTGTCCGCTTGGATTTCCCCTATCAGTTCATTGATATTTTCTTCTGCTTGTGCTTCATAATACTTAGTCAAAGCATTTTCCAGTGCCTCAGAGTCAGTTATCTTCGCGGTAACTCTAAAACCCATCAGTGTGCTCAAGTCGTCAGTTGCTTTGAAATTATCGGCACTGTCAAGAACAACACACAACTCATTCTTCTCCTTATTATATTCGATTGGCACGATGTGATATGTCTTTGCCATTTGCGCTGGCACTTTCCCGATTACATCAGCAGGGATATCAATGTCACTCAGTTTTACATATTCCATTCCACGCTGGGCTGCAAGAGCAATCTGCAGTTGGTTTTCATCTACCAATCCAAGTTCAAGGAATATCTGGCCTATGCGTACAGCCCCAGGCCTCTGCTCCTGAATTTTCAGGCACTCATGAACCTTTTCTCTTGTCAGAACACCCATTTTTATAAGTATCCTGCCGAGGGTTCTACCCCTTAACTGTTCTATGGGGGGAAGTGTTTTTGCTGCTTTTACCTTTTCCATCTGCCTTTTACCTCTAACCAATTCGATTTCAAATCTGTATTTATTATATCACATTAAGACCTTTTTGACAAGTAAATTACAAATTGGACATTTAGTTATTAAGACTCAAAGAAGTGCCCATTTTACCCCTCTATAGCCCTCCATTAGCTAAAAAAGTTACTCTTTTAATCTGCAAAAAAAATACCAGCTAAATCCATTTCTGTGCTGGTATTTCTTAAAAACCGGCTCATTCTGTTACCAACTACGTCCTTAAAATCGGCCCCATATCCTCCTCGACCACCTTTGCTGGTTTTTTCCCTTTCACGCCTTTTAGCTTGGCCATAGCCTTGTCCTGCAATGCCCCCGGCTGGCGAGCCTTGTTCAGCATCTCCTCTAATGTAATCCTGCCGGTTTCATAGAGTTGCCAAAGGTGTTCATCGAGAAGCTGCATTCCCAATTTTCTACCCGTTTGGATGCTCGAATCAATTCGATAAGTCTTGTTTTCACGGATAAGATTGGAAATCGCAGGAGTAACAACCATAAACTCATAAGCAGCAATTCTTCCTCTGCCGGTAGCCAAGGGACAAAGCTCCTGACTGAGAACCGCCATCAGATTAGTGCTTAACTGGGTGCGAATCTGCTCCTGCTGGTTTACCGGAAATACATCAATAATTCTGGTAACCGTTCCTGCAGCGCTTATTGTATGCAGTGTACTAAAGACAAGGTGACCGGTTTCAGCAGCTCTAATGGCTGATTCAATCGTTTCCAGGTCTCGCAGCTCACCTACCAAAATCACATCGGGGTCCATTCTTAAAACACGCCTTAGCGCTTCACTAAAGCTCGGAACATCAACACCAACTTCTCGTTGATTAATAATAGATTTCTTATGCTTGTGATAATACTCTATTGGTTCTTCAACTGTTACAATATGACGGTCGAAGTGTTCGTTAATATAATTTACCATACAGGCTAACGTGGTTGTTTTGCCGCTGCCGGTCGGGCCTGTAACCAGAAACATCCCTCTTGGCCGCCGGCACAAAGCAGCACAAATCTTGGGCAAGCCTATCTCCTCGAATGTCAGAATTTTCGTCGGGATTAGACGTAAGACTATCGCAATATCCCCTCTTTGTCGAAAAACAGACACACGAAATCTTGCTACATCACCATAGGCAAAGCCAAAGTCGGTTCCCCCCTCTTCTTGAAGCTCTTGCTGATTTCGCTCAGGCGCAATGCTTTTCATCAAAGCCACAGTATCATCAGCCTCAAGAATCTTGGTTTCCAAAGACCTGAGTGTGCCGTCTATTCTCAACACCGGCGATCGGCCGGTAGTAAGGTGTATATCTGAGCCACCTTGTGCGACACAAGCCTGTAGTAAACGATCCATATTAACTGTTGCCATTTGAGAATCCTTAATAATCCATTTTGTTTAATCCAGGACTATTTCTTCAGTCTGTGTTATACTCACTACTTCTGCCGGTGTAGTTGTTCCTTTGAGTACCTTAATCCTGCCGTCCTCCCTCAGCGTTCTCATTCCACCTGCTCGGCAAGCCTTTCTCAATTCAGTAGTAGCTGCCTTTTCAAAGGCCAGTTCTCTTATTTTGCTGTTTAGTTCTACCATCTCAAATATTGCGATTCGGCCTTTGAAGCCGGTCTTCTGGCACTGGCTGCAGCCGGCACCCTTATAGATGGGCTGCTTTTTGATATCTTCAGGGGTAATATCAAGCAATCGTAATAGTAATGGGTCAGGATTTTCATCAATTACTTTGCATTTCTCGCAAATGACTCTTACAAGCCTCTGCGCCATAATAGCTTGAATCGAGCTGGCTACGAGGAATGGCTTGACACCCATATCTATTAGACGCGTAATTGCACTGGGGGCATCATTGGTGTGCAAAGTGCTGAAAACCAGGTGTCCTGTAAGTGCTGCTTGAATTGCAGTATCCGCAACAACGCCGTCTCGAATTTCACCAACGAGTATAATATTAGGAGCTTGTCGTAGCATTGCTCTAAGAATCTTGTCAAATGTCAACTCGATTTCTTCTTTGACTTGACACTGATTCATCCCGTCAAAGTTGTATTCCACAGGGTCTTCAGCCGTAACAATTTTCTTGTCCGGTCTGTTAAGTTCCTGCAGAGCTGCATATAGAGTCGTGGTTTTGCCGCTGCCGGTCGGTCCTGTAACCAAAAATATACCGTTGGGCCTTTTGATTATTTTCAGAAATCGCTCGTAATCATCCTGTTCAAAGCCGAGTGACTGGATACCGATATTGACTGACTCGCGGCGTAAGATTCGCAATACTACACTTTCTCCGTGGTTTCCAGGCAGAGCAGAAACACGAAAATCAACATCGTTGCCTGCAATCATACGTTTAATACGACCATCTTGTGGCAATCTCTTCTCCGCAATATCCATACCAGATAAGATTTTTAAGCGGGTAATCATTTGCGCCTGCATATTTTTGGGAATGTTATCTTTTTCCAGGCAGACGCCGTCAACACGATATCTTATACGTACCCTGTCGGACATCGGCTCGATATGGATATCGCTGGCTCGCATATGGTAGGCATTATCTATTATCAGATTCACCAGCCTGACAATGGGGCCGTCATCGACACCGCCTGCAGCTTCAGCACGGAGAGCCTCTGCTTGCAACTCGCGACTGGCCTCAGCAAGCTCGGCGGCGGTTGCGTCGATGCTATGTTTCAACTTGTCATCTTCCCCGGTTTTTGTTTCTTCCAGTGCCCCCCGGAGATAGGATTTGATTTTTGAAGGGTTTGCCAGACAGTAGTCCAACTCGGCATTCAAGCGAAATCGAAGTGTATCCATCACGTCTAAGTTTAACGGGTCGCTGATAATCAATTTCAATCTGCCGTTATTCATACCAAGAGGCAGGACATTGTGCCTTTTTATAAGGTCTTCCGGCACAAGCTTCATTACCTCAGGCGGAATGGTGATTTTATCTAAGTTCACGTATTCCAGCCCAAATTGCTTGGCGATTGCCTTGGTAAGAGTTTCTTCGTCCACGAGGTTCAATTCGAGCAATACTTGGCCAAGCTGTTTATTGCTGGTTTTGGAAGTCTTGATTGCATTGAGAAGCGACTGCTTTTCCACCAGTCCGGCTTTATAGAGTATTTCGCCTAAATGTCTACGTTTCTTTGCCATATATGCAACAATTCCGCATTTGTTAACTCTGATAAAACCTATTATACCTATATTAACGCAACTCGTCAATCCTTATCGACCGCAATTGGTCAAATCTACAATTTTAGCCGGAGCATATTCAGGGCTGTTTGTGCCGCCTGAAGTCGTATAAAATCCCTGCCATAAGGAAAAATAAAGCGTTTAGTTTCACAGCCGCTGTCGGAATCTACGCTAATATATACCAGACCGATGGGTTTCTGTTCGTTTCCACCGGCTGGCCCGGCTATGCCGGTTATACCTATGGCAAAATCTGCCCCAGCCCTTTTTCTGGCACCCCGGGCCATAGCTTCCGCTATCCTGTAGCTCACAGCACCATCCTTTTCAATTAAATCGGCTTTTATGCCAAGTTCCGTGATTTTTGCGATATCGCTGTAAGTAACCCAGCCGTATGTGAAATATCGGCTGGCCCCGGGGATATCGGTCAGTAACTTCGCCAAAGCACCACCTGTGCAGGATTCAGCTATGGCAATTGTTTTTTTCTGTTGAGCTAATTTTGCACCCACCACTTCTGCCAAAGTCTGCTCCCCTGTGCCGTAAATCAGCTCTCCAAGGATATTCCGCAGTGTTTTTTCGTCCTTTTTGGCCATTCGCTGCGACTTACCTTTATCTTCCGCCGTTGCGATAATGTGTAGGGTAATTACGCCATATTGAACTGTGCAGTTGATTAGCGGGTTTCTGCCCCGCTGCATAAGGTCGCCGAGTTTTTCGGCAATAACTGATTCACCTGCCCCGAAGCATTTTAGTTTCAGCACAACAATCGCACCTTTGCCGGCAAATCTTTTTAGCTCCGCTAAAACTGACTCTTCGAACATCTGTTTCATTTCCAATGGCACGCCTGGCAAAACGAAAAACAATTTACCCTTTGATTCAGCCCTTATACCCGGAGCTGTGCCAAGATTATTCTCGATGGCTTTCGCACCAGCGGGTATGTATGCCTGGATTTTATTCTTCTGGGGCATCGGCCGCTCTCTGTGGGCGAATATATCTTGAATTTTCCCAAGAAGCTCGCTTTGTAACTGCAATTCACTGCCGAGAAATTTTGCAAACGCTTGGCGTGTTAGGTCATCATCTGTCGGCCCTAAACCGCCGGTTACTAATACCACATCAGCATCACCACTTGCCAAATTCAGCATTTGTACAATCAAATCTATATCATCTCCGGTGGTGTAGGAGCTAACAACAGGTATGCCAATTGAAACCAGTTTCCCGCTCAGATATGAAGCGTTAGTGTCCGCTGTCTGACCGCTGAGAACTTCATTGCCGATGCTGACGATACTCGCCTTTTTCATAAAGGCCGATTTTAATCTGAGGTGCTGCCTGAAACAAGCAAAAATCGCTTCTTGCTATTACCGAGCAAATAAGGTGTGTCATCTACCTTTTTTGTTAGGAGCACGAGTAATGACCATGCTCAGTCACCGCCGTAGGCAGTTGGGTGTAGCCAATTATTGTGAATCTCCATAAAGAAATAGCTGCTTTTGTGCTTGGTCTTCTTTCGGCATCTTGGCGACCGATTCCAACTCGCTCGGTTGAAAGGTTTTCCCAGATGTCTTGGCCACCCTCTCCAAATCATCATAGCGGATGAAGTTCCATTTGGCTTTCTTGATAGTTTCAGCGAGGATCGGCTCCTGGAGCTTTCTGTATAGGAATCTCTCCCTCTCCTTGGGAATTATGATAAACCTCTTGGGATTAAGTTCTTCGGGAATGTTGGAGCCTCGGATTATGGCTTCCGAAATGCCTGTGGTGTTCTCAACCTCAAATTCATATCTTATTCTTCCATCTTTGAGCCACAAAACATCAATCTGTCTTATCCTGTCAAGACTTACACTGTCCTGCGGAACTCGATGAAAGACAGGGATGCTGTCACACAACTCGGAGAGCGGTGTGTCCTTGACCTGGAACTTCTGTTCCTGCGAACCTACCCATACTTTGAACCCAGCCGCCTTTCCAAGCCGGGCGAGGTGGTAAATCATAAGGTTGTGAATGGTTTCTCTCTGGTCCTTCTGTAGTTGCCGCTTAAGCATCCAACTGCCATCCGTCGTCTTGACTGCATATTCCTTCAATATGGTGGCTACGTCCTCTGTGTCAGGTGTCAGGGCATTAGGGAAAAGAATGAAAACCTCCTGCAGCACGTCATCAAATGACGCCTTGACCTTCCTGTCCAAGACCTGCAGGACTACCTTTTCTACCCGGTCGCTAAGGGACGGGGTTGAGAAATTGGTGAAGTTCCTGCCTTTCAGCCACCACATCTTGCCTTTCTTGCCTTTGGCGTCCTTGATGTCAATGAACTCAAACTCCTTGCCGACGTGGTCTTCCATGACTTCCTTGATGTCTCTCGCTCCAATCGGGACGTTCCGGCCACCCTCCAAATCTACCATTATGTAATTTAGGATGTGTTGGTAGATGGTCGGCTCTCCGCGCCATTCTATTATCGCTTTCGCGGCCCACACCACTTCGCGTTCATAGGTTTCCTTGTCCATCTCCCGCTCGGACGGCGTCTTCTCCGTCTCTGGTTTCCTGAAACGGATGTAATAGTCGCCCACAGCCGAGCCATACGGCTGGAGCAGACCCTTTGCCGACGGCCTCGCAGGCGGCTGGTAGACGATTTTCTCCAGGTCAAAACCGGACAAGACAACCGCCTTGATGATGGAGTTCCACACCGCAATCTCCGTGCTGTGGAAGGTGACCGTGAGGTATCTGCCCGGCTTCAGCACCTGATACATTTCCCTGAAGGCCGATTTGAGCATCCTGTGATAGTAGTCAAAGTCCTTTTCCTGCTGGCTATTTATGGTTATCTCGTCCGCATAGTCTATTTCCATGTTGAGCCAAGCCGCCCAGAGTGTGCTCAGCTCGAAATATTGGACTGCGCCGCCATAGGGAGGGTCTGTAAAGATGTAATCAACAGAGTTCGGAAGGATGATTTTGGTAAGCTCAAGCGCACTCGCTGTCTCGAATAGGATATTCGCGCCGTCGTTGATCTCCCTGAGGCTTTTTGCTCTTTTATAGAGCTTTATCTGTTCTGCGGCGTCCGTTTTACCCTTAAGCAGACCTTGCTTGCCGAGAACTGCACTTTCAAACAGCATCCAGACGTTGGATTCCATATACACTGGTGGCGTCCAATAGCTTTGAAGGACCCAGAAAGAGCTAAATTGTCTGGTCGGTCGAACCGGCGTCATGTTGCTTGCGAGATGGACCATGGATGAAAAAGCGAATTCCAATGTCCTCCGCACTTTTTTATTTTCGATTTTTCCTATCTCATCAAATAAGATCGATAGCGCATAAAGATTTCTTTTGGTGAAGAGTTCCGCAATTGTTTCTTTTCCTTCTCTTTTCATGAATTCGTTGCCGTCGTACGCTAACCTGTTTTTAGGGTGCCATTTTGGTTTTAGTTCGTCAGATTCCTTGATTTTTTTGAGGTCGAAGTTCTCCGCATCTTTTCCTTCTCTTATCTCGCAAGAGTCGCATGCAAACATCACCCTGCTTGGCTTGTTCTTGTCCCAGTGCAGGCAGATGGCAATTGTCTTCTTACCGCACTTAGGGCATTTGGTTTCATATAGCCCGTTGAGATGGTTTTTAAGGTTGGTTTCAATTCTGCGGAATTCCTCCTCGATTTCCTTCGGGCTTACTTGACTTAAAGTGTTTTCAATCAGGAAAGCCGACATTGGATTCAGGTCTATCGAAATTGCCTTTCGACCCGTCTTTATTGCCTCCATCGCAGTGACACCGGAGCCGCCGAACGGGTCGAGGACAATTTCACCTTCCTTCGAGTAGTGTCGGATGTATTCTGAAACCACGTTGTGGGGTTTTCTGGCCCAGTATTTGTGGATGAGATACATTGGAGTATGGGCCTGAGCGATTATGGCGTAGTCAATATGTTCGGCGCTCGTCATTTTCTTCGTTATCCTCTTTTTCTCGTATCTGCCTACCTACGTATATTATCTGGTTTCTGTATAAATTGTTTCATCTGACAGATTGGCCATATAACTTGCATAGGATTACATTATAGAAAGATCGTTTTCAAGGGAAAAATGTGGGAGAATGTGTATAATTCAACTACTTTGGCTATAATTCAATTAGCGCCTTAATAACGCCATCACGATACTCGGCAACCATATCGAAGGCCTGCTGGGTTTGTCCAATTTTGAACCTATGGGTTATCATAAAATCAACGTTTGTTTCGCCGGCGGCTACTAAATCAATCGCCATCTGTGTGCAGTCGTTCTGCCTGCGAACATTTACAATAGTGATTTCTTTCCTGCGTATTTTATCAATAATAAACGAGATTCTTTCAAGACGCGGAATCCCGACGAGCATTAGTTTGCCGCCGGGTTTGAGCAGCTCGACCGCCTGGTCGATTGTTTCCTGTTGACCCGCACATTCAAAAACAACGTCCATTCCGGCTGGCTCCAGCCGAAGAATTTCTTTGACTATATCTTCTTTATTCGGATTCCCAACCCAGGTTGCGCCGTTCTTTTTCGCTGCTTCCACACGTTCCTCAATTTTTTCGGTCACATAACAGGCATTTGCATTTTCAGCCACGGCGCTAACCAAACAGCTTAATCCAATTGGGCCTGAGCCGAGTATCGCTATATCTGTATTTTCCGATATGCAAGCTTGTTTAACAGCATATACGCCTATAGCCAACGGTTCGCACAATACTCCCTGGGCAAAGGTGATTTTGTCGTCGATGGGAAAACAACAATCCTCAGGCATAACGATATACTCACATAAACAACCGCTTGCCTGGCCCGGGCAGCCAAGAAATTTCAGATTTCGGCAGGTATTTTTTCTCCCCCTTTTGCATTGGTCGCAATTATTACAAGCTATTGCCGGCTCGACAACAACACCATCACCGACCTTGACGCGAGTAACTGCACTGCCGACAGCTTCAACTGTCGCAGCACATTCATGGCCGACCACAAAAGGGTACTCAACAATTTGTGAACCGATTCTGCCGGTCTCATAGTAATGCACGTCGGAGCCGCAGACGCCGACCACTTCGACTTTCAGTAAAACCTCATCATCTTTTTTTATAGTCGGCTCCGGCACATTCGCCATCTCCATCTGCCGGATACCGGTCAATACAATCGCCTTCACAAAATCTCTCCGAGAAAACGTTCCTTTTGTAAACTGGTAACGTAAAATCCGTCTATTTGTGCCAATATCACTTTATAACAAAAAATTGCAGCTTCTTCCATAGATTACCGATAATACAATCCTTACTCGTAGTAAAAAGGAACAAAAACTGGCAGCTTTCCTGGATTTCGCGGGCTTTTTTTGTTATAATAAGAGGTTGCAAGTGGTTGGGGCTAAACCCCCGGAAGCGGGTTGAAGATGAAGAGATTTTTGCTAATTGCGGCATTTACCTTGTGCTGGACACAAGTTTCGGCACAAACACTATATGTCTCCTCCGGAGAATACAGCAGCATCCAGTCAGCAATTAACGACGCCAATGATGGCGACACTATCGTAGTTTCAGCTGGTACATATCAAGAGAATATCAATTTTCTGGGAAAAGCTATTACGGTGCGGTCTGTCGACCCGAACGACCCGAATGTGGTGGCAGCGACGATAATTGATGGTTCAAATCCTGTTGACCCGAACATTGGCAGCGTCGTAACTTTCAATAATGGCGAAGACACCAATTCGGTGCTGAGCGGCTTTACTATTACCGGCGGCACCGGTTCCTGGCTGCCAATCGCCTGGCAGTTCTACCAAGTTTACTGGAACCGTTGTGGAGGCGGTGCCCTCTGTTACAATATGTCCGCACCAACTATCAGCAAAAATGTCTTCACCAGTAACACCGCTGGCCAGGGCGGTGGTATTTACCTCTACGGCAACCCCGTCAATCCTAATAACCCCACCGATCCGCCGGTGCACATCAGCCCAGTCATCATCGATAATACCTTCATTAACAACTCTGCTGTCGTCGCACACGGCTTCAACCCGCCCAACAATAACTACCCTGCAAATGACCACGGCGACGGTGGCGCCATCGTCAGCTTCCAGGGCGTCGATGCGATTATCAGGGGAAACCTTATCGAGAACAACCACGCTGACTGGTATGGTGGAGGATTACACCTGCGGCAGTGGAGTAACGGCCTGATTGAGGACAATAACATAATCGGTAACAATTCTCAACTCGGAGCAGGCATTCATATTACCTATACCTCATCGCCAAACATTGTGGACAACCTGATTCAGGCAAATATAGCAGGAGGCCTTGGGGGTGGCGGAATTTACGTCTATTACTGCTCCAATCCGCTTATTGAGCGAAATACCATCACCCAAAACGAATCTTCCAATGGGGCCGGTATTTTAGTAGCCTGGACCAGCAACCCGACAATACGCGATAATATGATTGTCAAAAATGTAAAAAGTGCAGGCATAAGGGTAAAAGGCGGTTCAATACCAATTATCACCAACAACACAATAGTCGGAAATACGGCATCAAAGGTCTATGCCGGCGGCGTGGACTGTATGACCGATTCGGTCCCCATTATTGAAAACAATATAATCGCCTCAAACGGCAACTCTCACGGCATATATGCCTGGCCCACCCCACCTACAATAAGATATAACGATGTCTGGGATAATGGTGCGGGCAATTACAGCTCTGTCATCGGCGACCAAACTGGAATAAATGGCAACATTTCTATCAAACCGAATTTCGTTAATCCCGACAGCAATAATTATGCCCTCAATTACGACAGCAAATGCATAAATGCAGGCGACCCCAATTTCACCCCTGCACCGAATGAAACCGACTACTGCGGCGACCCGCGGCTCATTGGCCAATACGTTGATATGGGGGCCGACGAGGTCTGGCCTGTATGGAACATCACCAGTGGCAGCCAATATGAAACCATTCAGCAGGCTATAAACGATGCAAATGATTATGATATTATTGTCGTTACTATTGGTGCCCACACAGGCACCGGAAACAAAAACATAGATTTCGGCGGCAAGGCCATATCCCTCCGCAGTATCAACCCAAACGACCCTGACATCATCGCCTCCACTATAATCGACTGTCAGGGCTCCGGACGTGGGTTCCGCTTTCACAGCGGTGAAGATACAAATTCGATTGTCAACGGCCTTACAATCACCAATGGAGGTAACACTTATGAAGGCGGAGCGATTCATTGCTTTGGCAGCAGTCCTGCCATTACCAACTGCATCATCAGAGATAATATAACTAATGACCACGGTGCTGGCATTTACTGCGGCTACAACAGCAACCCAATCATAACTAACTGCTTTATTAATTCAAACACATTCACATCTTCGGGTTACGGCGGTGGAATATACTGCTATAAAAGCAGCCCAACAATCACAAATTGCATTATTACTAACAATTCAGCTGTAGGCCACGGTCGCCACGGCGGAGGAATCTGCTGCTGGGGAGACCAGGAGGCCGGTGGCAACGCCCTCGTAGCCAACTGCATCGTTAGCGGCAACTCAGCAGGACACCGGGGCGGCGGACTCTATGCTTACTGGTCCAGTCCTACCTTTGTCAACTGTACCGTCATTGGCAACATGGCTTTGGAAGGCGGTGGTATCGGCTCATTCAGAGAAAGCAACCCGGCCGTCATTAATTGCATCGTCCGCGACAACATCGCACCGGACGGCAACCAGCTCGCCCTTATAAACACATCACGAGTATGGGAAGGTACTAATATACCCACCGAGATGACAGTCTCATTTAGCGATATCGAGGGCGGCTACGAGCAAGCCTGCATCGACCCCGCCTGCACACTCCACTGGGGCGGCGGCAACATCAACATCGACCCTGATTTCGTTGACCCGGGCTGCTGGGACGATGCCAACACCCCTGCCGACCCCAACGACGACTTCTTCATCACAGGTAACTATCATCTCCTGCCAATATCCGGTTGCATAGATGTCGGTGATAACTTATCTGTCCCGCCTGAATCTACCTCCGACATAGACGGCGAACAGCGAATATTCAACGATACAGTCGATATGGGCGCTGACGAGGTAGTAACTAACCTCGCCGATTTCAATACCGACGGGATTGTGGATTATTTCGACCTTGAGGTAATGACCAATGAATGGCTCAGCAGCGGCAGTGAACTGCAAAGTGATTTATTCGATGACGATTTCGTAGATTTCGCCGACTATGCTGTGTTTGCCGAGCAATGGCTCTGGACAGCCGCATGGCACTAATAATAACGGCCTTCACTTGGTATTTTTTTATCTCGAGTAAAGTCCTATAACGCTTTTCCCCAAAGTGCATCCCCCCCTTAGACGATATAAATGGATAACGGGTATGGAATTAAAAAGAAATAAAATACGCAATACGCAATACGAGATATGAAATATGCCTTTACGCTTGTGGAAATACTGATAGTGGTCGCAATCCTGGGCATCCTCGCAGCTATGACCCTGCCCACTCTTCAGGGCCACATAACTGAAGCCAAAGAAGCCGCCGCCAAAGACAATCTGCGCATATTGCGAAATGCAATCGAACTCTACGCCGCCCGGCACAACGGCGTCCCGCCAGGATATCCAGGCAACAGAACAAACAATCCCCCTCTGGCGGGTGCCTACGCAATTGCTTTGCGCCCAAAATATGTCAAAACCCTCCCAGGGAATCCCTTCAATGGCAGAGCAACTGTGCGAATGATAGCTGATGGTGTATCTTTTCCCCCCCAACCCACCGGCCAATACGGATGGGTCTATCAGCCCCAGACAAAAACCATAAAGCTCGATTGGCCCGGCACAGATAAAGACGGTGTCAGTTATTATGATTACTAATCTAAGATGCGCTCGACACCGCCCAAAATTATTGTACGCCCTATTTTTCTTTCTTAATTTGAGCCGGGTCCAGCTTGGAAAAGATTAACCTCTCCGGATTAGCTTCAATCACGTTAGGGTCCGGCGGGGTAGCGTCTTCAAGCCAGCCATACTCGCGCCAGTCAACCGTCCAGGTCTTGCCGTCCTTAGAGACCGGCCCGTCGAAGTAATCCTCCGCCCAGCCTTCCAGGTCGCCCACTGGCAGCCGCATAAGAAATTTGTCCAGTGTTACCTTTACACTTAACCGCCGGCTTTTGGCGTCATATCTTGTTTCGCAGGGCCCCATAATGAACACGGCAAATGTTCCCTCGTCAGGCCCTTCCGTATAAACCCCCTCTTCTTCTATTTTTACCTTCCCTGCGAGCATGTGCTCCAATCTTAAGATGCTGCCGTCTTTCTCAAATTTAAATGCCCAGTTATACTTATCGGCTTTCCAGACGCCAACCAGAAATTTAGGAAATACATTCTCCTTGGCTTCTTTACTTTCCAACTGCGGCCGACTCGATATTTTCCCGCTCTGCTGTCCGCAGCCCGCCAGGCCTAACAGAAAAACCGCACATCCCGCCAACATCCCTAACCGCTTCATATATTGTATTCCTTTAATTTTATCAGCCACTGATTTCACAGATTACACTGATGTATTTTATTCTTATGGATGTATTATAGCCACTGATTTCACAGATTTCACTGGTATATATTTTTTTATTTTTAACCTTCTGGGTGTTTTTTTATCTGTGTGCATCAGTGTTCATCTGTGGCTCTAATTATTTTTGAACTGTGTTAATCAGTGTTCATCTGTGGCTAATTAAATAAAAAAAGAGGCGCCTTTATGAAAGAACGCCTCTTTTTATGCGCTATGCGCCAAATACTCTATGCTGTCTGCTGCTTCTTGCGGCGACGCAGGAACAATCCTCCCAGACCAAGCAGGGCCACCGTCATCGGCTCAGGAATAGGAATCTGGTGAATAACCACTGAATCTACCAAAGTAGCACCGATAAGCTCTGCATCGATGGTATACAGTTTAACAACGACATCGCCCGGACCTTCACAGTGGAAGACTATCTCGTCGAAGTAAATACCAGCACCAGCGTTACCGACTGTACTGCTTATCAATCCGTAGGGACCATTCTCACTTTCTGGTATCGGCATTCCTACTGAATGAGCGTCATCAGCAATCATAGAAGCCTCTGGGGCGGGTGGTATAAGAGCTCTACCACCACTTATAGTAGCAAGCCCTGTATCCGCTACCAGTGCTAAATAGGTGTCATCGCCGATAACAAAGCCACTCGAATGTATATCAAGTACGGCGTACTCGCTTGGATGCAGAACTATTTGGCTCTCCGGCGGATCGACAATTCCATCAACAGAAATCTTGAGTGTCATTTCCGCGTTTGCTGCCGTAACCAAACCAAGAACCAACATTAAAACCAATACCTTCTTCATCATATTTCTCCTTAATAAAATTGTTAACTTCAAAATAACGTTATGCCGAAACAATATTTTTACTTAACATACCTCCTTTCAAAATTGCTGTTCTTACATTCATTTATATCTCTGCGTTCTCTGTGAACTCTGTGGCTTTTGAAATATTCGGCTTAACCACTGATTACACAGATTTACACTGATTGTAATTTATTCTCTGCCTGCCCTGCGTAGTCCCTTAGGGACAAAGCGGGGTGGCTTAATTAAAACAAAATACCAAATATCATTAACTGATGAGTTTTCCCAGCCCCCGAGTATATGAGTTTTCTTTCCCCCGAAAGATTATGATACAGTATACCAGAACAGCCCTGCCGATGCAAGAAAAAAATTACTTTTTTTCAAAAAATTTAAAATTCCTTATAAACGCCCTTTTACAGCGAAAAAAGCCAATTAGCCACTGATAAACACAGATTAACACAGATTAAAAAACACCCGGAAGGTTAAAAACAAAAATTTATACCAGTGAAATCTGTAAAATCGGTGGCTATAATGCAACTATGAGTAGCTATAAGTATGAGGAAATAACGGGACAAATCATCGACGCTGCATACCCTCCATAACAAGCTTGGTTACGGCTTTTTAGAAAAAGTATATCATAATTCATTGGTGATAGAGTTAAGGAAAAGAAACCTCCTTGTGGAGCCGGAAAAGCCTGTAGAAGTAAATTATGATGGACAGGTTGTTGGCGAGTACTTCGCTGATATTGTCGTTGATAATAAAGTAATTGTAGAGGTTAAGGCAACCGACAAGCATAATCCTGTATTTGAGGCACAATTGCTGAATTATCTAAAAGCAACCGGCTTGGAGGT
>Ga0315282_10005554_pt1 | contig 21443 bp, 18 predicted proteins | sample YL17G07_20_MG_FD_203693 | JGI IMG/M metagenome (GOLD analysis project Ga0315282, IMG submission 203693) | Sediment microbial communities from Yellowstone Lake, YNP, Wyoming, USA - YL17G07_20 | ecosystem: Environmental > Aquatic > Freshwater > Lake > Sediment | place: USA: Wyoming | collected... | reverse complement strand
CAACGGATTTGGCACTTGGCGCAGAAAAACCCGTACCAAGCCTTCAATTAGGTTCTATAGCCTATTGGCCGATCTGTAATGGGATTTGCATAGCTCTAGAACCGGTTGTAGCAAAGCTGAATATGTCCCTCATCGGAAGGGCGACCTCCGATACTCAGGGGTTAAGGACGATTCGGGCTGGTTCTTCTGTTCGTCTCTCAACTCGGGCCATAAACCCTCAATCTACTCGACCCTGAGACCAGTTTAACCGTGCCCTTCTCCTCCATTCCCCTTAGAATCCTCTTGGCGACGCCAACCCTAACGTTCAGCTGCGCGGCCAATATATGAGGTGTTACCGCTTTTAGCTCCATAATTGCCTTTGTTACCTCATTCTCATTAAAGAGCTCATTAACGGATGGAGCCGTCTTTCGCTTCTCCTTTTCATCCTTCTTCTCCTTGCCGGCCTCGTCTTTCAACTGCTGCTGTCGTGCCATTTGACTTATGCTCTTCTTCTTAGCGCCTCCCAAGGATATCACCTATAGCGACTATACCCCACGGTAGGATAAGAACCTTATGTAATATAGTTCTGACATGCCTTATTGTTAACTTTACCTTCGGGTCTTTCCCGTCTTCAAGTTGCCAAGGCCACGGTGGCCCTCTTCTTCGGTATTCCGAATTTTTCCTCAACGATTGGCCTGTGGATCGCATTGTACGTGCAGAATGGCCGGATTGTCCCATCCGGTAGGGCGTAGTGGATGTTGCACAACTCAACCCTCTCGAGGTCGAAATTGTAGAGGTCCATGAATGCCATTATCCCTATCATGACCATTCTCTTCATCATCTTACCAAGTGCTTCGTAGCTCCCTTCCTTCATGATGTCGCTTAATAGGTCCTTGAGTATGCCGAATTTCACATATCGTAAACTCCTTAGTAGGTTGAGCTTCGCCGTGGTCCTCTTACCCGCTTGGGCTGCTTCAGCTACTCTGTTCATTGTCTGCATGAATTTATCCACATTCGCGTATCTTGTTATTGGAATCATCTCATCGTCCTCTAAGAATACGAATGTTGCCATTCCGCAAGCGGGATGGTTGCTGAACTCAGGGTACACCTTCCCATTCAGGGCTCCCATGGCCCTGGCAATCGGTACGACAGTTGGGCAGGTGTAGAAGTCTTGCTTCTTGATCTGACCTTCCGTTTGTTTTTCAATGAGTTCCAAGACCTCGGGAATCGTTATCCTCAGTCTCTTACGCTCACCTGCTGCTATCCTTCCTGCAAAGCTTATCGGTTGGAAGTTGACGCATCTTACTATATCCTTGTTCTTCGTCGCGAATCTTATGATATCCCCGAGTTGGTCATCATTGACCTCTTTGGCTATGGTCGGCACTAAAACGATGCTGTCCAGACCAACCTTTCGGCTGTTCTCCAAGACCTTGAGTTTAGTATCGAGGAGATCCCTTCCTTTATTGATGATGTATGGTTTTGGAGTGACCCCCTCAAAACTGAGGTACAAAGTGCTCACGTCCGCTTCAACCAACCTCTTAAAGTAATCTAGATCATTCGCGAGCCTCAAACCATTTGTATTGACCTCGACATGGTGGATCCCCCTGCTCTTGGCGTATTTCATGAGTTCCGGTAGATCATCCCTCAATGTTGGCTCTCCTCCGCTGAATTGTAATGCGCTAGGAGAGACTGGTTTGTTTGAGGCCAGATTATCTATCATATCCTTAACTTGCTCGGTCGTAACTTCGTAAATGTATGGGATGTCAGGATTGTTGGCGCTAGCAAAACATATCGGGCAGTTTAAATTACATCTGCTTGTAAGATCTATTATCGCGAGTACCGTGTGAGATTTATGGTTGTCACATATACCACAATCATATGGGCAGCCCTTGTCGCTCTTTGTGCGAGGATTTGTGAGCTTTGTTCCCTCCGTATACCAGCTCATTGCCCTGATGTAGTCGTCATAGTTCGACCAGTATACATCCTCAAAATCGCCATGTTTCTCGCATGTCTTCTTCATGAGCAGTTTTCCATTATCCTCGATAAGACTGGCCTCGATGACTGAAAGACATTCCGGGCATAAGCTACGTGTCTTCTTAACTAATTTCAAACCTCGAACGCCTCAATGTCTCTTTCGGAGTAGATAAAAAGTCTTTTGTTTACACTATGTCTCCCACTTCTTCCGACAGCCTATATGCAATGCTCAGAGTAATCCCTATTACCTACCTATAGAGGCCTTCTTCTTGACGACGTATAGTGAGCACTCCTCGACAAAGCGAATTCATCGCTCTCAGTGAGATCATGAATACGCCAGTGGTAACATCGAGGGAGAGCGATACTATCGGTGATGCTGCTAGGAGGATGACTACTCACAAAATAGGGAGTATAGTCGTGCTGAATGGCTCAAATAAACCCGTTGGCATCCTAACTGAGAGGGATATAGTGACACGGTGCATCGCACAAGCCAAGGATCCTTGGAAAACCAAGATAGGGGAGGTTATGTCTCATCCACTGATTACCGCGACTGAAAACACCGATGCGAGAAAGGCATTGGATCTGATGCACTTGAGGAAGATAAGGAGGGTTGGAGTGACACGCGACGACAGGTTAGTTGGGATAGTCTCCGAGAAGGATCTGCTGGAGGCCCTCCCAGGAATGTATGAAATAATGGTTGAGAAGGCCAAGATGGAAAATGTCGAGCCCACCTCGCCTTATTATGATGGTTTCTGCGACGAGTGCAGTCAATGGTCCGACAGGCTTAAGGAGATAGATGGAAGGATGTACTGTGAGGACTGCAGGATCGACGCAGGATTATAGGATGGTGCACCATTGATGAAGAGAGGATCAAGAGATGCTTCATTGAGGAAGCTGAGGCCCAATGGCCCCCCAAGGGAGAGGTCCACTCCCTCCCAGCCGACTTCCCCTAAAGCTAGCTCAGTCATACTATACGCATCGAAGCCCATTGTGACTGTGGCCGAGACAACCCCACTTCGAAGCGCCATCGAGACCATGAACGCCCGAGGATTCAGGAGACTCCCTGTTGTGAATCCGGGCAATGGTAGATTGATGGGTGTTGTTACAGCGCGCGATATATTGGATTTCTTCGGGGGATCTGGAAGGAGTCTTGTCGAGAAGAAACTTGGAGGCAATCTGATGTCCGCCTTTAACTCCCCCGTTTCTTCGGTTATGCGCACCGATATAGTCTCCATAGGCTTCAATGAGCACATCCGCGAAGCGATAAAGAAGATGAGCGAAAAGAAGCTAGGAGGGCTTCCCGTTATCGACGCCGATCGGAAAGTGGTTGGAATCCTCACGGAACGAGATATCCTCTTCAAGCTTTCACTCCGTCTGCCCGATAAAACGGTTGGAGAGGTTATGACTGTTGGTACAATCACGATCTCCTCTAGCTCGAACGTCGGTTTGGCAATAGAGAAGATGCTGCGATATGGTTTCAGGAGGCTTCCGGTCCTAGAAGGTGAAAAAGTTATCGGCATGATTACGATGCGAAGCATTCTCAGGTACTTTGGAAATGCAGACGATTGGCTTCTTCAGGATGTTCTCTCACTGCCCGTTACCAAGCTCTCTTTCTCCGAGTTCGGTGGCACCTCTCCAGGCACTAAACTCTCCGAGGCTGTCGACCTCATGAGGGATCGCGATATAGGTGCCCTTCTAGTGACGGGACCCGATTTCGATCTCCTCGGCATCATCACCGAAAGGGACGTCTTCGATATAGTTGCCAAGACTTACAAGTAGTTTTACCATAGAAAAGTTTATTGAACATGGTGAACACAAGTGGCATCGGAATTGTGCTACATTGCACAGTCCAACATCCCGCTTCGATGTCCATCAGGAACTGAGCCATAATGGGTGAAGTCGATCTCGTTATCAAGGGGGGTAAAGTCTTCTTCAACGACTCCATCATCGATGGTGGAGTTGCAGTCCAAGATGGGAAGATTTTTGCAATTGCAAAGGAAACGGGGCTTCCTAAGGGAGAGGACCATTTCGACATCGGGGGGAGAATCATATGTCCCGGTTTCATCGACTCTCACGTCCATCTAAGAGACATGAACTATCAGTACAAGGAGGACTTCAGGTCCGGAACTCTGGCGGCAGCGGCGGGCGGATTTACAACGGTCTTGGATATGCCCAACACGGATCCCATTACGGATTCCCTGATTAGGATTGCTGAGAAGATAGAGCGCGCGAGAACCAATGTATATGTTAATGTTGGTTTTTACTTGGCTCTGACTAAGAGGACGGACTTTAGAGCACTGTCACTTGGTGTTGGACTTAAGGCCTACCTCTATTCTCCCAGAGAGGAGCTGCAAGTGGATGTGGAGTGGATCCGCAAGGCCACTGAGCAGTTGCCCAAAGGATATCCACTCGCAGTCCATGCCGAGAGATCACAATTGATTTCTGACCTCTATAGGCGCTCAGCGGATAGGAGGATGAGTGAGGTCGAGAGATACTTGTACTGTCACCCACCGGAGGCCGAGGTTGAGAGCGTGTCGGAAATCGTTCGGACGATTCCAGCCGATACGATGCTCCACTTCTCCCACATCTCACTCTCAAGATGCATTTCGATCATAAGGGGCTCCCGAAGGCGTGCTTCAATTGAGGTGACGCCACATCATCTCCTTTTGTCCTCTGATGACCTCCTCAAGCTCGGAAGCATCGCATTAACGGATCCCCCCGCAAGGGAGCGAAGCAATCTCACGGGCTTGATGGCAGCCCTGAGAGATGGTGCAGTGGATCTAATCGGCAGCGATCATGCTCCTCATGCTCTGGGGGAGAAGAAAGATTACTCGCCTCCCGCAGGAATTCCTGGACTGGAGACCACGATTCCGTTGATGTTGTCCCAAGTTGAGAGAGGCTCCATCGGTTTGGCGACTCTGATAAGATCTCTAACCTCAAGGCCTGCCGGGGTCTTCGGCCTAAAGAGCAGAGGCAGGCTTGAGGCCGGAGGCATAGCTGATTTTACAGTCCTCGACCTCAAGAGGCCCTGGACCATAGACTCATCGAGATTCTTCTCAAAGGCCAGGTATTCACCCTTCGATGGCCTTAAGGTAAAAGGAGGTTCTTGGGCTACATTCGTGGGGGGAAAACCGATCTTCCTTGAGGGCGAGTTGATGGCTCAGCCAGGCGTGGGCAAGATCATGAATTGGAGCCCCTAGGCTCAGGCGATCTTCGATGTCCTCCGAGCCTGAAGGTAATGCCCACATGGAGCCCCTCTTCATCGTAGACGGAATGTTAGGCAACATCGCCAGGTGGCTGAGGATTCTCGGGTATGATACAATCTATCTTGTAGATGCAGATGATGACGAGATACTGAAGGCATCGGCCAATAGGATCCTCTTGACATCTGATGAGGAGCTGTATCTTAGGGCCCTGAAGCATGGCATCGAGGCTTATCTCCTCTTCGGAGAAACGCTTCTGGAGAAACTCCGCAGCGTGGTGAGAAGATATAGTCTCTCTACTGACGCGAGTGGGAGCCGATGCACGACCTGCAACGGTACCTTGACAATAGCCACCGCGGAGAAGATCTCATCCTCGAAGGAGATAGTGCCCAATAACGTCGATGATGTTTGGACTTGCACAAGTTGTGGTAAGCTCTATTGGAAAGGTGGCCACTGGAGGAACATAGAGAGAACTCTTAGGGGCATAGATCCGCTTTCTATGTAAGGTCGCCACAAGCGCACATTGCCTCGTTGATAGCCTTATACAGCTCAGGAATCCCATCATTCGTGGCAGCAGAGACCATTATGGGCCTTTGGATCGTCATCACGTGCTCGACGTGATCCAGCAGGTCTATGGTCATGTCCGTCATCGCGCCAGCTCTTTCCTGCTCTATCCTTTTCCGCATGGCTATCGGATCGGAGAGCATCTCAACTATCCTCTCAGCACCCCCAAGATCTATTTTATTAACAACGCTCAGTGTTTGCACAGCAAGCCTCAGATGCGAGGCTGTTGCCAGCATAAGTGCGGTGGCGAGCGCGGAGGGGTTCTGGGCCAATGGTGCGTCTATCACATAAAGTGCTATTGTCTGCTGGTGCCGTTGTAAAGCTTCGGCTGTCTTCGGTCCGGAATCCCTGAAGATGAAGATCTCCTGTTGACCAGGGGAATCGACGAGGGTGAACTCCGCATCCTCTGCCGATATCGCCGATATCACTTGTTCCAAGAACTTGACTGACTTCTCCGCAGCCAATACTATAGCGCCATTCATCCCAAGGCCTTCCTCCATCATGATCTGGTCGACTCTGACGAACTCCCTGATATCCACGTTCGCTGAATAAGGCAAGTATTCCGCACCAGCATCGAGATTGACATAGCACACCTCGAACCCCTGCTCATTTTGCAGCCAGCGGCCCAAGGAAGACGTCAATCGGCTCTTTCCAGCGCCAGCCAGACCCGTTAGTAATATGTTCAAACCATATCTCCTTTTTTCGAGCTGTAGGAGGTATTCATAGGTATAGTGGAAAAGATTATCTGCCAGTTCGGCAACTGTTGTGTGGTCTGTGGTAATGCAAGCCTTCGTAATGGTGAAGGTGGGGCCAAGTTTCGCAAGGGAAATGACGAAAGACATACTCGAGATCGATGGAGTTGCAGAGCTATTCGAGCTGACGGGCGACATAGACATGTTGATCAAAGTGCAGGCTACCGACGTAGAGGACCTTAGTAGGATCGTCTTCAAGATACGCGAAGTGAACGGCGTTAAGGAAACGGATACAAGGATGATAATCTCTTCGCAAAGGCACTAACTCTCTCTGGCCATTCTACTTCTGGGACATGATCATCTAACTCTAATTTGTTAATTTCTAAACTAAAAACCCTCACCTCAAAGCCCTCGTTGTTGCGGAATACCTATTAAGAAGTCACCGAGTTCCGGAGGGTGACCGGCAATGGGGGGCTTTTCGTCATGAAGTTTGAAATCTGGAAAGTGAGATACATGTTCGATACTGAATTGGACAGCACGCCACCGCTGCCGTCTTCAGCCTCTTCGAAACTCGCAATCGGGAATGCCCTTAGCTGCTGATAGAAAATGGAAGACAAACTCCGAATGGCGATCCAACTCTCGAATAAACTCGGGGCAGAATATTCGGAGGCTAGGTATCAATCGGACTCCGGCATGAGCTTTATGCTGAAGAACGGTATGCTAGAGCGTTCCAATCTGTACAGATCAGAAGGGATAGCGATCAGAGCCATAGTGAATGGATCCCTAGGGTTCTCTTCAACCAACGACTTGGGAAGGACTTCGATAAGGAAAGCGGTTGAAATTGCCATCTCCTCCGCGAGGGCGACGATTGGACTGGCTAGGTCACCCGTGAGGTTAAGTGAGGAGGAACTCTCGGATGGTAAGTTGGTGGTGAAGCCGAGGATAAGATTCGGGGATGTGGGCTTCGATGCTGCAGTTGATCTACTGAAGGATGCCGATGCAGCGGTCTCCAAACCGCATGACGGGAGAGATGTGAAGATGGTGAGCCGTCTTTTAAGTGTAGAAACAACCCAATGCGAGAAACTTCTCATCACAAGCGACGGAGCAAGCACATACAGCTCGATACCCAGAATCGCATTTGACTACACTCTGATAGGAACGCATCATCAAAAGGGGAGCGCGATGAGATCGAGCACGCTCGGCGAATCAAAGGGCTGGGAGGCCATCGAGAGATGGGATGTCGTGAAATTGATGAATGAGGAGGGTGATGTAATGGGGAGGCTTTTGGAAGAGGGGGTCTCCGCTCCGACGGAATCGGTCGACATCCTCCTCGGCGGGGAGGTCGTTGGATTGATATGCCATGAATCGAGTGGCCATCCCAGCGAAGCTGACAGGATCTTGGGAAGGGAAGCGGCTCAAGCCGGTGAGAGCTACCTCTCGATCGATTCGATTGGCCTCGAGGTTGGATCCCCCGTCGTCAATGTCGTCGACGATCCTACGCTCCCTGGTTCGTATGGGTTCTATTTGTACGATGAAGAGGGAGTGAGGGCGAGGAGGCGATATCTAATAAAAGAGGGAAGGATAACGGAATTCCTCAACAACAGGGAGACTGGAGCAGCTATCGGGTGCAAAAGCAACGGCTCTTCAAGGGCTTCGTCATACAACAGGGAGCCCATCGTCAGGATGGCCAACACATACTTGGAACCTGGGGATATGTCATTTGAGGAGCTCATCGAGGATGTAAAGAAAGGGATCTACATAAGGAATTTCACCGAGTGGAACATAGACGACAGGAGGTTCAACCAGAGATATACGGGATTTGAGGCATATTCAATTGAGAATGGCGAACTGGGTTTTCCCGTTAGGAATCCGACGGTGGAGATGACGACAATCGGACTGTACAGAGTGGTTGACGCGATCGGAGACGACCTGCGTTTCTGGGGGGCAACTTGTGGTAAAGGAGACCCATCGCAAGGAATCCCGGTATGGACAGGCGGTCCAACCATTAGACTGAGGGATGTGAGGCTAGGGGGCACATAGAGATGCGAGATCAAGATATCGCATTAAGGGCCCTGAGATTGGCGAAGAGCGGGGGTGCGACCGATGCCGTTTCGATCGTTAGGACGACGGACTTGCGGATGATTAGATTCGCAAACAACAGCGTGACGGTTTCAAATGGCATCCTAGAGGCCTCACTGTCGCTCTTCATGATGATGAAGGAGAGGAGAGCGAGCCTGACGACGACGAATCTCTCGAGTAGTTCTTTGGATGAGCTCATTCGCAACGCATTGGGGATGGCCAAGCTCTCCTTGCCAAGCGATGTGTACGCACCCCTGCCAGAGGGGCCCTTCAAGTACAGGAAGGAGCTCATTAGCATAGGTGATATCAGGCTACTAATCGAGAGGCTGCCAGAAGCCGTTAAGGCAGCGATAGATTCGGCGATGTCAGCGGGCGCTCAGAGGGTCGCGGGGACGCTCATAGCTGAGAGGACCGAAAAGGTACTCCGCACAACGGGAGGAGCTGAAGGAACCCACGCTTCGACATGTTATAATCTGAGCGTCAGAGCCTTCGCGGATTCAGAGGCAACGGGCCAATTTTCCAAAGTTGCTACACACCTTACCGATTTGAATCCTGAGGACGTGGGGAGACGCGCGGGCGAGATCGCCAAAAAGGCCATGAACCCCAAACCAGTGGATCCCGGAAGATACGACACAATCATAGGACCGATGACCGTAGCGGATCTCATGGAGGAGGTAGCGCTCTCCGCTTCTGCATTCAGCGTTGATGCAGGTTCCTCATTCTTTACGGAGAGCCTGGGCAAGAAGGTGGCATCTCCGCTGTTCAGCCTGGATGATGACCCAAGCGATGAGCACGCACCGGGCTCGGCGCGTTTCGATGATGAGGGGTTGCCCACCTCCAAGAAGGCCATAATCGAGGATGGGATATTGAAGACGTACTTGCATAATTCGCTAACGGCGAAGAAGATGAGAACTAGGAGCACGGCCAATGCAGGCCTATTAAGGCCCAGGCCGTTCAATCTGGAGGTTAGGGCCGGGGAGAAGTCGCTTGAAGATCTAATATCCATGGTCGACAACGGGATATACATAACAAATAATTGGTATCTCAGGTATCAGAATACAAGGAATGGGGACTTCTCGACCATACTGAGGGACGGGCTCTTCAAGGTGGAGGACGGGAAGATCGCTGGCCCGATCAGGGGGCTCAGGCTCTCGGAAAACATGCTGAGGTTGTTGAGCAACATCAAAGCAATAGGGGCGGAAAGACACTGGATAAAATGGTGGGAGGTCGAAACCCCGACGCTCGCACCAGCGATGCTCATAGGTAAGGTGAACTTCACAAAGCCCACGCTCTAGGTTGTCGTTATCGACGATCTTAAAAGAACATCGATGAGCTTGAATTTTACGATAGAATTAATGGCCTAAAGCAGGTCTCAAATAATATTAAAAAGGTCCATTAAATTTGTGATAATATAATCAGGGTTATGTATTTTTAATCCCAAATCGGTTGATATGCCTCCCTTCTATCGACAGCTATAGTGTATACTTCAGCTCTTTTACTGGCGATCATATCTTCTTCCATATCTCCGATATAAGCGGAAAATTTAGGGCTTGAACCTAATTTTGATAACGTTGCTAGAATTGATTTAGGTGATGGTTTTTGTTCATCACAGTCGTCTTGGCCAGTAATTGCATCAAAATTCGTTAATATTTTGAATTGGCGTAAATGGTCTATCAGAAACTTGCTTGGTATGTTCGAAGAAATACCTAGTTTAACATTTTTATTTTTAAGTTGAGATAATACCTCTCTAACTTCAGGAAAGATTCTTATCAGATGCTGATAAGTTGGGTATTTTTCAAGATACATTCTTTGTACTGTATCAATCATATCTTCAGGTATTCCATTTGATTCATGAAATTCAACAATTGGCATTTTAAATTTTTCTTTGAATTCTTCTATTGAAAATGCTTTATATCCATAAAATGAATAAGCATCTCTATTAGCTGCCCATACCGCATGAAGATCATCGATTAAAACCCCACTTACATCAAAAACTAAAGTTTCGATTTTACCCATAGAATTTCATTTTAATCAGTTGATTTAAGCATTATATTAAGATGGCTACTTGTGTTCCCGAGCAATGCGAGTGAGATGAAATAGTCCATCCATCCTCGACCTACATGGATTTCTTGCCAACCTTAGATCGTAAAAGATTGTATATGTTGTTCAATCCAACTCTAGGTAATGGTGGTCTAGTGATTTAGTGGACTCACTTCGTGAGTTAGCAATCATTTTGAGGATCAACCACGCCAGCTCGAGTGCGCCAGATGAAGGGCAAGTGAAATTATGAAAACAGCTCGCAAGGTTAAATTTACTACTCATAAGAGATGGAAAAGCAACCTCGTGTGACTGCGAAACAATCGGATCTCTGACCCAGCTCTAAGAGATGATAGGCTTATGATGTTAACTCCAATGTAATTACTTCAAATGCCCTCTAACGATGTCGAGCAGTTGTCCATCAAGGCGATCTCCATTAGGCAACGTCTCGTTGTGGAATTCCTCTCTGCCTGTATTGATAACACCGAATGATCCCCGGAAATTCCAAACTGCCCAGCCAACTCGGTGTTGCGCTAGTATATTTAAGACGTCGCGGAACCAATTAAGCTGAGAGCCCCTTGGCACCTTCTTGGCGTATATCCCCAGTTCCCCGCAGTGGACTAATGTCCCCTTCTTCTCCTTCAAGTCGAGGTAGTTCCGCATCCAGTTCTCAATCCAGGCTTTGTCCACCCGTACATTCCGATATGCCAAGTAGGCCCCTCTATCAGGTGAGTCCGGTGGCAGCTCCTCTAAGTAACTATCGAGGTTTGGTGCAACTCCGGGATAAGGTGGCTGCTCCTTCTCCCCATAGACATACCACGCGTGTGCCCATTCCGCACCGATGTGCGTAAGCCACCCGGGCTCATACACATGGAAGCTCTGTCCGAACAGAGGGTCATCAACACCGGGCACGGGGTCATAATGCCCCTTTGTGATCAAGCCGTCAGCCAGGACCAACCTGTCCGCGTCTATGTCCCTAATTGCGCGTAGCATCCTCTTGGTGAACATCGCATACGTCTCCATATCAGTCCCGATCCCTTCATCCAGGTCGTCACCCAAGGGTTCGTTCACGAGGTTGAAGCTGACCTGCGTGCTCGGAACGCCCTTGTAGCGCTTGGCGAACAAACTACAGTGATGCTCGCAGGCCTCCAATGCATCTTCGTCCTTCCACAGATTCAGACGTTCTTTCGGAGGATTGATGCAATATCCGGGAGCACGGTGGAAACACATGTCTACATGTATGCCGTATTTTCTTCCGAACTCGACTGCCTGATCGATCTGCCTTAACACCTTTTCGTTTATCTTAAAGAAGTCGCTGTCCAAGATCCAACATCTGTAATCCATGGGCAATCTTACGAAGTCAAAACCCCAGTCGGACATCCGCTGAAAATCTAGCTCTACGAAAGGTGAATTCATTTTGAGCGTGAATTTTTCTAAAAGGTTAAAGCCTCGCCAAGGCCCAAACGAATGGTTCTTTCCAAATTTATCCAACATCTTTTCAAGTCGTTCTAGAACACTGCGAACATATTTAAGTCATTATGATTTTCGCAAAGTTACTAAAGAACACGATGCCAAAAGGTCATCGCTGTCACAAAGCCAGGGAAAGTCCAAACTCGCCTACTATGCCTTCAAGGAAGTGGTTAGGAAGTTCTACGCTAAGGCACTTTAGCGATCGTTTCTATGGACGGTTGCCTTCTCCATGTCCATTCCATGTAATTTTATCGTATAACCCAAAGATCTGAGGATCAGATCCGGATATCCAACGCCCTCTCCCTGAATCAATTCCATTGCCTTTGATAAAGATTTTTCCTGTAACGTGATAAGTCCGGCTTCTATTTTTTTCAACTTTGCTTCGCTGATCATGATATCGCCTATCAGCATATAGCCCTGAGAATTCCTTTCCACTAAAACCCTCTTGAGGGCTTCCTTGGATATGCTGAGCCTGCTTGCGATCTCCTTTATCTCTATAACCTCCCCTTCCAGTTTTATCTCCAAGCCCTTCACTTTGGCCACTTGTCTGGTAAGGTCCATTTGTTCGTATTCACTCAAGAGATCCATAATTCGTCCTGCGGGGACTGCCTTCTTGTAATAGACAATCCTCCCCCCTATGTGCTTTAACTTTGAGCACGCCAAGTTCTCATTTACTGCTATGATGAGATCAACTCCGCTCAGTTGTTGCAGCTTCCGGACTTTTCTCTCAAGATATTCTTGGGTCCAGAAGCCGACGATCTCCATGTAGACTTTTATGCTCTCCTTCTCAAAGCCGAAGTCTGGGATGAAGACGTGATTACCTGCGATTAATGGTTCGGGTTCGCGAGCAAGCCTCCAACCTGAACCAAGGGAGTGAAAGCTTCTGGAAAATCTCTCTTCCACTGAACTGTCGAATGTGCTCACCTCTTTGGGCTCGGGCGAGGAATATCCCAATAGGGGACCAATCTCATCCCAGCTCAGCTCTAGCTTGAGGATTCTCCCCCCACCACCATCCCCTCCTTTAACTATACTCGCATCGATCTCCCAGCCTTCGGAGACGACGATTTCTGGCAAAAGCTTCGCCAAGGATGTACCATATCTCTCCGTCAATTTGAAGAGTGACATCGAACCATCAACGGTAACCCAGAACCCTTCAGGCAAGGCCTCAGCTGAATACATCAAACCCAACTGCTTAATCCTCCTGAAGATGCGCTTCCAGTTATTTTTAGCGGTAAATTTGAGTGATGTCGATCTGAAGAGAAGCGTCTGTGTTAGAGATAGATTATACTGCCTCAATAGATCCTCGGGGCTAATGGGCTCGAACTCCTTCAGGATCGATTGCTCGTCAAGGTCACCGAAGAGGGATTCCTCAACCTCGTCTATTGTAACGCCAAGTCCATCCGCCACTTTCGTCAAAATCTCAGCCCTTTCTTCCTGGGAGGGCACAATCCCATACTTGCTGGCTTCACGGAATGCAAGCCTTCTGACATTCGTGGAGTTCAGGCTGCTCTTAGCAACGAACAAGCACCTCCTCTCCAATAGAGTAGCCAGGCCCCTCACGAACCTATAGTCGTAACCGATATCTTCATACTGTTTGATCCCATCCGTGATCTCGCCTTTACTTCTCCCGATGCTCTCCCCGAAGATGCCTAGGAGTTCTCTGGCGACTTCGAGGTTGGCATCCTCAATGCCCGCGTAGACTGGCCTAACTTGGCCCCTTCGAATGCGCGCTATTAGGAGGTTGGATGGCAGCATCTGACTTCACTCCACTTTTCCCAATCCTTCCTCGCGCCCTCTCATCCTTCGTTGGCTTATTCTGGTTTCAGTAGTCTGCCTTGAGACGATCTCAACCAACATTGCCTTCTTGCCCTCTTTCTTCCTCAGTATCCTACCTAGGCGTTGGATGAATTCCCTCGTGCTTCCAGTTCCACTTATGATAATGGCCATGGTTGCGTCTGGCACATCTATGCCTTCATCTAGGACCTTTGATGTCACTATGGTTCGATAGCTTCCCATCCTGAAGTTGTGTAGAATTTCCGAGCGTTCCTCTTTAGGGGTTTTATGGGTTATAGGAGGTATTAGGAGATTCCTTGAGATTTGATAGACGAGGCTATTATGTTGTGTGAATATCAAGATCCTCTCAGAGGGATGCTCCGAGAGGAGCCCCTTTAGGGCTTCTATTTTGGCCGAGGAACATAAGGCAATTTCAAGCGCCCTGTTCCGGGCCAGTAGGGCTTTCCTAGCGTTCCTGTCGCTCCCCGTCCTCATTATGAAACGCTGAAAATCCGTTGGGCTTCTCATTACAATGTTATTGCTTTTCAGGTAGTCCGTAAAAACACTGTAGAGCGCATCATATTCCCTCTGCTCCTCAGGTGTCAGGTTAATGAGAACTTTCTGCAGCGTGTAATTGGAAAGGTGCTTTCCAGCGAGGGCTTCGGGTTGAAGCTCGTAAACTTTTCCACCAACTAGACGAGGTAGCTCGCCATGATATCCATCCGCACGCTCATAGGTGGCTGTCAGGCCCATCCTATATGGCGAGGCGAACATCTCGGCGATCTGGCTGTAGCCCTGAGCGGGAAGATGGTGCACCTCATCGAAGATTATCAGCGGAAACCGATTGCCGAGTTCCTCCACACGAAGATAGGCTGAATCATAGGTCGAGACGGTCAGGGGTTTGAGGATGTTCTCTCCGCCGCCAAAGACTCCCACTTCAACGTTGAACTCCTCGGTCAATTTCCTACTCCACTGCTCGACCAAGTCTAGGGTCGGCACGACCACGATGGTCGGAACGTTAATGTCCGAGATGGCCTTCAAGGCTATGATCGTTTTACCTGCGCCCGTTGGCAGCACGATAACCCCTCTCCTGCCGGCCCCCAGCCAAGCGTTGAGGGCTTCCTGTTGGTAATCCCTAAGCCTCACACTGCACCTGAAATCTGGACATGGGAGCGGACTCAGGACATGATCCTCGAAACCGATCTTACTGCGATTCAGGAAATCCACGATATCCACATAGTAGAGGGCCATAGCCCTGAAGGCCTTGGCCCTTGGGTCCCAACTGCTGTACGGAACTTTTACATCCCCCCAGATCAGAATCGTTCCCTTCTCATAGTTCAAGATGACATGCATGGATGATCGACCAAATTACGTGCTCTCAGGGGCCATTGCCTCCTTCAGCCCCGGCCCAATGTTAGCTATTACAGGCAATGAGCACTCCAATCCTACAAGTAATAGGGAGCGAATCCACCATTCCTCACTTAAATATTTCCCCCATCATCTCGGTTGTGGTGTGATCTCTGCCATAACCTAATGAAATATATACCAGTTCGTGATCATTGGATTTGTGAGGAATATGAAAAGGGGGATTCGCGCTCAGAATTCTATCAGTCCAGCTCGCATTTCGTTATTCCTTCTGTTTTTAGTGGGCTATCTGGGAACATCCGTCGTACGCGTCTCTCCCCAAGGACCCTCTGGCTTGGTGGTAATCGCGTACTTCGATGTGCCTGTCGATCCGGGCTCATCAGCTTTCATGAAGAGGATTGCCAGCTATGCGGCTGCCCAAAATGCCTCGGCCATAGTAATCATGATGAACACGCCGGGTGGCCTGCTGAACGACATGGTCTCCATAATCTCCTCCATCACGGATGCGAATGAGTCGGGCATACCGACCTATACATTCGTCGTTCAAAATGGGTTGGCAGCATCGGCCGGGAGTTACATAGCAATGGCAACCAACAAGATATTGATGGGACCCGGTTCGGCAATAGGACCGAGCACACCCATCGTGGTAGGAGGGACGGAGCTTGAACAGAATCACACGCAAGCTGCGATGTTGAAGCTCATGGTCAGCCTTGCACAGCGCTGGGGACGGAATAGCACGGCGGCCTACGGAATGGTCCAAGGGGATCAGGCTTACTCAGCCAATGAGGCAGTTGAGTATCACCTCGCGGAGGGATTTGCAGGTTCGCTTGACGATGCCATCGCAAAACTTGGGCTGTCCGGAAAGCAGCAGGTCACAATTAGCGTGAGCGTATACGAGCAGTTCATAAGCTCCTTGAGCGATCCCACTCTCGACGGCATACTCATCCTTCTAGGAGTCATCGCCATCGTGCTGGACGTTTACCACCCCACGATACTCCTTACCATAATTGGTGCTGTGGCGATCATAGCAGGGCTTATAGGAGCGGAGGTGATCAACGCATCAATTCTTGGGTTCTTGATAATGGCAATCGGCGGTGTTCTGGTGATAATCGAGCTTAAGCTGGGGCATGGCTTGGCGATGATGGCAGGGGTTATTCTCGGAGCGATTGGCATCCTTTATCTGTCTCAGGGAATTGCATATTCGCCCTCACCCATCACATCGACAACGAACATAGAGCTAGTATTTGTAGCGGTTGTGGGCATAGTTGCAGGCCTTTATTTCAGATGGGTGATAGGCCCCATAAGGCGTCGTTCCAAACTGACGGGCCCCGAGTCACTGATAGGGCAGATCGGAAAAGCTGTTACTGATTTGAAACCAGAGGGAGAGGTGAGAGTTGGGGGTATTATCTGGAGAGCCGAGTCTGTTTCCGGGGATATCTCAAAGGGGGAGTCCGTTAAAGTCAAGTCCATAAATGCGCTTGTGGTTGTGGTCGAAAGGGCCAAAACTTGACTCCTCATGAACTTTCGGGATACGGGAATGTGAAGATTAATAAGAGGGCGAAGAAGAGCACCGACAACAGGGGCTATATCACATGCAAGAAATCGGCCTTGCGCTATTTCAGCTACCAGGAGGATTCGACCTCGTTACATTGGCGATTGAGCTCTTCATAATCCTAATCGTTTTAGTCATACTTCTGAGTGGAATCAGGGTTCTGAAGGAGTGGGAGAGGGCTCCGCTTCTAACGCTTGGAAGATACAGGGGTCTCAAGGGTCCCGGCATAATCTACATCCCGCCTTTCATCAGTCGGGTGCCGTTCACCATTTCAACCCGTTTGCAGGTGATTTCGTTCAAGACGGAGCAGACTCTGACAAGGGACAACGTGCCCGTGGTTGTCGACTCGGTGATGTATTTTCAACCTGTCGATTTGGAGAAAGTGGTGCTGGGCGCGGAGAACTTTAGTGACGCGACCCAACTGGCTGCGCAGACGACCCTCAGGGAAGTTGTCGGGCAGGCAACGTTTGACGAGCTGCTCACCGAACGAGAAAAAGTTGGCTCGATCGCAAGGGGGATAATAGATTCGAAGACCGAGACGTGGGGGATTAAAGTTACTTCGGTTGAGGTACGCGATGTGTCAATACCACAGGCTTTGCAGGAAGCGATGTCCAGGCAAGCCTCAGCTGAAAGGGAGAGGAGAGCAAGGGTGACTCTTGCGCTCGCGGAGTCCGAAGCAGCACAAAAGATGGTGGAGGCAGCCAATCAGTACAAAGATAATGATCGCGCCTTCCAACTGAGGTGGATGAACATAATTTACGAATTGGGACTGCAAGGAAAGAATACAATGCTGCTAATACCAGCACATATTCCCGAGGCTGGCATCCAAAGTGGAATACCAACATACGGCGTCCTCGGAGTCAAAGATCTAATGGCAAAACAACCAGAGAAACCTGCAAAGGGAGAACCTGCAAAGGGAGAACCTGCAAAGGGAGAACCTGCAAAGGGAGAACCTGCAAAGGGAGAAGAGTCCTCTAAGAAAACCTGAGCTGCCATCTAGCAGGACCCATATCAACGGGCCCAGTCAGTATAAGGACCAATGAGCATGGGACATCCTGATAAGCCACGCATCAAGAAAGTGAAATCAAGCGTCCTTCACGTCGATCATGCTCACCTTAGTATTAGTGGTATTTCCTACCTTCTGCTATACTCCATGAATTCCCTTACCCATTTCGCCTGCTCCGGATGTTTGTCTATGTGGAAGCCACCAAGGACGATGAAGCCATCTATTTCGCCCTTATCGATGAGTTCTGCGGATTTCTCGAACTCGAACTTGAGGAGATCCATGTGCATGGCTTGTGATGTAGGATAGTCCCTTAAATAAAGGCCCATGAGGATTGGCTTGTCCGGAAATGCCTTCTTGCACCGGCCAACATGACGTTCTAATGCCATCAAATCCCGGGCATTATTCCAAATCCAAAACGTAATAATATCCATATATGGCGCATATGGTGCCAGATCGAGATTGAGATCCTCTACAACTGCGTAAAGATTTAGGTGTGGATTATCCTTCTTCAGTGCGCTTTGGATCTCTGCGAGCTGTTCTGGTCCCATTCTCCCTTTTGATATATATGTTGAGCTGAGATCATCGATGATGCCTCCGATTATGTTATCGTACCTTAGCGACATCCTGCTGAGGTTGAGAGCCTCATCGCGCGAGACACCCGACGCAGTATCATGATAGCACCCAGATAAGTCCGAAAGGCTGCTGCCTTTTCTGAACTTCCACTTTGATATGTCGCAAACGACCTTCTTGAAAGGCTTTAGCTTGCTGAGCGTTATATCGTCGTTGGGCGCGTATAGGCAGATGACATTCTCAGAATGGAAGTAGTTAGATGCCTCCCCAAGTCCATAGATTGAGGGCCCAAGCAATGGATCGATGTAAGGACCTTCCCAAATCCATATCGTATCAAGTGAAAGCTTCTCTCCTACCGTCTGTGCCACCAGAGTGTCTTTTCATTACTCCATTATTAAGTCTCTTCCTTACGCTAACTCAGTTGCCATGAGTTTGCAAAGCTAATGGCCTTTATATGGTAACTAGGCCATTGTCAAATTGCTGTAATAATAATTAAGGTGACACGAACGCTCAATCTAGTTGATGAGAAGAACTCCGGCTGTTTGTTGGTCGTGTGATCGAACGTCAGTTGAACACCTTACGATGTTTGCTTAGGTACCTCCGCCTGGGAGATATGTATCAGCAACGACATTCCGTATTGTGGTTGCAGCAATAATAGAATCTGTTAAGCAGGTAGGGTTAATCATATATTTAATTATAAACCCAAGAGCCTTCATGGGAGTAATGATAGGGATGAAAGTAGGAATCATGTTGATGTCGGACAGAGGACCGGATGACAAGCCATGGGATTGGCGCAAGCACCTGCAGGAGTGCAAGAGACATGGTGTCGAGATGGTTGACCTATTTGAGTTCATGCTTGGAAGTATAAAGCTGAAGCCGACCGATGCAAATGGAATGCTCAAGGAGATCGGTCTTGGGACCAGCGTCTTCGGTGTGCCAACTGATCTTGTATCTCCTGATATTAAAGTGCGTGAGAAATCGATCAGCACGATTAAGTATGGCGTTGAGGTGTGCCGTAAGCTCGAGATAGGCCATCTCTTCAGCCACGGTGGACAGCACAACAATAAGGGGGAAGAGGCACTGGCGCGGTACATCGATGGCCTCTCGCAGGCGGCGGACATCGCTAACTCAGCTGGCTTGACGCTCAGCATAGAAAATGCCGGTACGCTGTGCCACACCGACGAGGAGTTGCTAAGGTGTATCAAGGCCGTGAACCGACCCAACATGAAGGTAACCTTCGATGGAGGAAACTTCATACTTGCTGGATCTGATCCGCACAAGGCCGCAGAACTCCTAGCATCTAAAGTAGTTCACGTCCACGCGAAAAGCTTTGAACCAGCGAGCGCATCGGAGAGGATCAGCGCGGAGAGGCCATTCAAATATTGTCCGATCGGGAAGGGGTTGGTCGATTATCGCAGGATATGCGGCATACTTGCCTCCGTGGGCTTCGACGGATGCGTTTCCTTCGAGCCTGAGGGTGGGGAGAACTCGAAGTGGTACCAGAGCCTTGATACGCTGACCAGGATAGTCAAAGGATAGGGCATCTTAAACTGGAGCATTTTATAGCCTCAAGCAGGTCGGCAATTTACATTATTAACCGGAATTCAGTAACTCCTCTACGATGAAGGGCTGGGCCATCGATGACAGAGCGATATCTCCATCTCGACGAGTCGCTTGTAGATCCGCATGAAACTATTAATGTCGATCCCGTACTTTAAACAATTGATCCTCGGATTCCCTCGGTGAGGGGCATCGGGCTTAATGCATTCAGCATTGGCATTAAGGGTAGCCTGTTATAGGGCTGACATTCATCCTCTTCATCTTCTGGCCTTCCTGAGAAAGGAGTCGTAGATCCACTTGTAATGCCCAAGGTCCTTTGTTATCCTCCAAGCCTTCTGAAATTCATTTGATGCCTTAGTTTTATCGCCAACTCCGAGATAGGCGATCATTTTCGTGCAATATGTCATGGCGAGTTCGCGATCATAGTTTAGGAAGTTGAAATATTCCAGCGGCATTTCATTCCTGAAGCTCAGTATGACCCTTTCCCTTCGAGAGGCATTCTCCATGATATCCTTGAAGATAGCGCTAGATTCCCTTCTCCTGCCCAACCTCTTCAATCCGAGACCTTTGTAAAGGATCTCCTGTGGTGTAAATGATCGCTGTACGAGTATCCTCTTCCACTTTGCACTCGCCTTCTCTCTCCTGCCTAGGGATAGGTAACATTCCCCCAGCCAATAATTCTGAATGGCCTCATGTCTGTTAGGACGATAGGGAGCTCCGACTCCTAGGTTTGCAGGATATTTCAGCGCATCTGAGAAGTCATCGACTGCTCCCTCACATTCCCCCGCAGCTAATCTCATTGTGCCCCTTCGTATGTGAGCTTCAACGAATATCTCCCAATTGCCATAATATCTCTCAGCAGGAGTAAATGCATTATTGGTCAATATCTCGAGTGCCTTCTCATATTTTCCAGCCTCGACATACGCTGAAGACAACCGTGTCAATATCGAATCCTTCTTCATCCTCTCCTTCGCGGATTCCAAAGCTGCTATCCCCTTGTCCACCAACCCCAACCACGAACATATGTTTGCATATTCCAGATACAATCTGTGATTCATCGGATCTAGTTCGATTGCCTTCTCATACTGCTCTAAGGCCCTTATCCCCTGCCGGTACACACGATGATAGGCATATCCGAGATTCCTATGAAGTATAGCGTGGCGCATTCCCTTCTCCTCCGCCAGCTCCCATTCCCTCACTCCCTCCTTAAACCTCCTGAGAGAGAACAGAAGGTTCCCCAAGTAGTAGCAAGGCTCAGGATCATCACAGGCGTCCTTAACGTTCCTGAGTATTGCCTCTTCCTCAAGCCTGTGCGGGAAGACGTAATCAGGTTCCTTCGAGTTACCAATACCATACTCCCTGTTCCTTTTTTCCGCGTGACCAAGTTTATCGTGGATGAAGCCAAGGTAGTAATGGATCATCGGACCATCAAGGCTGCCAGCGATCCCCATTCTCAGAATTTCCTCTACTTCCTCGTAGAGGCCAGCGATCATATACTCCTTCGCGACATCAAGCAGTTTTTGACCATTTGCCAGGACTATCCTCTTGAACTCCGACTCGGCCTCCTCGTATCCCTCCAACCCCTTCAAACACGCCATCCTCTCGCAGATTATGGGGTA
>Ga0315282_10005553_pt1 | contig 21444 bp, 23 predicted proteins | sample YL17G07_20_MG_FD_203693 | JGI IMG/M metagenome (GOLD analysis project Ga0315282, IMG submission 203693) | Sediment microbial communities from Yellowstone Lake, YNP, Wyoming, USA - YL17G07_20 | ecosystem: Environmental > Aquatic > Freshwater > Lake > Sediment | place: USA: Wyoming | collected... | reverse complement strand
TGCCTTCTCTTTTATGTTGTTGAAAAAGAAAGGTTCGTCCATCAAAACAACTGCTGATGTGTCAACTACAGTATACGGAGAGATCCAACCACTGACGAGAAGAAGAATAGATACGATGGCAAAAGCAGAAAGAATAAAGAATTGAGCCTTATTGAATCTTGACAAATTGCGCATGTGGAACTTCATCAAAAAAGATAACGTTTTCTTTCATAATAAAACCATCTCTTGCAGCAATCTCGACTATATTTTTTCCAGTCAAATTCGCTATCGTAGCTTTTTGTAAAAGTTTTCTAGCAATGTTTTCATTCACCAACTTGCCACCATAGAAATGCTTACTCACCTTGATCTCAAGTTTCTTTGTCTTGATCACTTTATCAAGCAAATCCTCATCACACAATGCAACAACTAGATCATACCTTGTTGTAAACACTTTGCACCAAAACATCTTATCACTCATTAAATAAGCTTGTTTCAAATATTTTAATTCTTGATTTCAAATAGTTATTAGATAAGATGGCTCAAAAACTATTTTTACTAGTTTTGATGCTTGGCGTTCTCTTTTTTGCTAGTGTGATTTCTGTTCAACTTTTTCCAGAATCAGTTTCAAATTTTGTCAATACTGCTGGTGGAATTTTTGGTCAAGGTGCCACAACCACTCAGTTTACATCTACGATTCAGACAGCAACTACGGAAGGGATAGAGGAAACAACTACTACAATACCAGAAGCTCAGCAGTTTCCATCAAACATAATTCTGCTAATATTCGTCGCAATACTTTTTGCAATTTTAGTAATTCTCATTTTTGTCTACTTGTCAAAAGATAAGATGCGTAAGTTAAGGAAACATTAATCATTAAAAATTGAATAGATGTTAAATAGAACGTACAGGATGTTTGGCTCCACATGCATCACATTTCAAGAAAGAGAATCGGCCTTCTTTTACAATCTTTGTGTCTGGTTCTTTACACTGCTTGCAATAGACAAATTCTTTCACATAATCTCCGACCTTTTTTTGCAACAGTTCTTTTGAAATCTTACCTTGGAAAACTAAGATGTTTCCTTGAATAGAGCCAGCAGTCGCCAATTCTTTTGAAAGATATTTAGCCAGGTGATTGGGTTCGCGCCTTAAAGCTGTTAAAAGTTCTCCAAAATTTCTGAGGATTGTCCTGCTACCACTAATTTCGATATTCAATGACGGAATTTCAAATCTTTCCTTTGTCTCCAATTTCTTTGGCAACTTTTCCATTGCCTTTTTCAATAAACTCTCATAATCCATGGCTCACACCTTTCTTAATATACCTGGTTTAGGCTCAAATAAAGATCCGTTTGAAAGAAGTTCGTTGATCGCGTTCTCAATCACATTCTCAGGCAAATCAGACAACTGCAATATTTTCCCAATCTCAACTCCTTCGCCTTTATCCAAACTCTTAATCACTTCAAGAATTTTTGGCTTGTAATCAATTTCTTTTACAACTTTCAGGTTGTCACGGATGACTTGTAAAGATCCCTCATCAATCCCAAACTTGTTTTTCACAGTCTTTTTCAATTCCTCTTCACTCATTTCATCAAGAAGATTTTTAATTTGATCAACAACTTTCTTCTTCTCAATCAGCTCATTCAAAATTTCCAATTTTTGTAGGTTCTCTATGTTGACATCATCAACCTTCCTAACTATCTCACCATTTATGTAAACCTCTCCATTGTATTCTTTGACTTTACCAATAATTGTTGCTAAATTACCGACATCAACATTTTTTATTATTGCCGTATCTTCTTTGAAGAATTTAACTCGCAGAGCTTCTGTTCCGTCATCTATTCTGATTGTTGAATAGTTCCCATCCTCGCTTTCAAACTTCTCGATAACTGTTGCGATTATGTTGACTCTAGAAATTTTATCTCCAAAAGGTGTGATAACATAGCTAGCTTTCATCTCCTCTTTGCTACCAGGAAAATATTTGCCATTAAGTATGTCGTAAATTCTGACTTTCTTTGCAGGAACTCTTCTTTTTTCCATGATTTAGAATAGGCTACTTATCTTAAATATTTAAAAAATTTTTAGACTTTCTCAATAATGCCTGGCCTAGGTTCGAACAGTGTTCCGTTGTTCTTCAATTCGTTAATCATTTTTTCCATGTCGAAATCTTTCAATCCTCTTGTTCTTCCAAGTTTAAGAATTTCCTCTTTCGGAATGTTTTTGCCGTGAATTGGTATTAATTCATCGATAACATCCAGCATGATTCTTATCTTGCTTCTTTCAACAGCCGAAACTCTGCCCTCAACTCTGTCTATATCAATCTTCCCAGTTTCAACATCAAAACCAAATTGCCTCAATGAGGCCTTCATCAAATTAATTGCTCTGATTGCATCTTCTTTAGTCACATTTTCTTTAAGTTGAATTTTTGCTGAAGCTTGAGCCAATCTTATCAGAGCTTCATATTGCCTTAATGTGATTGGAACCGGAGCTTCTTCAGAAGTAACTCTTTCTCTCAAATTGACAAAAAAATTCTTAATCTCATCCCCAGCTTCTCTAGTTAATTTGGGATGACAGTTCTTTCTTGCATATGATATGTATTTTTTCAACAAGTCTGCATCAATTACTGGAGTTGATTCCTCACCACCGAAATGTCTTGACATCAGTATATGCTCAGCAATTTTTGAATCTTGTTCTGGATTGGGAATATCACGCATTGCAAACTTCAAATCAAACCTTGCAAGAATTGTCTCGGGGACATCAATCTGTTCTTTTATCGGAAGATAAGGATCGAACCTACCAAGTTTTGGATTTCCGCCACCAAGAACAGATGTCATGGCTGGCAAAGTTGCAACGATGCTTGCCTTTGCAATTGAAATGGTCTGCTGCTCCATCGCCTCATGCAAAGCAATCATGTCAGTCTTCTCAATTTTTTCAAACTCATCAATAGCACAAAGGCTTTTGTTGCACATGACCAAAGCTCCGGCCTCAAGAACCCATCCACCTAAAAATTCTTCATCCTTTGTAACAGTGGCAGTCAATCCAGCAGCAGTAACCCCTTTTCCTGAAACATACCTTCCTCTAGGAATAGCAGTTGAGACGACTTTCATCAAAACTGATTTTGCTGTATTGTGAGAAACTATTCCATTTGCAACAAATTTATGATATCTAGGAACTTCTATGTCATAAACCATTGCAGGGGAGTAATAGTTTATTTTGACAATCCTTTCCCAATATTTATTGTGCCTTTTTCTTGAAAGTTTTTCTATCCTTTTCTTGAGTATCAGAAGCTTTTTCTTTTTCTTTTCAGAATTGAAACCTATGGATTTTATGAACTTAAGAATAGAATTTCCTTGTCTTATCATTAAATTGTTTCCATAAATTCTGGAGTGTATTCCAAATCTTAACAATAAAATTTGTATATCTCTCAGTAACTCTATGTCTTTGGCTTTGTATAGTATACCATTTTTTCCTCTGCCGCTTGAAATTACTGAACCATCACCATCGTATAACCATGAAAGAAATGCAGCTACAACGCTATTTTTTGATTGCCCCAGATGATTTGGAACTCTTTTGTTCCTAAGAAAACTCAAAATATTTGCAAGTGCTTTGGAGTTGAATACCATTTCAACGTTAGTTCCAGATTTTTCTTTATGATAATCAAACCTTGGGTCAACATCAAAAATTTCTTTGAAGAAAGATTGAATTTTAGGTAAAATATCTATTTCATCATAGTTAAACACACATCCTACTCTATATTTTTGTACATACCCATCAGCTAGCATATATCCTAAAACACTAGCGAGTTTTTCATCTACGACCTTGGGTATTTTTATTTTTTTAGCTTGCTTTGCTATTTGCCCTTTAGCAAAATTTGTATCTACATATTTGTGAATACTACAAGGTATCCAAGATATAGTTCTTACACTATCACCAACTTTAAATTCATCCAAACGTTTCCATCCATTCTTGGTAAGTAATGGGTGATTGTAGGTTCCTTTTATACTTTTACCGCTTTCAGTTACGACCTCAATTATGGGTTGAAATATAAATTTATGAAAAACCTTTGCAACACCTCTTTCATACCCCTTTGCCAAATAAATAGGCACATTAATTTTTTCGAGATGATGAGAACCTAAAGAACCTATTTTAACAATTGCACCATTTCCTAAGACTACTCTTTCATCTGCAACCAAACAACTAGGATCTCCAACCAGTAAGATGTGAATGTCTCCTCTCACTCTTGATCTGTCTTTCTGAACTAACTGCTCTCCACCAAACAATTGCAAAACTATTGCTTCCTTGATATCATCCAAACCATAAATCGAAGGGGCGATGGATGCGGTGAGTTTTGAATAGATTTCTGGATCTTTCGATAATTCCAAAATCTTCTTCTCGATTTCAGAATTCATCTCTAATTCTTCCCACTCAACTTCTACATTTTCAATCGAATTTGCATCAATGTAAATATCAAGTTGCCTTGATCGAGTACCTTTCAACCTCTTTGGCAATTTTTTCAGAACGCCCGCGACCTTAATTCTGTTCCCAGGATCTGTTTTAAATTGGAATTTTGGAGTTGTCAAATCCTCTTTCAAAAACACCATTATGTCCGAAGGTCTTTCTCCAGTTGTTATTTCAAATGGCTCTTCAACTGAAATCCATCTTGCATCATAAAGCTTTTCTTCAATAAGTTTGAAGTTCTTCATATTTCCGCATTTGTCACATTCAATTGGCGGCCTTATAATTCTTTCAGTCTGTATCACTGTGACTCTCTCGCCACACTCTGGGCATTGATAGATTGATTCAGAAACTTCTGGCCTAATCTCGCTTGCTCTTTTCACAATTCCATCTATAGATATCAATTTGTCTATGTGTTCAGCTCTAATGTTTCTTATTCTCATCTGCCTGCTTTCTGGAAGATTGAAAAATCTCAACTTGAGTTTCACTTCACCAGGGACGTCGATCTGCTTTGTTGCCTCATCTGCTATTGGAAAAACTTCTTCAGGATTCTCAAATAAATAATCAGCAAAATCTGGATTAAATTTATCGAGTAAGGAAAAATCAATTAGTAATGATTTTTTTCCTTCGCTTGTAGCTGTTACCAAATCATTGTAATAGTTTTCGCGAAGAAATTCTGATACTTTTTCTATAATTTCTTCCTTCTCCATAGCAATTATATACAAGCTTAATAGAACTCTTATAGTTTTGCAAAAAATGAAAAGTTTCGGAAATAAGTTGGTGTGTCACTTTAAGCTGGTTTTGGTTTCACTAAAGCTTTTATCTCTTTCAATTTCTTTGAAACTTTTTTGACTGCAATACCGACATCCTCAATGCTTCTCGCGCCAGTGCAGACAATTTTGCCTGAACCGAAAAGCAAGAATGCAACTTTTGGGTCAGTCATTCTGTAAACTAGACCTGGGAATTGTTCTGGTTCGTATTCAGAATTTTCTAAATTGAAGGCTATTGTGTCCAGATTAAGGTTTGCATCAAGTTTCGCAGATGCAACAATGTTCTCAACTTGAACTTTATAATTCCTAGGGACTTTTGTTCCTATGCTTTGAACAACTTTCACAACTTTTTTAAAAACTTCATTCACATCTTCAATGCTTCTCGCACCAGTGCAGACGATTTTTCCTGAACCAAAAATCAAAGCAGCTGCTTTAGGTTTCTGCAATCTGTAAACTAGACCTGGGAATTGTTCTGGCTCATATTCCATTCCTTCGAGTTTTGATACAATCTTTTCCAAAGGAATTTCAACCTCCAAAGAAGCCGATGCAACAATGTTTTCGACTCTTATCTTGAAATCAATCATTCAATCATCCTCTCAAATAAATTGAGTAGAAAACTATTTAAATGGGCTTTAAATACTCCACTTAAAGACATACGAAACACATTTACTTTCTCTATTCTATAGGAAATTTTCTACTTCCAAAAGGAAGGAATTCAATTTCCATACTGGAATTATGTATGTATTGTGCTCTTTGACAATTTCTTCTTCACATAATGTAACAATTAATGGATAGAATTTCTGAGAATTCAAGTTCAATTTGAGCATACTTCTTGCAATTGGATTGGTTTTCAAAAACTTGCCAAGTTCTTTCACTCTATTTTCCTGATCTTTCACTGCTTTCTTCAATCCAGAAATTTTGTATCTTCCTTTTCCCCATTGCTTACAATCAATACAAAAAATAATTCCGTATCTAGATGCTATGAGATCGATTTCAGATCTTCTTTTTGTCTTAAATCGGAAATTTTTCTTCAAAATAAATTCATTTTGATGAAATATATCGGCCACAGATTTTTCAAATTCTTTCCAATTGATCTTTTGCATTTCAATTTCTATATCGTGTGTTTTCATTTCATTAACCCTCTGAAAATAAGTATTTCTATGACAATAATTGTTTAATGAGAAATTATTCTTGGTATTATGGAATTTTTCATTGGTTTGTTCATGTAACACTTACCGTGGCCCTCGTCTTAATTTCCGGTATTTCAATTTTTCCAAATTATTCTTTTAGCATGGGGGGAACTAACCTAGTCGATCTAATTTTTGTGGTCATTTTTTCATCTTTGATAGACTTGGACCATTTACCTGTCCTAATAAAACTTGGACCTAAAGGTTTTATAGTAGCATGGAAAAAAATACCATCGCCCTTGCATACTTTCTTTTTCCTTTCCATATTCTCATTTATTTCTTTATTATCTGGACTATTCATTTCAAGAGTGTTGGCTGTTCTAATCCTTTCAATTGTCTTGCACATGATTTGGGATTCATTTGAAGACTTTTTGATATTTCGAATAAATGATGGAAGATGGTGGAAAATATTCAATATATCTGATAAGAAAATGGAGAAATTACTTCAAGAAATTAAGAGGAACTTGAAAAAGTAATTTTTCACGATTTAAATAAACATTTGTATATGCTTTTTAAAGCCCCACTTTTAATAAAATAATAACCGGTGTCAGTATTAGTTTATGTACAGTTTTAAATCCGTTTGGAAGTTTGGAGAATCAAAATGAAAATCAAGCATTATGTTAAAACTGTAGATAAGCAATTGAAAGATGTCAATCCTAAAGAGAAGAGAAAGATTTTGAGCCATCTTAGGAAGAAATTAAAAAGTTTCATGGAAAAAAAGCAAAAAAAAGCTCTTGTTGAGAAGCTTGGGAATCCTGTGGATTATGGAAAAGCGTTGAATACTCAATACAAACTCATGAAAACAACTGATAATATACGTCTGGCTATTACACCAACTAATGGGAAAAGGAATCTTTTGAAAGAAATGAAATTTATAATTTCTGCTGACATGATTATGCCGGTTCCTACTCACACCTTATGGGTTTTAGGTGGAATCTCGCTTGGTTTAATTGCGTTTTTTGTATACCTGCTATACATTTGGAATATGTGGATTCAGTTTTGGATTTTGACCCCAGCATTTGTTGCAAATGGTGCTGCACTTTTTTCAAGAAGAATAAAATTTTTACAACCTCTTGCAATACCTATAGATAATGGAAGAAAAATGTTTGATGGAAAAAGAATGATTGGAAATAGTAAAACTGTGAGGGGCTTCGTTTTTGGAATTTTTGCTGCTATATTAACTGCAGTAGTGGTTTTCTATGCATCTGAATACTTTAAAATACAAATTTTCAGTTCATTGATTGACTCAGCTTTGATAGGGCTTGTTGTGGGGTTTGGTGCTTTATTAGGAGATACTGTAAAAAGTTTCTTTAAAAGAAGAATCGGATTTACTGAAGGTAAAAACCTTCTTTTCTTTGATCAGCTTGATTTCCTTATAGGAGCTATATTAATCTCTCTTCCATTTGAGCAGTTCTCTATTCCATTTATTGCAATAATAATTACGGCTACATTTCTCCTCCACGTCCTAACGAACGTTATTGCTTTCTACATGAGGTTCAAGAAGGTTCCTTGGTAACTTTTTTAAAAAGTTTTTATAAATAGCATTTTTATCTTAATTATGATACTCGTAACAGGTGGGACTGGATTCCTTGGAAGGGAGCTTGTTAGACAGCTTGTTAAACATGACGAAAAGGTACGTGTTCTGACTAGAAAAAAAGTTACATTACCATATGTAGAATCAGTATACGCTGATATTACAAATCCCGATTCATTAGATGATGCTATGAAAGGAGTGGATATTGTTTATCACTTGGCTGCCCTGGTTAATCATTTTGCCCCAGAATCTCTTCTTGAGTTAGTGAATGTTCAGGGGAGTAGAAATGTTATACTAGCTGCTATTAAGAATAAAGTGAAACGTGTTATATACTGCAGTTCTGTATCTTCTGAAAGAGGTGGTGGGAGTACAGTCTATGGAAAATCAAAAATAAAAGCAGAAAAAGAAGTGCTGAAATATGCAAATAAAATCCCGATAATAGTGATAAGACCTGGACCGATGTATGACAGAGAAAGAAAAATGTTAAGATGGCCCGTAAAAATCGCAAAATATTTTCATATATTTGGATTTCTTGTTCCCGACACCACAATACATATTGCGAGTAGGAATAACGTAGTTAAAGCAATGTTGCTTGCAAAGAAAAGAGGAATTCCAGGGCACATTTACACTGTGTGTGATGCAGAACCTGTAAAAAGAACTTTATTGTCTTCAATTATTTGCAAAAAAGCAAGGGCTCTTCCAATTCCAATTCCGTACCATTTAATCTATCCATTTCTCTATGTATCTGCTTTGTTCTCAGAAACATTAAAAAAAATTTTTAAAATAAGACCTTTCCTTACAAGAGGTTACATCAGAGTTTTGATGCGAGAAAGGAGATATGATATTTCACTTGCAAAAAAAGAGTTGGGATACAAACCAAACTCAACAAAAAAAGATTTTGCAGATGCTGTCGAATCTATTCTACGCTCTTAATATTTCATAAGCTTTAACGAGTCTTTGTACAAATGCGAAAAGACTAAGAATTATTATAATGACTATTGCCAAAAAGATTTGGTTTATGAAAAGCGCTGCGATTATTATAGAAAGTCGTATGCCTCTTAGACTTAACGCTTCTCCTATTTTCGTTTTAGTCTGTGCCTCCAAACAAGCACTTATGTAGCTAGATAATAAAACGAGTACAAGAGATAACAAACCGATCCAAAGCGGAACGAATCCTGCCAAGATGATGCTCGATAAAATTATAAAATCAGAAATTCTGTCACAGATTCTGTCAAGTAGGCCACCAAACTTTGTGACTTTCTTATGCGCTTTGGCCACACCCCCATCTAAAAGATCAAAGAAACCTGAAAGAAGAGCAAAAAATCCAGCGAGGATTAATTTGTAATTCAAAATGAAATATCCTGCAGCAGCCATAGAGAAAACGGCAAGAAGAGATACTATATTTGGATCTAATGGTACTCTTTTTGCAATGAATTCCATTCTTTTTTCAATCTTTGTTTTTAGTGTTAACATTTTAACACGCTCTATTTTTTTGCTTTGAATTCAGTAAGTTATAAATCACTCTGTAAGCATTGCTACCAATTCTTCTGGGAAAACTAGACTCTTTACCTTCAACTCTAGTCTTATTTTTTACGATTGCGTCAATAATATCTTTTTCACAAATTGTTGCCACTTTGCCAACATCGAAAATCATGTGTGCATCTCCTCCAGCTGTTCTTCCGAGTTTTAATTTTGATGCATCAATCATTGCCTTCCTATTAGCTTCCTTAGAATTGTTGAAATCTAAAACTTCTATTCCATCCAGCTTCAAATTCTTCACCAAATCACGCAAACTTCTTTTGAAAATCTCATCTCTATATGGATGAGCTGCAACTGCTATTCCTCCCAGGTCTTTAATTTTTTCAATAACCTCAACAGCTGGCAAATATTTCTTATGTTTCCACTCCTTGATGTCATAAGCAAGAATGTGCCCTTCCTTACTTCTAATCTCACATCCAGGAACTACCTGTAATTTGCTGCCAAGGTTTCTATTCTCTTTAAAACAGGCTGCCATCCCTTTTGTTGTGTCATGATCAGTAACAGCAATCCCATCTAACTTCCTTTTCAATGCAAATTTAATCAATTCTCGTGGTTTGATTGAAGATTCGAATTTCCAGAAGTTGTACCTTGAAAATATAGTGTGAATGTGCATATCAAATCGCATCAAATCACTTCTTAATAATTAAGTATTTACTATTTAATTTAATGGCAAAAAACGAACCAAAGTTAATAATGGGTATTGACGAAGCCGGTCGTGGAGCACTCATAGGCCCTCTCGTAGTGGCTGGAGTAGTAATCAGTAAGGAAGATGAGAGTAAACTCAAGAGACATGGTGTCAAAGACTCGAAAATGCTTAAGCCAAAAAAGAGAGAAGAATTAGCAGAAGTAATAGAAAAGGTTGCAAAATCTGTTATTGTTTTGAGGGTTCAGCCCTGCAAAATTGACACTTTGAGGAGCGAAGGAATCAATCTCGACAGGATTGAAGCGATAAAGATGGCTGAAATTATTGGAATGAGCGAGGCTGAAAAAATTTATGTCGACTCGTTAACACATACCCCAAAGAAATTCCAGAACGTGCTACTTGAATATTTACAAAATAAGGAATTGAACTTGGTAGTAGAAAATTATGCTGATGAAACCTATACAGTAGTTTCTGCTGCATCAATAATCGCTAAAGTTGAAAGAGACAAGGCTATTCAAGAAATAAAAGACAAAGTTAATTTTGATTTTGGTGTTGGCTATCCACATGATGAAAGAACGATTCAATTTGTCGAGAAGATGATTAGAGAAAATAGGGGAAAGGAATTGCCACCATTTATCAGACAAAGCTGGGTGACTATTCAGATATTAAAAGAAAATTCATTACAAAGAAAGTTGAAAGAGTTTTTAGGATTGAAACTTAAAGAGGAGGAAAAGATAGATTATGAAGATTGACCAGGGTTTTGCTATCGGATATTTGTTGTTGGGAATATTTCTTGGGGTGCTTTCGAATTATTTTACAAAAATAACTGGAAATTTGGTATTCGCACTGATAATTCCAATTCTTGTTTACATCGTTTCCCTCATTCCATTGCTGAAATTTGTCAAAAGTAAAAAAAGGAAATGGATTATTAATAACAGTTTTGCCACATTTATTTTAATTTGGCTGGTAGTTTGGATTTTGCTTAACAGCATTTAGATGATTGTATGAAAAGGACGCACTACACAAATGAATTGAAAAAAGCGATGGACAAAGAGGTTGTAGTCAATGGGTGGTGCCATGACGTTCGTATACTTGGTGGAATAAACTTTTTGTTGCTAAGAGATGTGGAAGGGATTGTTCAAGTCACTGCTCCTAAAAAATTAGTCAAACCTGAAATCCTTAAAATCTATGAAAAATTACATCAAGAAGATGTTCTGAGCGTTAAAGGAAAAGTTGTGAAGAGCAAGGCGAAAAATGCTGATATTGAAATTATTCCTTCTGATATTGAAGTTTTGAGCAAAGCTGACGTTCCGCTTCCATTAGACCCACGAGGAGTCACACCTGCGAACTTGGATACAAGACTTGACTGGAGATCACTTGATTTGAGAAGGCAAGAGAATTTGGCGATTTTTAGAATCCAATCTAAAATCATGGAAGGTATGCAAGAGTTCTTGAGGAGCAAAGGTTTCATACAAGTTTGGACTCCAAGCATTCTTGGGGGACTTTCTGAAGGAGGTGCTGAAGTTTTCAAAATCGACTTTTTTGGAAAGGAGGCTTATCTAAGGCAAGACCCTCAGTTACACAGGCAGTTGCTGATTGCAGCTGGATTTGAAAAGATATATGATATGGGACCAAGCTGGAGAGCTGAACTTTCTGACCAGCCCACTCATTTATCCGAACACAGGACAATAGCCCCTGAGTTTGCCTTCATGAAAGATGAGAGTGATATGATGGAACTAGAGCAAGAAGTTTGTGTTGCTGCAGTAAAAAAAGTTATCGAAGATTGTGAAAAAGAATTGCAGATACTGAAAAAAGAGATTGAAATTCCGAAAAAACCATTTCCTGAATTGAGATTTCCAAAAATTTATGAAATTCTTGAAGAACATGGAAGAAAATTGAAGGTTGGAAGTGATCTGGATAAAGGATCTGAAAAGGTTCTTGCAAAATTTGTCAAAGAAAAATATAAAAATGATTTCTTTTTCATCAATAGATTTCCGTCTGAAATAAAACCGTTTTATGTAATGAAAGTTGATGAAGATCCAAAATGGGCAAGAAGTGTTGATTTAATTTTCAAAGGTCTTGAACAATCTTCTGGTGGGCAGAGAGAGCATAGATATGAAAAAATTATTTCGCAGATAAAAGAAAAGGGGTTGAGTCCAGATTCCCTGAAGTGGTTCACTGAAGTCTTCCGCTTTGGTGTTGCCCCACATGGTGGTTTTAGTATAGGGATTGAAAGATTTACCATGAAACTACTTGATCTACCAAATATCAAAGAAGCAGTACCATTTCCTCGATATCCTACGAGAATGTTGCCTTAATCTTTCAAATACATTTAAATATTTCAAATTTTAATATTTATACCATGGCAAATTTTAGACAAATTCTGAATGCGAATTCTATTAAACAAATTTGTGAATTATATAAGAATGGCGAATCAATGTGTACATTATCCAAAAGATTTGGCGTTGCCAACACGACTATATGGTATCATCTAAAAAAGAATGGCATTCCTGTAAGGTCGAAAAGTGAGTCGCTTAAACTTGGATTTAAATTAGGTAGAGTCAAAATACGGAAACATGAAATACCTAAATCTAGTATAAAAATTACACCACAAAAGAGTTATTTGTTGGGGGTGCTTTGTGGTGATGGTTATATTGACTTTAGCGACAGACGAGGAACTTTCCAAGTTGGGTTACAAACTATAGACAAAGAATTTGCTTTGAAATTTGGCCGTGCTTTAGAATATGTCTATAAAATCACTCCTTCTTTCAGTTCCATAGTACCAAAAAATGAAAATTGGAGTAAAAAATATCAAATTAGAATCTGTTCGAAAAACACGTGTTTAGATATTCTTAATTATAACTCCTTTAAAACTGAAAATTGGAGAGTTCCTGTTGAAATCAAGAAATCAAATAAAATATGTAAATCACAATTTCTTAAAGGTTTTTTTGATTCAGAAGGATATGTAGATAAAAAATCACGTAGGATTGGTGTCACCTCAATAAATCATTTAGGACTTCAGAAAATTCGAAATATGTTACTTGAATTTAAAATCAGAAGTTCTATAAAAGAACACAAAGTCTATGGCAATAGAAGATTTTTATTTGTACTTGATATTCATGATAGAAAATCTATCGAAATATTTTATCGTAAAATAGGCTTTACTATAGATCGAAAACAAAAAGCTCTAAAAAATATTTTGAAAAGTTACAAATTTTATAAAACTTTGAGAGAAAAAATAACTGAATTAAAGCCGCAAATAGTAGAATTAAGAAGTAAAGGTTATTCATACGATTATATTGCAAAAAAATTAAATCTATCTATAGCTACTGTCTGGAGATATTCAGTTCAACACGAAAAACTGGCCCAAAAAGGATCGCTATAGAAACCTCCTTCATAAACTGTCACTACTATACCGTGAACTGTATATGTAAAGACAAATCTATATTTTCCGGAACATACTTCCTAAAGGTAAAGTGGGAAGCTATACTTAAATTTTGCTGTCTGGGTTGCTATACATTTTGCGACAGTAATCGCCTTAAATAGAGCTTTACAAGAAACAAGCAGTTGCGAGGGGGTGAAAAAGGTGGCAAGAAAAAAGATGAAGAAGATGGAAAAGCCAGAAGAGACCACAATGTAATCTCTTCACTCCTTTTCTTTTATTTTACATGCAAGAATGTGAGAGCATATACCTTGTTTCAAGCTACTGAATCTACAGTCACATTCCCATTTCTTTCTTTGTTTGTCAAAAATTACTGAATGAGTTTCTGTTTCACCTTCAACAATGAAATGAATTCTTTTATCAGTCTCAAATTCTTTTCTAACTTTTTCTTTCGAAACAATTTTTTCTGCTTTTGCCTTTACTCTTGCAGAAATTTTATTCTCCATAACAAAATTATATATGTTGATATAAAAAAGGAAGCTAACATTTTCTGATTGCAATTCATTTTTACAGTTTCGTGACTAATCTTTTCTTTCCTTTAACTCCTCTTTTTCTTTCAGTGATTTGAATAAGGTTGATTTGAGCTAAATGATCTATGAAATCTCGAAATCTTCTTTCGCTAACAGGATCACCAATTTTTTCAGAATAGGCCTTGTATAAATCTCCTGTGAACATTTGTTTTCTTTTTTGTTGATCAAGAATTTCCAAAATTATTTTCTCATCATAAGGCACTCTTTCTTTCAATATTTCTGGCTTCACAGGCTTTACTGTTGACAGGATTGACTTAACACAATCGACTGTGACTATTTCACTACCACTTTCTTCAGCAAATCGTCCAGCCTTCATCAGAATTTCCAAACCAACCCTAACATCTCCGCCTTTGGTTATTGCATGACTTGCAGCAAGAAGGATTGCTGTATTTTCAAATGATATGAATGCTTGAGTGGCTCGATGATGCAATATGTCTTTCATTTCCATCAACGAATATGCCCTGAATTCTATTCCTTCAATGTCAAGACTGCTCTCGATTCTTGGTTCAAGGTTAAAAAAAACATTTGGATTGTTTGAGATGAAAACGAGACCAATGGGATTAGATAAATATTGATTTATTCTCAACAAATCATAAAGAGATTCTGGCTCATTGAAAATTAATTGATCGACTTCATCAAGGCAAATAACAATTCCTTTGTTGCTTTTTTTGCAAACTTCAATTATCCGCTCAAGAATTTCATCTTTCCCCACACCTCTTCTTTGAACGAATGCTTGCAAATCTATTCCTATTTTTGTGAGAACAGAAACTATTGTTTTGTAATCCCAGCAATTGATGTAAATTGTCTTGATGTTTGGATAAGTATCTTCAAATTGTTTGAACACAAATTTTGTTGTTGCAGTTTTTCCGATTCCTGGCGCGCCAAACAAAAAAGTATTCTGGGGTTTTCTTCCATGAGCAGCCGGATCAAGATTGTCAGCAAGAACTTTAATTTGATTTTCCCTGTGCGGTAATATTTCTGGAAGATGTTCTGTAGATAAAGCTAACTCGTTCTTAAAAATTTTAGATTCATTATTGAAACTCATATCACTTCAGTGTATAATATAACCTTCGATTGCTTTTACCTTTATTTTCCAGTTTTGTTAAAGCAATTTCTCCGATTTCTTTCAAAGAGGTAACATGGCATCCGCCATCTGGCTGTCTATCAAAACCAACAATATCCACGATTCTTAGTTCAGGAACATTAGGAGGCAATACTTCAGCAAGTTTCATCATAGTAGAATCTTGCAAAGCTTCCTCCCTTTTCATGTAATAAATCTTGATTTGCAAATCTTGTTGAATAATTTCATTCGCTTTTCTGCAATATTCGTCGATTAATCCTCTGTCAAAATTCTCCATATTAAAATCCATTCTTGACTGGTCAACATCAATCTGATTTCCGGTTATCAAAATTTTTCCCTCATGAAAGAAAATTCCTGAAAGCAAATGGGCAGCAGTGTGCATCCTCATTAATTTGTGCCTTCTCCCCCAATCAATCACACCATGAACAGACTCTCCAACTTTCAATCCTTCTTCATTAACTTGATGCATTACTTTTCCGCTAATTTTGACAACACTCTCCACTAAAAATTCTTTATCCTGTAAAATCAGTTTTCCTTTGTCACAAGTAACTCCCCCACCTTGAGGATAAAAAGTTGTTTTGTCAAGTTCGACAAGATTTCCTTCTACAGAAATTACTTTTGCATCGAATTCTTTCAAATAGCAATCATTCATATAAAGTAGTTCTGTCATGATCTCAGTAATCGCACATTGAATTTTCGGATTTTTATAGTTTTACTGGAATTAAATTAACTGGGAAGACAATGCCAGAAAGAGTTCCAGCAGCATTGGAATTTGCTGAAAAATCACTGAGAGATATAGATTTAGTTGACACTTTTAATATTCCTCCAGAAAATAGGCGCATGGGAGAGGCTCTAGTAGAATATCTTGGCCGGGGTGGAAAATATCTAAGACCAGCAATAGTATTTTCTACAATCAAGGCTTATGGTGTAACCAATGTTATTAACGGACTGTGGGCTGCGCTTTCTATACAATTAGATCATAATTATTTCCTCATACACGACGATCAAGAAGACCGTTCCTATTTGAGAAGAGGCAAACCTACAATGCATATACTTTATGGAGAAGATTTTGCCATAAACTATGGAGATTATTTGAGATGCCTAGCAGAAGATGCTATGTACTACGGTTCTGATATATGGGATGATAGAACTTTCAAAAGATTGACAAGAGCTCGTAATGAAATGTTAAGAGCAACATCTGAAGGTCAAGATTTGGAGTTTCAATTGAGATCACGTCCTTTGTCAGAAATGACAGAAGGAAAAATTTTAAGGATTCTTATAAATAAAACGGCAGTTTATACCACTAAGACAGGACACAGGTATGGAAGCATAATATCGGGTTTATTAGATTCGCAAATTGATCTGCTTGAAACTCCTCTCATAAACATTGGTATGGCTTTTCAAATTCAGGATGATTCTCTTGATTTAGCCAAGCCTAAAGAGGAAGAAAAAGGCGAAGCCACACTAGTTGGTCAGAAATTTGGTAAGGATTGGGCTGGAGATTTAGAGGAAGTTAAAAGAACAATGCCGTTATTGGAACTCTATAGAAGAGCTAGCGAAGACGAGAGGCAATATATCCATAAAAAACTGGACATTGACGGTGAAATGCCAAGACTTGCAAAAATGCGTTATGAATTGAGAAGAAGAGGCTTAAGCGATGATGATCCAGAACTTCAGAGAATTGTAGCTGAAATGGGTGAAATTAAATTGAGAATACTGGAAATGATGGATTCTAAAAATGTTATAAAAGACTCTCAAGCTCGTGCTAAGAAATTGTATGATGAGAACATACCACAAATTGAATCAGCATTGCCAGATACAGAAAATAAAAAAGAGCTTTTAGAGTTGCTTCATTTTGCTGTGTTCAGGAAATTTTAAATAAATTATAGAACTTCTTTTAATTTTTCAATTACTTCCATTCTTCCTCTTTCAATTATATATGACCCTATTCTAGGTCCTCTTGATTGACCAATAAGAATTTGGTAGATTGTTTTGAAAAATTCTGGTGGTTCCAAGCCATGTCTTTTCGCGATCAAGAAAACTTCTTTCTGTATTTTCTCACCATCTTTTTCTTTCTCAAGAATGTTTATCAATTCTTGCAGAGCGGGTTTCATCTCACCAGGAACTTCAGTTCTTTCAATCCTTTGCTCTAATGCTTTTCCATATCGGCTATACCAGTTTCTTGCATAATTCAATCTTTCTTCAATTTCATTCCTCGACCGAGGTGTCAATGTTTTCAAGTGGCCAAAATCTTTCAATTTTGCAATTGTGAAATCTGTCTGATTTTTTTCAGGGAGAATTTTAACTATCTCAACAAAAACAGAAAATGGGGCAGCGAGAAGAAAAGTTTTTGGAATTGGTGTTATTTGAATCATCTCAAACAATCTTTTGTATGTGATTTTATCTCTTTCATTAGCAATTTTTTTCTGTCCATAGTAAACTTTCTGTAAAGTATCATATTCGTCAAACATGTTTGGAATATCGATCCATCTGAAATTCCTCTCTCTCATCGGGTCTTTCAAAAATAAAAGTCGCAATAGTTCAGGGTTTGCTACCTGAACCCATTCATGAGGATAAACTACATTGCCAAGTGAGGCAGACATTTTCGTTCCATTGATTATCAAATGTTCGTAGAATATCGGTATAATACCTGGGAATCTAAAAACTTTTTCGAGAATCTCTTGATTAATCCAAACAGCACTACCAGGAACAATATACTCTTTTCCGTAGCCTTCAGCTCTTACTTCCCAATGATAAAGCTGAGCAGCCAGTTCACTTTTGTAAAGTAACTTCCCATTTCCTTTCATCGGGTCATCAACACCTTCATGATTGCATCCAATAGCTGTTTGAGTTTTGAACTGGTAGTCTTTACAAACATAATGAACCTTTCCATTCTCAATTTTTGTAACTCTTGTCGTGATTATTTTTCCACAGTTTTCGCAAACAGGTTGCCAAGGACTCCAGTCAGGTTTCAACGGTCTGTCTTTTGGTCTGTTTGCATTATTTATTGCAACAATTTTTTCATAATTGTCAAGGATGATTTTAATCTCTTTTTTAAAGTGGCCTTTCAGATATTCCTCACGCATTGAGAAAATTTTCATCTTGCTTTGAATGAACTGGTTGACTACTTCAAGGTATGCTGATTTGAAATGTTCCTCATATGTTTTGTGGCATCCTTCCCAATCGGGGATTTCAGTTACTGGAACACCAATATATTGCTTATAGCTCTCAGGAACGCCTTTTGGAATTTTTCTCAATGGATCAACATTATCAGCAGTCCATATGAAACCTGATTTGAAACCATTGTCAATCAAAGACCTATGAACAGCTTCTACTCTAATTGTATCGCTCAATCTTCCAATGTGCAAGACTCCTGAGACTGAAGCAGCAGATTTCACGACATATTTCTTGAACTTTGGAACCTTGTCATCAGTAAACAAGAATTTTTTCATATCAACAATATCATGTGCTAATTTGTCTGTCCAAAACAGCCATTCTTTCTTTCGTTTGGGCATATTAATTATTTTGTCACCTCTTTCAATAACTATATCCACAACTGTTTTCCTAAACATTTTTCTTGCTCCAATAAGTGCCTTTGTACTTTCTCCATTTCAGATAATCTCTTATGCTTTTTCTATAATCGAATGACAATTTTTTAAAAGGTATTTTCTTTACATCAACCCAGACTGCTGAAGATGCATCGCTCCCAGCTTTTAATTTGCCTCCTATTATTTCAGAAATAAAAATTGTGCTTACTACTCGGCCTCTAGGATCTCTCCTCGGGTCTGAATAAATTCCCAATATTTCCTTTAGCTTAATCTTCAATCCAGTCTCTTCTTTAGCTTCTCTAACTGCAGCTTCTTCAACGGTTTCATTTTTTTCTACAAATCCCGCAGGCAAACCATAAAAACCTTTGAATGGGTCATGCCCTCTTTTTATGAAAAGAATTTTATTGTTTTTTTCAATCAGTACTTCAGCAACCGCTCCGGCAAAAAAATATTTTTTTTTACTATTTGTTTTCATTCTATCACAAATTAGTGGGCCCAGAGGGATTTGAACCCTCGACCTATCGATCTCTCAGTGTTAGCTTAGTCGACATATAAGTCGATTGCTCTACCAGGCTAAGCTATGGGCCCATCTATCTAATAATCATTTCTCAGGTTTTAAAAACTTACTCAAAGTACCTTTCCCAGTCAAGAAAGTATTTACTTTCTTCAACAAACTCTTAGTATTTTCATATTTCAATTTCTTCATGGCTTCATCAAAAATCAGCCACTCGTATCCCTTATGTTCCCAAGAAATTTTCACTTCTTTTTGTTTTGTTTCTGCCAAGAAATAGATTGCTTCTTTGTAAACAGTTTCTCCTTCTTTTTTGTAAAACCATTTCAGGCTTTCTTTAAAATCTTCAACAAATTGTAAAGATGTCAATCCTGTCTCTTCTTCAATTTCCCTCTTTGCAGTTTCAAGTTCATTCTCACCTCTTTTGATTAATCCCTTTGGTAAATCTAAATAATCAGACATTGCCCCATGATGAAGGAAAAGATAGTAAATTTTGTCTCCTTCTCTTCTGAAGATCACTGCACCTGCACTTTTCTCGAACATTTAGTATACCCACAAACACATATGTTTATATTCTTACCTATTTCGAATTATATTAGATGCTATGTTTAATAAAACATTCTTAATCAACAAAATAGTTAACTCTTTGCTTTCAAACAAGTACCAAGTTTTAGTTAGTCAAGGAGCTTTCGATATTGCTGCCAAAAGAGAGGAATTGATGCTTGTGAAGTCTATGTTGAATGCTGATAGTTTGAATGAAGAGCAAGCATTGAGTTTACGCTCGATCTCCTATTTCCTTTCTGCTCATCCTGTCGTTGTTTCTGTAAAAACAAATAGAATTTTTCTTGACGATGAAATTGTTTATTCTAGATTTGAACTGCCTCTTGTGACTCCAACACTTTTTGAAAATCTTTTAGGGCAAGACGAAGTAATTACAATGAGTGCATCAAAAGGAAAGCATACGCTTGATATTGATGCAGATGCTCTGAGGGAGAGAAGAAAACAGTTTGGATTCACATTAGAAGAGCTTGCTAAGTTAATTGGCATCTCTAAGAAAGCACTATATGAAATTGAGAAAAAGAGAGTCAATCCAAGTGAAGATACTGTTAGAAAGCTTGAGACAAAATTGAAAGTTGAACTGGCAAAACCATTTGAACTGCCTTCTGTCAATCAGCCAACTTACTTGAAACCAAAAAATGAATTCCAGCATAAAGTGTCTGATGAGATCAAGAGGATTGGAATAGACAACAGTTCAGTTTATTCAGCACCGTTTGAGATTGTTGGAAAAGAAAAATTCTCAATTATAACAACGCTCTCGAAGAACAGCACTAAAATTAAAAAGGAAGCTGGGATGGTGAAAAAAATTTCAAGAATGTTTTTGACAAAAGCGATGTTTGTTGCCAAATCTTCAAAGGAAAAAAATATTCAAGGCGTTCCTGTTTTGCTTGAATCACAGCTTCCGAAGATAGAATCAACGAAAGAACTGAACGAGATAATCGAAGATAGGGAATAAACCATAGATTTTCGACACTAATTTAAAAAGAACATAACAATTAGAGAATATGGAAAAAGAGTCTTTTGAGAAATATGCAATACTTTTACTTGGAATTGCCATTCTAGTCTTTAGTGTATCTCAACTGATGCAACAGAAACCCAACATTCAAGTTTATCCTTCTCAAACTCAGGAAGAGATGAACACAATCCAAGTAACAGGAGAAGCAACGATAACAACTGATTCTGATAAGGCTGAGATATTTTTAGGAGCGCAGACTGATGCAATTACTGCAAAAGATTCTCAAGAGATGAATGCCGCTGTTCTAGCTACAATAAGAAGCAAATTGTTTGCTGCTGGCATTCAAGTCGATGACATACAAACAAGTCAGTTCAGCGTATCTCCAAGATACTCTTATTTTGAAGGAAACCAAACGCTGCTTGGTTATACGACTGTTCATATTTTGAAAATATCAACAAAAAATTTGGACAGAGTTGGAAATTATATTGATGCTGCTGTTGATGGTGGAGCGAACAGAGTTGATTCTGTTTCCTTCACTTTGAGCACAGAGAAAGAACTTACAATCAGAAATCAGGCATTAAAGCAAGCCTCTCAGAATGCCATTGATAAAGCAAATAGTCTAGCTTCTGGGTTTGGTGTGACTAAAGGAAAGATTACAAAAATAAGCGAGAGCTATGTCAATGTAATTCCTTATCAGAGATATCTTGCAAGTGCTGCA
>Ga0315282_10005552_pt1 | contig 21445 bp, 20 predicted proteins | sample YL17G07_20_MG_FD_203693 | JGI IMG/M metagenome (GOLD analysis project Ga0315282, IMG submission 203693) | Sediment microbial communities from Yellowstone Lake, YNP, Wyoming, USA - YL17G07_20 | ecosystem: Environmental > Aquatic > Freshwater > Lake > Sediment | place: USA: Wyoming | collected... | reverse complement strand
AAAAAAGAATTTCATTAAAGAACAAAGAAAAAGATAAAGACTGGATGAGTTCTCCCGACAGGATTTGATAGATGTCTTCCGAGACGATCACTACCGCATTGTTCCTGATCGCAACCGTGGTGGCAGCAGCAGTCCTCATCAATGCTGTTTTTCCGGTAGTTTCCAATATGGCAGGGACATTCTCTTCAACCACTCACGAATCTGACGTGAGAATGCGCACGGATTTTAAGATTATTTTAACCTATGCTACAACAAGCGACCCAGGAACTGCAGATATCTATTTGAAAAATATTGGAACTGAACGGATATCAGCAACAGAAGTTCCAAGATGGGATGTTTTTTTTGGGAAGGTAGGGGAATTTGTTCGAATTCCTTATGGTCCCTCCACCGGAAATGGTGGATGGACTGAAGTGTTCGATGGTGATACATCGTATGATATTAATGGAAATCATTTCTGGGATCCAGGGGAAACCGTGAAAATTACAGTGGTAACCAAGAATACGGTTTCACTTGCAAAATATGACTTGGTTTATTTCCAAATCTCACTACCGAATGGCATATGGCGATCTAACGAATTTACTGTAAGTTAATGAGTTGATTGACAAGTGGCAGCAGCTGAAATTATCGGGACGGCAATCGGAGTTATGCTGCTCATTATTATCGCGTACATTTTGACGGGGAGCACCCTTATGTCAGCGGAAACCATGGCAAACGCCCAGAAAGATCTCACGTTACAGAACGAGGCACGACTAAGGACCATCATCAGTCCCCCTACCAGCATCGGATATACCAGCCCAACACTGATTTTTAGTGTGACAAACAATGGTTCTGAAATTATCTCTGATTTCGAACATATGGATATATTCACATGGGATGGGTCTTCATCAGGTTACCAGCACTATGTCTATGACACATCTTGGCACAAGACAATTGTTAACGATTTAATTCATCCCAATCAGCTCGATCCCGGGGAAACCCTCCAGGTACAAGTAACCATAGCCGGGAGTACTCCTCCCTCTCCAAAATGGTTCCAGATAACAACAAGCAATGGAGTGTCTGCTTCAGCCTCGTCTAATGTCGGGTGGTCGTGATGACAAAAATGGCCGATATCATGGGGGGCGACGACAGAAAGATTCTCTCTACAGGGAACAGCGAACTGGACAAAAAGATCGCCGATGGAATCCCTCTCGAATCGCTTACCCTTATTGAAGGGGATAACGATACAGGAAAAAGCGTGCTCACTCAGCAGATCATCTGGGGTGCGATGAAACAGGGATTCTCTGTGGATCTCTTCACTACAGAAAGTACAAACAAGAGTTTTATTAAGCAGATGGAGTCCATGAGCCTTGACGTCTCGGAATTTTTTGCATGGGGATATCTTAAGGTATTTCCGCTTCACGTAGCCGGGTTCGAATGGAAAAAAGAAGAAATGACGAATATTTTAGCCAAGCTTATCACGTTTATACAGGCGAGCAAAGCAGAAGTTTGTGTTATTGATTCACTCACCCTTTTTACCGAATATGCGGAAACGGACAGCATCCTCACGTTTTTCACCAACTCAAAATCCCTCATCGATCAGGGTAAAACCATCCTCATCACCCTGCATACCTATGCATTCGAAGAGGATACACTGGTCCGGATCCGCTCTATCTGCGATGCTCATCTGATAATGAAAAAAGCAATGGTAGGCGATAAGTACGTGATGGTGATGGAAGTCTTCAAAGTCCGTGGCGCGAGAAAGACAACCGGAAATATTGTCAGTTTCGAGGTGCACCCCGGGTATGGCATGAAGATTATCCCGATGAGTTTTGCGAGAGTCTGAAATGGGCGCGCTGTCGATCACCGTCAATCTTCCCTTCAAACCAGAGATCATCGATTCAGATGTGGATTTTTATACTGATATCGAATCAAGTCCGCTCTATAAAATGCTTCCGGCAAATGCCCGCGAGTATGTGAAAGCGAGCCCCCACCTGCTCGAATACCTTCATATGTTTCCGGTAAATACCTATGGAATTCCGCTCTTTGTCTCAGAACTGAAAAAAGAACATCGTAAGATGGAAAGCCCCAACATCATTTACCCGGCGAATGAGAATACATTCATTCACATACTTCCGGACCCGGATGATGTGAGAAACTTTTACATCCCCATTGAACCGTCATTCCTTCATAACGTCAATATGATGCTTCCGGTCATTGAGACCAAACTTATTGACTTTATTGACGCGCTCGAAGAGGACCCGGTAAGCGATAAAGAACGTGCTGATGTAATAAAGAAGATGCTTGCATCCCTGTCTGTCATCCAGCCAAAAGGTATGCAGATCGTTCAGGATACCGGCAGCGGCGCCAACAAACGGAGTATGAAATCAAAGTTTACCGAATTCCTTAAAACTGATTTTACCGCCAAGAGCAAAATGAAGGATACCAAAAAAATTCACCAGATACCCCTAACCCCGGAGGGCAAAGTAATCCTGACTAATGAAGAATACCGGGCAATCGAATACCTTCTTATCCGGGATAAGGTTGACATGGGGATGCTCAAACCATTTCTCTCGGATCCGTATATTGAAGATATTTCCTGTGATGGTATTGGCCCTATCTTTATCGAACATAAAATTTTCAAAGGTCTCAAATCGGTAATTGAATTCAAAATCTCCAGCGAACTTGATGAATTTGTCGTCAAAATGGCAGAACGGATCAAACGCCCTATCACCTACCGCAATCCCATCGTTGATGCGACCCTTTTGGATGGATCACGCATCAACATCGTGTACGGTACTGCCATAAGCAGGCACGGGAGTAACTTTACCATCCGTAAGGTGAATGATGTACCGCTCAGCATTCTCAACATTATCGAGGGAGGTAGTCTTGATTACATGTCGGCTGCATATCTCTGGGTGTGCGTGGAATACGGGATGTCCCTTTTTGTTTCCGGAGAGACTGCAAGCGGGAAAACGACGTTGCTGAATGCAATTACCACGTTTATTCCTCCAGAACACAAGATTGTCTCGATCGAAGATACTCCCGAACTGAACGTGCCGCACCGGAACTGGATCCGGGAAGTTGCACTTGCCAAAGGAAAAGGAGAGGGGGGTGGTACCGGCGGGGAAGTCTCCATGTTCGATCTGCTCAAATCTGCGCTGCGGCAGCGCCCCAACTATATTATTGTAGGGGAGATCCGGGGTGTTGAAGGGGCGGTAGCATTCGGTGCGATGCAGACAGGTCACCCGGTTATGAGCACATTCCACGCCGCATCTGTTGAAAAACTTATCCAGCGTCTCACCGGTGATCCGATCAACATCCCGAAAACATATGTGGACAACCTTAACCTGGTGGTCATCCAGAGTGCCGTCAAACGACCAGACGGGCAGACGGTGAGAAGGATGATCAGTATCAATGAACTTGTTGGTTATAATCCTGAGACCCAGGGATTCACGTTCGTCCAGATGTTTGGCTGGGATCCCGTCACCGATACATTTGTCTGGACTGGAAAAGGCAGCTCCTACCTGCTCGAAAACAAAATTGCCACTATGCTCGGTATGCCGGATAACAGAAAAGCAGAGATCTATCTTGAGGTGGAGAAGCGTGCAAAAATTCTCGAACGACTCCACAAAGCAGGGTATATCCAGTTCTGGGATCTGTTTCACATGACAACGAAGATCAAGAAGCAGGGGCTTCTGACGATCGGTGTCTGATATGTTTGAATCCATAAAAGCTCGTTTCAAACCGTCGGAAGGTGCACCCCTCCCTTTTGCTTCAACTCTCGACGATCTGAAAGACAGACTTTCGCGAGTTACCGACAACCGGAAAATGGGAGCAGACCTGCTCTTCATGACTACTTACATGACCTCGCTTGCAATGGCAAATGCCTCCCGGAATGAGATATTTTCCTTTGCTGCAAACCGGAAAGAGTACATCTCGTCAAAATATATTGCAGATGTTGATACGTATGTGACAAAATGGAGCTACAGTTATGCCGAATCGCTGAGTCTTGTCGCAGAACGGACACATAATGATATCTTAAAAAGCATGCTGAGCCGGTATTCAAATGCGATTGAATCCGGTGTTCCTGATGACGAATTCTTAAAAAACGAACTGTCCGCTGTCCGGAGCATATATCGCAGCAAAGTCGAGGAAGGCTTGGAAATGCTCAAAAAATGGGGGGATGCCTATGTCGCCATGCTCCTCTCGGGGACCGTGATTGCAGTAACGATCATGATCTCAATCGCCATCTATTCCCCGGCAGGTATGGAGACGACCCTCGGCGTGTCATATGCGATCGTCTTTGTCATCTGTTTTTTTGGCAATTTCCTTATGTATACATCAGTGCAGGATGATCCAAAAACCCACGGACTGGCGTCACGCCCCTCAAAAGAACAACAGATGATTCACGCCATTGAGAGAATTATCATCCCTCTTGCAATCATTTCGATCATCATAATGCTGGCGCTGGGAATTAATGCAGGGCTGATCTTTCTTCTGGTAGGTATTCTCATCGCACCGCTTGGGATCATCGGGTATATTGATGATAATAATATCACGGTTCGTGACCGGGATTTTTCCACGTTTATCAGGAGTTTTGGATCCGTGATGGGAGGACAGAGCTCGACTGCTGTCCAGGCCCTGAGTGCCATCGATCGAAAATCGCTCGCTGCTCTCGAACACCTTCTTGACTCCGTCTACTCAAAAATGAACCTCGGTCTTGATGATAAGGAGATTTGGGATAAATACATCGGCCAGGCTGGCAGTGATCTCATTCACAAATATCTTAATATTTATCTTGATATTGTGAAGATGGGGGGTCCGCCGGAGCCGATTGGTACCGTTGTAGGGTCCTCGATGCTCGAACAGGTGCTGCTCCGGGAGAAGAAGGATTTGCATTCAAAAAGTTTCATCGTGCTTCTTGTTCCCATGCATATCGCCATGGCAGGAATTTTTGTTGCCCTGTACACTATCATGGTGGTGCTTACCGGATCTGTAACGAAGATGATGACGCATTTTAAGGAGGTTTCAGCAGCTGCCGGGGGATCCGCGAGTGCAGGTGTTTCTGCCGGGGCCGTTGTGGGAGGGTCAATCAATATGTTCTCAAATTTCCCTGAAGGACCTATGATGACGTTTGTGGTAATCACTCTCGCGATGATAACGATATCCAATATATTAGCTGCACGCATTGTCGGGGGCGGGGATCGGTATATGTATTATTTCTACGCAGCAATATTCTGTACACTTACCGGGCTTGTCCTGTTGGTCACCCCAATCGGCGTTCATATGTTCTTCAGCCCTGAAGGGCTGGCAAACATGGCCGGGGCAGGTTCGGCTGCTGCAGGAGTGAAGGTCTGATATGAGAGAGAGTCTGCGAAGAATCATACTGTTTATCGTTATTGTAACCGTCGGTTCGATTACGATCCTGTTTGACGTTCCGCTCATCATCATGATCCCCCTCATCATCGCGGTCGGATTCATCATCACACTATTACTCGGCGCGGTAACCGTTTCCGAGATCACAGCGGTTTTTAAGAGAAAAAAAGTCCCGGATGTGAAAAAAGTTCCGGACGTAAAAAAGGTCTCATTTTTCCAGCGGTTGAAAAAAACAAAACCGGTTGAAAGTGCTGCGACACAATCCGGTGGTAAAACCCCGCCCCCGCCTGTAAAAAAAGAGCCCGTAAAGCCTGAAGATAATAAAGCCGTGAAGGTTTCCAGAATTGGTTCCTTTTTTTCATCGTTCAGGTCACTGGGGACGGTGATAAGGGGGCGAAAAGAACGCAAAAAAAGGGTAGAGGCTATTGACAAGCAGCTTGATAGCACCGTTTCCCAGAAAATACCCAGGTCTGTGAGCACTGGCACCGGAACTGATGAAAAGACCGGTGTACCAGGAAAAGGCGGTGGTGCCGCATCTGCGTCTGTTGACGTCATAAAAGACCAGGATCCATTACTGTCGCTCTCCGGGGACGAATTTGACGCCGATCTTCTGGCTGGACTGGACGATCAGGATGCACTCAGCACGCCTGTTGCTGGATCCGGGGGTGCTATACCAAATTCTGATGCGATAGCAGACCAGCCGGTCAGTGATTCTCCGGTTTCCCTGCCATCCCCGGATATTGATTCTGCCGCGCAGGATATTCTCAGGGGAAATGATATGGAGGGGTCAGATACTCTTGGCGGACTTGACGATCTCAGTAAACCGTCAGACTCCCTTGACATAGACCTGGGTGAACTTGACAACCTGAACCCGGATGATGTTGTCCTTGATGCCGGGACGGATGAAGTGACCCCGGAGACCGCAGATAGTTCTGCAACGCCAGAGAAGACGCCAAAGTCCTCTGAGTCCCCCCCTGAGTCGACCAAGGTCAAGACCGACGGCTGGATTTCATCTGATGCGCCTATAGATCTGGAGGAGGGATTGGATCAGGAGTCCACCCAGGCGGACATGATTGCTTTTGCCGGTGGAACTGGAAGCGACGATGATCTGCTGAGTTCCCTTTCAACGGATATCAAGCGCGTGAAAAAAGAGAAAGACCTCTACCTTCTCCGGGATTTAAAAGATTACCATGGCACTGCAGCCGAGATTGAATCTGAACTGGTGGAGCTCCACGGAAGATTAAAAGGAATAAAAAATCCGGAAAAATAAATCTTGTAGTGACCGGAGGCGGGATCAAGGCATGTATTGTTAATACAGCCACAGATTGAAGGGATTTTCCTGCTGTATATACCAGGTACGCATCAAATTTTCAAATATGCACCCGCCACCAACTATGGAATAAATTATTCACGAGAAAAGAGAATAGGATAATGGCAGGGTTGTGAATACCGCCCGTGAATCTCCATGAAAGAAGTACCCGTAAAGATCGAATACAATAAAGAATGGATCGTCATAAAACTGGGGGTCGGTGAAGACCGTATTGCCTTTCCCGCGCCACTCAATAAGGAGATACTGTTCAAAACAATATCTGATATTGCAGAAAAGAAAAATACCCTGATAATAACCGTAAAAACTGACACGGAAAGTGTGTATAAGATCCTGTCTGTCGAAAAGGTCCTGCAGATATTAAAAAAACTCATCCTCGGTTCCTGTAATGCCTACCGCCTGATGGCGTATTTTATGTCACCGGCTATCCGGGGGGGCGTCCTCGTCACGGATGCCAAGTGGGAAAAAGGGAGTGTGGTTGTCGTCCATTCAGGAATCTGGTTTGTCTCTGCAACAAAACAGGTGTGTGTCCCGGTTAACGAAGTATCTGCCATCGAACTGGTCAAACGGGATGTCCAGGGTAAATCCACCGATGTGATAAAAATCGATTACCTGGATGGAGGTGAGGTGTCCTCAAGTTTTGTGCTCTGCCCGTTATCCACTCTCCAGGTTCTCTACAATTTCCTCAAGGATACGACAAAGGGTATCGATATGAAAGGTACCGAACTCGATGGTGTCGACCAGCAGGTTGCTATGCTCGTTTATTCCGGCATGGATTCGCATGCAATCGAGAATATGCTGAACATCCCCCACAAACAGCTGGATGCCATCTATGATAAAATGTTAAAACTCAGTCTTGCCGAAGTGGTTACCATAAGGAGAGAAATCCAGCTCAATTCAAAAGGCGTGAGATTTATTACTGATGCCACAAAATCGCAGACAAACTAAAATTTTTTGACTCTTCGTCATTTTGTGTGGGTAAGTTTCGGATAATCGATACGTGGGGGCTGCTGCCCCCATATCCCTGCGAGGGATAGTTCCCTCCCGCTGATGCGGGTCGGCGCGACGCCTCTCTGGTCGCGCCTAGGCAAGGAGTTTTTGCCGTCTGTTGCTTGGAAATACAATTCTTTTACTTTTTCCAGAATGCCAATCGCTTAGATTTCTATCATTGCAAAAAATTTTCTCGCCCCGCCGTGCCCCGGAGGGGCCCTGAGGCGGGGAGCCCTCCAAAATATTTGTAACGCCTTGTATTCTCATATCTTGCGTCGTCGAGACACCTTGCCGATAGCATATCGGTGTAGCAATTTCATGTAATCAAATGTGAGAATTAATCGTTCAATTCAACCCACACTCTTTGTCGAAGAGCCAATTTTTTGATGATTACTCAATAAAGACTACCCTGAATCAATACTATTATGAAAAAAATTCAAATGATCTCATCTATTTTTCAATTTAAAGACGTTCTTGGGGGCTTCGCCCCCGCCACTAGGGCATCCCCCACATTGCGATGACGCTGTATTACCTAATCTCATGAAATAATCCGAATTTTCCTGATCGGGCGAAATTTTATGCGGAATATCAAGTGCAAAAAAAATTGGTGGCTCCAAATGATGAATCACCTTTTTTTATTGTGAAATCGCAGATGATGCTTTCGGACTGCAGATCAGGCCGTATGAAAAGCATGGATGCAGTTTATGAGTACCCGTTGATTTTTCACAAAAATATCAGGTAACCGGGAGCTCATGAGCGGTTTTTATTTTTTTAAATCCCATACTTCTTTAAGGAATAATCTACCAATCTTGTAATTGATCGTCAATGGGAAAGATTTTGATCGTGGATGATACGCTCTTCATGAGAACACTGTTAAAAAATGTCCTGTTTAATGGCGGGCATACGGTTGTCGGTGAAGCAGTCGACGGTTCGGATGGCGTTACGAAATATAAGGAGTTAAAACCGGATCTCGTCACTATGGACGTCGTGATGCCCAAAATGAACGGGATCGAAGCGTTAAAGGCGATAAAAGAATTCGATCCGGCAGCAAAGGTCGTCATGTGTACGGCTGTAGGGCAGGAACAGATGGTGAAACTCGCCATCAAGAGCGGTGCAAAAGGGTATATCATCAAACCGTTCCAGGCCCCCAAAGTCCTTGAAGAGATCAAGAACGTCATATCTGCCTGACATTATGGTAAAAGTGCTCATTGTTGATGATTCTGTGTTCATGCGCACGGTCATCCGGGATATGCTGGCAAAAGATGCATCGCTTGACATTGTCGGTACTGCAACTGACGGTCTTGATGCACTCGAAAAGATCAAAACGTTTCATCCGGACCTTATCACTCTTGACATCGAGATGCCGAGAATGAACGGTCTGGAAGTATTAAAAGAACTGCACACGATCCAGAAACGTCCCAAAATTCTCATGCTGAGTTCCCTCACTTCCAAAGACGCAGAGATGACCCATGAAGCTATCCGTCTTGGTGCCGACGATTTCATGCTGAAACCCACAGATCTTCCCCATGTCCGTGAAATTGCTGAAGAGTTAATCTCCAAGGTCAAACACCTTGCTGCACTTTCTTCGTTACCCAGACCCTGCAAAAGCCTTTCCCATACTGGCCCGGCTGACCGGGTTGTAATCATCGGATCATCTGCCGGCGGACCCCAGCAGGTGGATACGCTGCTCTCCCAGTTGTCCCCGGACATTCCTGCGGCGGTTCTCATCACCCAGCATATGCCGGTTGGTTTTACCGCCCCACTTGCCGAACGTTTTAATCGGATTTCACCTTTGCCAGTCCGGGAAACTCAAAACGGGGATATACTTGAAACCGGGAAAATTCTCCTCTCAAAAGCAGGTGTACACACGGTTGTTACCGGCATGATTGGAGAAAATGGTAAAATGGCCGGGCGTGTCGTCCATACCCATTCGCCCCCGGTCCACGGCGTCAGGCCGGCGATTGACAAAACCTTTGAATCAGCTGCTCAGGTATTTGGGAAAAACGTTGTCTCAGTTATATTGAGCGGCATGGGAAATGATGCAGGTGCTGGCGCGTATGCAATAAAACAATCCGGTGGCGTGAATCTCCTCTGTGATGAGAAGGATTGTCTTGTATACGGCATGGCACGATCTGCACTCAAAGCGAATGCAGTCGATCAGATCCTGCCCCTGAAAAAAATGGCAAAAGAGATCGAGCGTCTGGTGCTCCTGATGGAGGGAACCCATGTCAGAATTTGAAGCGTATCGTGGCCTGTTTGTTGCCGAATCCCGCGAAAATCATGAGAACCTGGTCAAGAATCTGTTACTGCTGGAAAAAGGTTCAGACCAAAATGCCATAGATGAGATCTTCCGTTCAATCCATACGTTAAAAGGAGCATCTGCATCCATGGGATTTTCCCATATGGAACATCTCTGTCACACGATGGAAGATGTATTCCAGTTAATCCGGAATGGATCTGCTGATATGTCACCGGATCTGGGTAACCTGCTCTTGTCCTGTGCCGATGTCCTCGAGCAGATGATGGACGACGTTGAATCCGGCGGGGATTCATCGTCAATAAACCCGGAGGATAAAGTCAATGCTCTCAGGCAATGGATTGAGCAACAGGGCGGTAAAAAAACAAAGACGAAACAAAAAAAGAAGAAAGAGCCTCAGGTCGACCAGGCACCGGCAAACCCGCTCGTCGAATCCTCCCCGTGCAGTGAGGGAGAGGAGCGTCAGGAATATGAAATAACCATTACTGTCGCTGCCGATTGCATGATGAAAGATGTCCGTGCTTTACTTGTTCTGGGAAACCTGGATGCCCTCGGCACTATCCTTTCTCTAACTCCAACCCGGGAAACGATTGATGAGGGGCCGTTTGATGGGACACTCCATTGCCGAATCGCAAGTGATGCCGGAGAAGAAGCGTTAAAAACTGCTGCATCGGGAACCGATATTGCAAAAATCGAGATCATACCCGTAAAGAATCAGGAACTCATGACTCCTGATACATCCACTGATGCTGATGGCACAAAGCCGGTCATTACAGAAAAAAAGCAATCTGCGCTCGCGGATAAAACCCGTGAGATTAAGAACATACGAGTCGACATCCATCAGCTCGACCATATCATGAACCTGGTCGAAGATCTGGTCATCAACAAGGGCAGGCTTAAACAGATTGCCGAACAGCACAAAATCAAGGAGATGGATGAAGCGATTGGGATGGTTGACCGGTCAATCTCCGAACTCCAGAACCAGATGATGATCATCCGGATGATCCCGTTAAATCATATTTTCAACCGCCTGCCAAGAGTTGTTCGCGATGTCGCCCAGTATGATGGAAAAGAGGTGGAGTTTTTTATTGAAGGTGGCGAAACCGAACTCGACCGGAGTGTGATGGATGGTCTCAATGATCCGCTTCTTCACCTCATCCGGAATGCGGTAAATCATGGGATAGAATCTCCGGATACCAGGGAAAAAGCCGGAAAACCGCGGAAGGGAACCGTAAAGATCTCTGCACACCGTGACCGGGATAATGTGCTCATCGAACTCGTCGATGATGGCGCTGGCATCAATATCGACAAAGTCAAGGAAAAAGCGATAGAAAAGGGGCTGATTACCCGCGAAGTCGCTGATACATTTACCATGGATCAGGCAATTGACCTGTTATTTCAGCCCGGGTTCTCCACTGCCGAGAAGATATCCGATATCAGCGGCAGGGGTGTCGGACTCGATGTAGTCAGGCGATCCATCGAATCTCTGAAAGGGACGATCCGTGTGGATACTACCCCGGGAAAAGGAAGCAGGTTTGAATTGTTGCTACCGCCTACGATGGCGATCGTCGATGTGATGATTGTCAGAGTAAACGGAAAACGGCTTGGCATACCCATTTCGAGCATAGTCGAGGTTGCAAATTTCCGGAGGGATACAACCCATCATATAGGGAAAGGTGAAGCGATCCTGCTGCGGGACGAGGTTCTCCAGATCCTCTGGCTGAATGAGATGGTCGGCGAGGCAAAATCAAGCGAGATCCTCATTGTCGTACAATACCAGAAGAGGAAATGCTGCATTCCGGTGGATGTAGTTGAAGGCAAGCAGGAAGTGGTGGTGAAGCCATTGAGTACTTTTGTCGGGACTACCCGTGGGGTAAGTGGTGTAACCATTCTTGGAGATGGCGGTGTCATACCGGTTCTGGATGTTAACACCATGATGTAGGAGAAGATTATGAAATTATCGACTGTTCAGGCAGATGCAATTCAGGAACTTGGCAATATCGGCGCTGCACATGCAGCGACAACACTTTCCCAGATGCTGGGAAGTCCAGTCGCAATGAGCGTCCCTGCCATCAAGGCAGTAGAACTCTCTCGACTTTCCGACTATATGGGTGAAGAATCGGCTGTAATTGTGGCTTTTGAGCTCCAGGGGGAGATCCCCCACGGCGGATATATCCTGTTTTACATCACGAGCGAATCTGCGGTCCGCATGACAAACACGATGCTCGGGTTGACGGATACAAACCGACCGCTTGATGAGATGGATAAGAGCGCATTGCTTGAAGTCGGTAATATCATGGTCTCCGCATTTCTTGATGCAACAGCAGAACTTCTCGGCTTCGTGATGTTGCCCTCCCCTCCCGCTCTTTCTATCGATATGGCACACGCAGCGATGCAGTCGCTCATTGCACAGATGGAGGAAGAGGTAAATGAGGTATTACTATTCTCTACCGAACTTGTCTGCGAAGAACACAAAATCGATAGCGATATCATCATGATGCCCGAGAACAGCACCTTGGCCAGGATCGTCGGACTGCTCGAAAAAATGCTGAGCAGTTGACCGAAGAGTAAATACCATGCCCGACAAGGAACCACAACAAGAACCTATGGCGATGATCGGGATTGGTGAATACCGTGTCGGTTCTTTCACGATGATGACGATCGGTCTTGGTTCCTGCATCGGCCTTACCTTGTACGATCCAAATCTCAGGGTGGGCGCGATGGTGCATATCATGCTGCCCGAAAGCGCCGGAAGGACGGACCGGCCCGGGAAATACGCTGATACCGCTGTTCCCCTTCTTGTAAAGGAGCTGAATACGCTTGGCTGCAAGAACCGGTCGATTATCGCAAAGATGGCAGGCGGGGCATCCATGTTTGAGTACTTTGGCACTAATCTCAATATCGGTGAGAGAAATGCGGAAAAGGTCAGGGTTCTTTTAAAAGAGTCCCATATTCATCTCCTCGCTGAAGATGTTGGGGGTAAGGTTGGACGTTCAGTTACCTTCCTTCCGGGACTTGAGGGCAGGGTTACGATCCGAAGAGCGGACGGTACCTCAAACATCTTGTGAGCCCGCCGCGACGGTCTTTTTTGTCTGGAAATGCCCGGAACCACCGGGTTCTCAGGGTTCTGTCCAAAGGAAAGACTCCCCGGGGCGGCAGAGGGGGCGTGCTCATCACTAATTTATTAGGGTAATAGTGGAAAACAGTTATTCCGGATTTCTTTCTTTTGGAGGAAAAACCCGATTGAGAGATGAGGAATCGCGTTTGCACACAGGGGAAACCGGTATTATCTCTGAGGGGTGAAAAGTCTTTGAAAAACTGCCAAAAAATAATAATTCTGGCACTCCTGATTCCCGGAATGGTTGCCATCAGCGCATGCCTTGGTACCGGGTCAACAGCACCAGGAATGTACAGTGCTCCGACACTCTCGACCACACAACCATCTACAAATCAACCGGTTGATATTGTCAAAGAGGAACTCAACTATACCGCATCCGGTGATGCGTATGTCAGTGGTGTCATAAGATCCAACATGAACAGGCCTCTTACCGCTTGGGTAAACGTCGAATTAAAAGATAAAAACAATGTGACGCTCGGCACCGCGGAAACCCTTGTCAGACTCGACATGCGGGGAGTGTCGGATTTTGAGGCATCCATACCGGATTCAGGCAAATATGCGCATGACGAAGGGATAACCTACCGCTGTTATGTAAACCGGATTAATTACTGATCCCATCATAACGCGCCTGATGGATGAGCATTTCCCTGAACTTAAAAGGGCATTTCGTTTGGTAATTCATCAAACCTGCCACTTTTTCGGTGCGATCTCTCTCCTGCATAACCACATGACACTCTTTATACATGCCCCGTGAAGAATTATCGGATATTTTATTATGCGATCGAAGAATATGAATGCTACATGGATCTCCCCGGCATCCGGATATGGATTGCATTTTACCTGATCGGGTTCATTATCGTTGCCTGGGCGGTTTTTGTCGCAGCAAAAGGGGTGATGATCTGGGTTTGTCTGCTCCTTGTGGGACTGGTGCTCGGGATAAGTTTTGTTACCGTTTACAACCAGGTGAAAATGCAGACCGCGCGTCTGGAAATGCAACGACGATTGGTAGAAGGGCTCGAACTGGGCTCCTCTGTCAAAGAGGAAACCCAAAATACCCGGTGAGATGCACAGCACCGGGATTTTCAATCCTTTTTTATAAAGATCTTCTGGAGGGAATTGTACGGCGTAAACAGGCTCTCCATCTGACGCCCCAGGTATTCGGTCTTGCCCATAATGTAAAATCCCCCGGATACCAGCGCTCCATGGAACATTTTTGCCAGTTCGTCCTTCTGCTTTTCGGTGAAATAGATCGTGACATTCCTGCAGATGACCAGATCAATCCACCGGGAGATCGGGACACCGCTCATCAGATCATGGGGGCGGAAACGGATCAGTTCGGTCAAATGAGGTTTGACCTGAAAATTCCCATCAGGGAGCTTGTTAAAATGATGATGGATCTGCCCCTCGGATAATTTGACCATTGCCTTTGGCGTGAAGATTCCTTCATGTGCCTTTGCAAGCACAACCTTATCGATATCCGTTGCATAGATTTGTGCCGAGATCTCAGGGTTGAGAGATTTGAGATCTGACAGGATCATCGCAAGAGAGTACGGCTCTTCACCCGTAGAACATCCCGCAGACCAGATTCGCAACCGTGTTCTTTGTCTGAATAACGTTGGAAGGATCTCTTTTTTTATGAAATCATATACATCATAATCCCGGAAGAACTCAGTGACGTTGATCGTGAGCGCGTTACGCAGGTTTTCCAGTTCCGGGGGATTTGCTTTCAGGTACCTGAGGTAATCCTCATAACCTGAGCAGTTGGTTGACCGTATCCGCGAGAGCAGCCTGCGCTTGATGTAGTCCTCTTTATAATTTGAACACTGGATCGCCAGCGTGTTCTCGATGAACCGTTTCAGCAATGCAAAATCATCCATAATTGTCCTGAATTGGCCTTGTAGTCTTTCAATTTTTTTAAAGGAATGATAATATCATCTTATAATGCAGGAAATAAAGATGGGGTGAGTCCATCCATCAATTCAGGTGGAACTTTTCCATCATCTTACGGTTGTGGCTTGTCATCTTCGCGAGTTCTGCTGATGCACTTGCGATCTCTTCTGTTGATGCACTGGTCTCTTCCGCGAGCGCTGCCATATCCTCCATCCGCTGCTGGTTGTCCCGTGTCAGGTTGGTTACGGATTCGATATTGGTCATGAGTGTATTTGTCGCCTGAGCCTGATCCTCCGTTGCTTTTGTAATCTCGTTAATTCCCAGAGAAACGATGTTGGCTTCAGATACGATCCGGTTGAGCGATTCGACAGTCTTATTGACACTGTCAATACCGGTCTTGATCTCTTCAAAAGAGTTTTTCATCGAGATTGAAGTCTGGTCACTCTTTGCCTGAATGGATTTTATCAGGTTTTCGATCTGGCTGCTTGCTTTCTTGGATTCACCTGCAAGATTTTTGACCTCTCCTGCGACCACGGCAAAACCACGCCCGTGCTCGCCAGCCCGTGCAGCCTCAATCGCTGCATTGAGTGCCAGAAGGTTGGTCTGGTTGGCAATGTCGGTAATCAGGTTGACAATCTTTGAAATCGCACGCATCTGTTCATTTAACGCGGTGATGTCATCTACACTCTGCTTGGAGATCTTCTCAACATTCTGCATCTTTGTAGTCGCAACCTTGCCGATCTCTGCCGCCAGCGCCCCTTCTTTGGAGGCTTTATCAGCATGCGTCATGACATCGTGGGACGTACTTGCAATTTCTTCAATTGATGCAGAAATATCCGAAATATCTGTCGAGATTTTTTCAACATTGGTAATCTGCATTTTTGAATTGTCGGTTGCTTTCTGGGAGGAGATCGCAACACTCTCGGTCGCCTTTGCAATTTCTTCTGTGCTCTTGATGGTGTCGTTGATCGTGGCATCAAGCTTGATCATCGCATCCATCAGCTCGGACAGGACGATCCTGATCGAATCAATCGCCACGTTATAATCTGTTTTTAGCTTGACCAATGGATCTGCCGTGTCGATGCTTACCCGGTATGTGAGATCCCCGGCTGCGATCTTCGCCATCGCCTGCTGGAGTTCAGCAGCACTTGCAGTAAGGAGATCCGCGTTTGCCTTTGCCTCGTTCATCATCTCTTTTATCTTTGTTTCCTGCTGGCGCTGCGTTGTTATATCATTATAGACACAGAGGATAGTCTGGAGTATCCCTTTTGCATCGATAATCGGGATACCGTACTGGTTAAGGATCCGGACTCCGGAAGGAAATTCAATTTTTATCTCCCCAAAGCTCCTCTTTTGTTCCTGGATCACCTTTTTCAACCCTTCGCCGCTCTGTTCGAGAATCTTGAAATCTTTTGCACTCATTCCCATGAGCCGGTCTTTGGCAAGACCGGTCAGGGAAATATATGCATCGTTCACCATGATGATCTTAAACGACGTATTCATCAGCATAATTGGCATGGGATTCTGTTTTACAATAATATCAGATCGCAGCTTGAGGCCTGCAACCTCGTCCATTTTCTTTTGGAGTTCCTGCTGGCTCCTGCGTTCTTCAGTGACATCGTTGTACACAATAAGGATCGTGGTGATATTCCCGCTGTTGTCAAGTATGGGAATACCATACTGTTGCAATCGTTTTGCACCGGTGGGGAACTCAACTGTCACTTCGCCCACAGACCTCTTCTTATCCCGGATAACCTGTTTCAGCCCGTCCCCGGTCTGATCGAGTACCTTGAAATCACGCAGGTTCTTTTTGAGAAGATCGTTCCGGCTAATCCCGGTTAACGTAATATATGCCTCATTTGCCACACGAATACGAAAATCCAGGTCCACAAGAATTATCGGCATCGGGTTCTGCTGAACAATGGTCTCGGAACGGTGCTTGAGCTGCTCAATCTCGTCGTTCTTTTTTTTCTGTGCAGTTACATCATAGTAGACGAATAGTAATGTGTCTACAACTCCATCATTCCCCACAACAGGAATACAGTATTGTTCAAGAATATGCGTACCGGACGGTAATTCCACGGTCACTTCACCAAGCGACCGTCGCTTCTCCTGAAGCGCTACCTTTGCACCGTCTCCGGTTTGGCTGATAATCTTAAAACTTTTAAGATTTGTTTTTAAGAGAGTGCTTTCATCAATGCCACTCATCTGGATGTAGGCAGCATTTGCCTCAATGATCGAGAAGGTCGGCGTAGTAAGGAGCATGGGGACCGGATTTTTACTCACCATTACATCAAGACGTTGTCTGAGTTCTGCGATCGTTTGTTCCAGTTCGCCTGCAGCCTGTTTGTATTTTTCGACCTGATCGCCATCAGCGGATACACTGATTGATGTTGCAGAAGCACCAGCCCCGGTAAATAACGCTTTTCTCCCTGGTCGTTCAGTCATAGTCAATAATTCCTCCCGTCAATTGCCAAGCACATGAAATTTTTACTCATACTATCCTCCAGCGGTTCACTTTTTTGCCACATCTTCAAGTACTTTCTGCATGTCGATCCAGATAATCAAACCCGTCCCCTTTTTTCCAGAATCGTCGCCTTTCAGCTTTATGATGCCTTTTACGAAACTGGATACTTCCGATGTGAGACCATCCCCAAGATTTTCAATATCTGATTCTGCAACCTGAAGGACGCTGAGCACCTCATCAACAATGATACCGACATTGCTGCCTGATGCCGCTTCCGGTACCAGAACGATAATTTTCTGGTTCTCACGTATCTCCTGGTTCGGCAACCCGAGCAGGGTATTGAGGTTCATGATGTTGGTGATCTCCCCGCGAAGGTTGATCACGCCGGAAATGTATGGCGGTGAGCGCGGGATGGGGGTGATCGGTATCATTTCAACAATTTCCCTGGCAAGTTGTATATCCAGCGCATACCGCTCACCGCCAAGGATAAATTCTACCACATCAATCGTTGATGCCATTCCTCACCTCAGCCTGAATTTTTCCATCATCTTCTTGAGTCGATCAGCCAGTTCCGCAAGCTCAGCAGACGCACTCGCGATCTCCTCTGTCGACGCGCTCGTCTCTTCGGCGAGAGCTGCCATGTCCTCCATCCTTCCCTGGTTTTCGCGGGTGATGGTATTGAATTGTTCCATGCCATGAACCACCCGGGTCGTCGCTTCCGCCTGGTCCTCGGTGGATTTTGTGATCTCGCTCACTCCCTGTGCAACCACATTCGACTCAGAGATAATCCGGTTCAGTGCATCGATTGTCTTGTTTACACTTTCAATTCCGGCCTGGATTTCTGTGTATGAACTCCTGATTGCAGCCGCTGTTTTATCGCTGTTGTTCTGGATGGAACTGATAAGATTCTCGATATGATTTGTTGCGGTCTTAGACTCGCCGGCAAGGTTACGTACTTCGCCGGCAACCACGGCAAAGCCGCGCCCGTGCTCGCCAGCCCGTGCAGCCTCAATTGCTGCATTGAGTGCAAGCAGGTTTGTCTGGCTGGAGATGTCGGAAATCATCTTCACGATATTGGAGATCTCCTTTATCCGCTCGTTGAGTGCGGTGATCTCGCTGACACTCTCTCCGGCAATCTTCTCGACCATGGTCATTTTGGTAGTTGCAATCTTGCCCAGATCGGATGCCTGGCTCCCTTCCATTGCTGCCTTCTGGGCATGGGTCATCAGGTCCTGCGATGTGCTTGCAATTTCTTCGATGGATGCTGAGAGATCGGAGACTTCCCTTCCGACCTTTTCCAGCTCGTCGAGTTGTTTTTTTGCACCATCCGCAGATTTCTGTGTTCCGACAGCCACCTGTTCGGTTGATTTGGAAATTTCTGTTGTACCCCGGCTGGTTTCCTGGGTGGTGACTTCGATCTGTTTTACTGATTTTTCCAGTTCCGCAATGACACTTTTAATTGAATCGACAGATACGTTGTAATCCTGTTTCAGCTTGAGGAGCGGATCTCCATCGGTGATCGGGACACGAAACGTAAGGTCTCCTTTTGAGATCCTGTCAAGTCCGTTCTCAAGTGTGGCAGCACTCTCTGAGATGGCCACTGCTTTCTTTTGTGATTCCTCCATCAGCTGTTTGACTTCGTTCTCTTTTTTCAGCCGGTCGGTGATGTCGTTGAATACGACCAGCAAACTTTCTACCTTCCCATCATTATCGATCAGGGGTATGTAGTACCATTCGAGTACAAAAGTTCCGTTGGGGAATTCTATCGTTGATCCACCCTGGCTGCGTTGTCCGGATTTAATGGTTCCCTCTACGCTCGCACCTTTATTCTTAAGGTACTTGAAATCCTTCATTGACAGGGATGAGACCCGGTCCTTCGAATAACCGGTCAGTTTTAAAAACGCCTGGTTGGAAATTTTGATGTTAAGGCTGGTATCGATGGTGAAGAGCGGGTATGGGTTCTCCTGGATGATCCGGTCTACCCGCTGCTCAGCCTTTTGCACCGCTTCCATCTTCTCGTGAAGGCCGGTATTATCTGTCCAGACGTAGAATGCCCCGTCAATCGCACCATTCTTTTCAAGGATTGGAATTGCATTGAGAGTAAGATACTTTTTGACACCATCGGGAAATTTGACAAGACATTCGGTAATGGCGAGTTTTTTTGTCTCGAAACATGCATAAAAATGCTCGCCGGAAAGTACGGTGATATCAAAATCATCAAGCTTCTTTTTTAACAGTTCTTCGCGGGTACCACGCCAGATCGTTTCGTAGGCTTTATTGATGTGTATCCTGGTTCTGTCCTTTCTCAAAATTGCAATCGCCATGGGATTGTATTGGATCATCACATCGGCACGATGCTTTAACTCTTTAGCCATCGCCGCTTTTTCAAGCGTCTGGTTCAGCATCTGTGCAACTGGTTTTAATTCCGCGTCTACTTTTGACTCGTCGACACGGACTGTGAAGTTTCCTTCACTGGTTTTCTTTAAGGCATTTTCAATTTCTTTCAGGTCCATCTCATAACCTCCTCGGAAATGGTTTTGTACGCAATTCCTGCACTGCTGTCAGGAGCAAAATGGGAGATTGGCATACCCCGTTTCTGGGCTTCATACACTTCAGGAGAATACGGGACGGTGTATACCTTTGAAAATGTTCGCTTGATCTCAGTGATGGCCGCCAGCAGCCGCTCCTGCTCTTTTTTCTGTTCTTCTGCGGTTTTTAAATCTTCGGATGACGGTTCAGGTGGTTTGTAAAAAATATTCCGAAGTTTGGTGAACAGATCTCCTCTCTCCTCTGCTTTTTTGGGTGAACATGCGTGTAATAATCCTTCACCCCAGCGGCTTACAATTGCCATATCCGGTCTGATCTCTCTGCCCAGATCGGTTTTAATATCTGAGAAGATCGTAGAGAGCGTCGTAACTCCATTGAGTGCAAAGGATCCTGAATCAAGCGTCACGATCACGTGATCCGCTGCATAGAGTCCGTTAATTACAATCTGTCCCAGGCTTGGGGGTGTATCAATGAAGATATAGGAATACTGGTTTTTTACACCCGAAAGTGCATCGTCAAGTACACCGGGGGGAAATTCAAGTTGGTAGAGATAGGGATCAGCCCCGACAAGGTCCAGATGAGAGGGTGCCAGATCAATGCCTGATGCAGTTTTTTTTATGATATCCTGCATCATGGTATCCGGAAAATCGTCAATCCCACTCATAAACACATCATACATATTTTTGTCGGAAGTACTGGGGTCGATGCCGAGTCCGGCGGTTGCATTTGCCTGAGGATCGCAATCAACAACCAGGACTTTTCTCCCAGCCTGATGGCAAAAACCGGCAATATTCAGGCAGGATGTGGTCTTACCTGTACCTCCTTTATGATGAGAAAAAGTAATGATTGTAATAATACCACCTGGTTCATTTTTCTAATTTATGTTTATATCCTTTAATAAATATCGCTGATACCTGAACAATGATTCTATTTTATTCTCCCCGGTTTTCTTTGAATCCGGCACAAAATTGAATCTCGCTCTCCAACCGGAAATTTTTCCGGTTGGCAAAAAAGAGATCAGTTAGCGGGAAAACAGAGGGGAAATACCATTCCCTATCAGAAGACGGCGAAAATAGGTTGGTGTAGAGAGTCACCATTATTGTCCGGTTTGTAACAGGGCGTTTGTCGCTTTGGATATTTTTTTGGGGGGTTATCAATAAAGAGGCCCCAAAGCGGGAACAATCTCATATTTTTTTCGTCAGTAGAAAACCATTTTCGGGTATCATGATCGCCCCCCTCTTGCGCCAATGAGTCCCCCGAGGGGGACGGGCGCTATTAGCGATGGCCCCAGAAGAGGTAATACGGTACTATCGCAATTGGGGGGTGCCCGGGCGGCGGGGGCATAGCCCCCGAGAGCGAATTTCTCATACTTGTAGAGTGCCACAATTAATGTCCGTTTTGTTGACAGAGTTTTTGTCCGCTTTTGATATATTTTCGGTCTTTGTTGAAATTGATTTTGTTGTGATAGACTGAAGCTGGAGTTATCCATCTCAG
>Ga0315282_10005551_pt1 | contig 21447 bp, 19 predicted proteins | sample YL17G07_20_MG_FD_203693 | JGI IMG/M metagenome (GOLD analysis project Ga0315282, IMG submission 203693) | Sediment microbial communities from Yellowstone Lake, YNP, Wyoming, USA - YL17G07_20 | ecosystem: Environmental > Aquatic > Freshwater > Lake > Sediment | place: USA: Wyoming | collected... | reverse complement strand
GACGGCGACCCTTTCGCTTCGCTCAATCCGGCCGGGGTTCTCACCATCTCGAACCCGTCGCCAGACTTGTCGCTCCTTCCCTGGATTAGCAGGCTTTAGCCTGCGTCTTTCTTACGCACACTGAAGTGTGCTACTCCAAACTTATCTGCGATCATTTCCTCTCAGTTACACCAATGGTTCCATCTTTAAAGCTGGATGCTCCACCTTCTGCAAATAGGAGAGAAGTTCCTCTGTTGTGGTAGCAATTGTCTCATCGGCAATTTTATCTATCAGGTCAGGAATCCCTTCCTCTTCACACCTCTTCTTAAATTTATCTCCTAATGCTTCTTTTAGCTCTTTGGTCATCCACACCAAGCGTCTTATTCCACCGTCGGCGTAGATGAATTTCCTGCTCACGATATACAATCTCCCAACTCCCATGAAGCCAGGAGTCTGCGCTCCTCCTCCCACGGACCCAGCAAGGGTGCTGAAAGTCATTCCTATGGGAGTCATACCAGCAAATTCCCTATTTACAATCATAAAACCGTTCGTCTCAGGGAGAATAGCAATTATACACTCGAAGCAACCACAAGAGGTCTCTGGGCAACTCATTATGGAATAACCATGGAAGCGCTCTAAGGTTTTATTCGATTTTTGGTAAATAAACTCATTCACACCTTTCCACTCACCCCTCTTTGGGTCAAGACACTCTCCTTTCTTCACCGGCTGATTTGGTCCTGTGGGATTCAACTCAAAACAAGCGCGAGCATCCAACCAACTATAAGCGCCACATAATCCCAATCTTTCTGGTTTAACTATACATACATGATTCGGCGCAAACGATTGACATAGCGTGCAAGAGTAGAAAGTATCGACGCTCTCGTCGGTCATTCCTCCTATGCGTTCATCGCGTTCCTCATAAGCCTTCTTGGCTTCTGAACGATATTTCTCCACATCCTCCTGTCGAGTATAAATTGTAACCTGAGCTTTATCCACTATTGCCCCGAAGGTATCGTGAAGGCGAGCGTGAATGATTACCCCAAAATGGCGAATCTTAAATCCTTTCTTCCTCGCTTCTTTACTAATCCTTAACCAACACAAATCTCTTTGACCCATATGGAATATCCCCATAGCTTCGTTTAAAAATGTATGAATCTGCCTTTCTAATATTGGCTCAAAATCCTTCTGCATCTTCCTTCCAGCTACTTCAATATATATCGCTAAAGGCATTGCCCCACCCTCTTCAGCCTCGTCGACTTCAGGCCCAATCACCTCTATTTTCCCATCTTCAACTTCGTCCAGGTCTCTTGTGGTGACATATTCAAAAGCAGTGGAATATTTCCCTCCAAACTGAACATACATCTGTTCTTTTCTTACAGTCTCCCCTTCAAAGGCAGCAGAATAGGAAACGGGAATAGGGATTTCCGTTACCTTCACCTTAACACCACGCACCTGGATGCAGGTAGGTACCAGCTTCTTATGGTCGAGCTCTTTCACTAAATGCTCGTAAGTACAGATACCAGTTGGCCTTATCTCAGGAATGTCCGTGTCCGCAATTACGGGAAAGCCCATGTTCATGGCTCCTGCGCCGGTAGCATACTTCACATCATCCAGCTCGCCTAAAGTCAATCCAAAGGCAAATACTCTATTCTGACAGTACTTGAGACACTTCAGTGCTTCTCCTTTCTTATGGCCACCAAAGGTGAGAGCGGCTCTGATAGCCCAGTTTAGCGGGTAAATTCCGGTTATAGTATCGCGTCCGTAAGGTACTATATATGTCTCCCAACCCATCTGGACATTCTCTTCTTTAAGCTGGTCAATTATACTCCTGCCATTAGAATTAGAGCCAACAAAACACATAATATTTCTCTTCTGAAATTCTCTCACTATCTCTACTGCCAGTTTATTATCCGGAGCTGCACCCAGAATGGCAGCAAAACCCGGCATCCTTCCATCTACCAGTTGTATGCCATAACTTCTCATCCAGGTATCTGTATAGAAACCAACACAATCGGGCTGAGGTTCTTTGCCATACAGGTATCTTAGGGCAACAATAATTTCTTCTCCTAAGAGGGTAGCTATCCCAGAATCGAGAGCATCACCAAGATAGGGAAGCCAAAGAGAATCGCTTGGCTCCTCTCTTAAAAGCGACTTCGCTTCATTGAGGACTGGCACCATATCTCCCAAAGTCCTCACCTCAACTCCTAATAGAGCGTAGGCCATTGGAAGGAAGAAAGCCGTCTCGGGAAACTCAACCTTCTGGTCTTTCCCTTTCTCCTCGATTGCTTTATTTAGAGATTCTTCAGCTTCTCCAATAATCTTTCTCGCACCTCTAATGGCCGCCGCAGCAACTATTTTTGACATACCGGACCCCCCTCATCACAAAGAGATTAACATTAATTCTAAAATTATATCATGCCAGTTTTAATTTCACTTATTTTCCTACTTAAGTCTTTCCTTCTACAATCCATACAGATTTCAAAAATCTCTTCTGGCAATTCAACTTTTCCTTTTAATTGCTCAAGTTCCTTTTTAGGCGCAAAATATCTACCGCAAATTTTACAACTTTTAAGTTCCAATTCTGTGTGCCAGGTTTCCAGGATTCTCTTATCGAATATCTCTTTAATCTTAATTGCTCCTGTTGGACAAACGGAACTGCAAGCACCACAACCTATGCAAACATCAGATTGAGCCTGAAAAGGTGTCTCCACTTCTCTATCTGCACCCCTATTTATAAATCCTATCACACTGGCTCCAATTATTTCTTCACAGACACGTACACAAAGACCACACAAGATACATTCTTTATCCTCTTTTCTAAACCTTACTCTTTCAATTCCCATTTCTTGGGCTAGCTCTCTTATTTTCTTCACCTCTGGAGAGCGGGCCAAAAGAAGCTCAACAATTAACCTTCTGCTTTCTAACACTCCTGGCGAATCAGTCTTAACTTCCATTCCCTCTTCTACCAAGCAGGTACAGGAACTGGTTAATCCCGTCCTTCTCCCCTTAACTACCTCCACCAAACAGACCCTGCAAGCTCCGTAAGGGCTGACTCCTTCATGATAACATAAAGTAGGAATTTCAATTCCCAGTTTTCTGGCTGCATGAAGGACTGTTGTGCCTTTCTCCACTGAAACTTTCTTGGCATCAATAGTTAAATTTAACATCTATCTCTCTCAATCTATTTCTACTGCATCAAACTTACAAACTTCATAACATATACCGCACTTGATACACTTATTCTTGTCTATCGAATGTGGCTTCTTCTTTTCCCCAGAAATGGCCTTTTGAGGACACTCCTTCAGGCAGAGGCCACAGCCTGTGCATTTCTCCTTACTTATAGAATAACGAATTAAATCTGGACAGATATGGGCCGGACATTTCTTGTCTTTTATGTGAGCTTCATACTCATTACGAAAATAGCGTAGAGTAGTCAATACTGGATTGGGTGCAGTTCCTCCTAATGCGCAAAGTGAAGCATCCTTTACTACTTTGGCCAGGCTCTCAAGCAATTCTAAGTCTTTCTCCTCGGCTTTACCCTTACTTATATCGTCGAGAATCTCCAGCATCCTCTTTATGCCTTCTCTGCAGGGCGTGCATTTCCCGCAGGATTCATCTCTTGTGAAGTTAAGAAAATACTTGGCCACATTTACCATACAGGTGTCTTCATCCATAACCACCATCCCCCCCGAACCCATCATTGACCCAGCTTGAGTTAACTTTTCATAATCGACTTCCAGGTCGGCCAATTCTGAGGGAATGCAACCGCCAGAAGGACCTCCCGTCTGCACTGCTTTGAACTTCTTACCTTCAGGGATTCCTCCGCCAATATCATAAATCATCTCCCTTAACTTAATCCCCATAGGAACTTCTACCAATCCTGTGTTATTAATCTTTCCCACCAAGGAGAAAACCATCGTGCCTTTACTTTTGGCAGTCCCCATCTTAGAATACCAATCTGCCCCTCTGGCTATGATGACAGGGATGTTTGCCCATGTCTTGACATTATTAATATTTGTTGGCTTGTCCCATAGTCCCCTTTCTGCAGGAAAAGGCGGCCTTGGTCGAGGCTCACCTATCCTCCCTTCGATAGAAGCTAATAGCGCAGTCTCTTCTCCACAAACAAAGGCTCCCGCACCCTGGCTTATCCTTATTTCGAAATTGAATCCAGAATTAAGTATATTCTCTCCCAGAAGACCATATTCTTCAGCCTGCTCAATTGCTTGCTTCACACTCTGATAAGCCAACGGATACTCATTCCTCACATAAATATACCCCTCATGAGAACCAATCGCATAAGCTCCAATAACCATTCCTTCCAAAACACTATGGGGATCTCCCTCAAGTATGCTCCTGTCCATATATGCGCCAGGGTCTCCTTCATCGGCGTTACAGATTATGTATTTCATATCTCCCGGGGCATCTCGACAGAATTTCCACTTAACACCCGTAGGAAATCCTGCTCCCCCTCTGCCTCTTAAGCCAGAGTTCTTTATCTCTTCAATTACTTGTTCTTCTTTGAGATTGGAGAGAACTCTGGCTAAGGTGAAATAGCCTCCTCGTGCTATATACTCCTCTATGTTGTCAGGGTTGATAAAACCACAGTTTCTTAAGACAATCTTCTTTTGTTTCTTATAGAAAGGAAGCTCTTGATATAAAGGAATATCCTTACCATTTTTCCCCGTGATAGAATATTTCCTTTTCGTGCCTTCTATTATGAACTCTTCTTCCTCCAACTTGCAAAGGGCCCATTCTCTTCTGGTTTTCCCCTGGGCAAGCTCATTCACCAAATCTCTCGCCTTTTCAGGATTCATTTCACAATAGATTATCCGCGCACTATCAGGCTGCCAGACATCGACAAGGGGCTCTTTCTGGCAAAATCCAAGACAGCCCGTCTTACTAACCACAGCATCAATCCCTTGCTTCTGTATTTCCTTAACTATTGATTCAAATACTGCCTGAGCACCTGTGGCAATTCCGCATGTTGCCAGCCCCACATTAATTTTCATCGCTTTGGGGTAAAGAGAATCTAAACCTTTAACTTTTAATTTTTCGAGGTCTTTCTGGTCTTTTATCTTCATTTATATCTCTTTAGTATTTGTGGCACCTTCTCCTGCCTTAACCGACCATATGTGTCTTTGTCAATCCTCATCACAGGAGCCAGACTACAACATCCCAGACAATGGACAGTCTCCAAAGAAAACTTCAGATCCTCGGTCGTCCTCCCCGCCTTTATGCCCAATTCTCTTTCCAGTTTTTCCACAATCCTCGTCCCTCCCCTGACAAAGCAGGCGGTCCCCAGACAAACATTTATCAAGTGGCGTCCCCTTGGCCTCAAGCTGAAAGCAGTATAGAAGGTGGCAACGCTATAGACCTGAATTAGAGGAACATCCAGTTTTTTAGCTGCCAACTTCAATGCCTCTTCAGGTAAATAACCATACTGGAGATTTATTTCCTGCAGAAGAGATATTACTCCAGCTTTTCCATCTCTATATTTATTTGCTATTTTTCCCAGGTCAACTCTTTCTTTTGTCTTGTCTATCATTAATTTATCCTTTGATTATTTTACCATCCTTTTGGAACCCGACCAGAAACTCTTTCTTCTTTAATTTAGCCACCTCTTCTGGAGAAAGAAGTTTCAACGCTTTTGTCGGACATGCCTCCACGCAAGCTGGCTCCTCGCCTTTCTCTAACCTCTCTAAGCAAAGGTCACACTTAATAATTGCCTTACCTTCCCGGTTAACATTCAGAACCCCAAAAGGACAAACCAGAACACACCACTTACAGCCAATACACAAATCTTCCTTAAGAACAACCGGCTCCCCAGCTCCCAACTTCTCCAGTGCCTTCGTTGGACAAATCTTGACGCAGGGGGCATCCTCGCAATGTCGGCACTGCAAAGGGACAGCCAAGTCACCGGAAGCTTCCACCTTTACCCGAGCCTGTGCAAGGGGTTCCTCCTTAATGGCTTGGAAAAGGTATTTGGACTGGGAATGTTCTACAGCGCATTGCAGCTCACAAGTCTTACAGCCCAAACACTTATCTAAATCGATATAAAGAATTGTTTTCATACGGCTACCTTCTCTTTGCTTTCGTACATCACTGGCTTTAACTTTAAAGCCTCCCTTTTCCTGTCTATGTGCTCAATCATCAGGTGGGCAGCTTTTATGGGATCCGATTCAAAAGCGAAATTTGCTCCCACAATCTCCTCTAATCTCTTTGTGAGTAACTTAGTTACTTCTCTACTTCCCAAAACTGGGAAGGGATTCCCCAGCACAGTAAACACTCCCGAAGCCACAAAATAGAATGAGATTGAAACTGCTTTCTCGCTCATCCATTCTGGAGCAGCTCCAGCAACAGGTAAGTCGGATATGTCATCACCCAAACCACCTTCGGCAACAACATTACAGAGAGTAATTAGAATTCGGCTGTTATCCACACAAGAGCCAACATGGAGGACCGGTGGAACTCCTACAGCTTCGCATATTTCCCGCAAACCTTTCCCCGCATACTGAAAGGCAGCTTCTGGTTTCAAAAGTCCTGCCTTAGCATTAGCAATTGCTGAGCAACCAGTAACCACTACCAGGACATCATTCTTAATTAACTCCTTGGCCATTTCCACATGACCCCAATCATGCTTTATCTTCGGATTATTGCAGCCAACAATACCTGCCGCTCCTCTCAATCTTCCGCTAATTATAGCATCGTTTAAAGGACGATAAGTGGTCCGGTATTTCCCTCCCAGAAATTTAAATACACTCTCCGCAGTAAATCCTCCCACTAAATCCATTTTCTCACCAGGTATATTAACTTTCTCTTTTACTCTATTCTTGAAATTCTCCACCGCCATTCTTACAATCTTCTTGGCAATAGGTAGAGCTTCCTCTTCTTTAAACTCTATATGTTCTGTTCCCGGGAATTTTGCCTTAGGAGAAGTGGAGACCAATTTCGTATGGAAACATTTAGCTACTGAGGAGAGAGCAGGCATTATACATTGAACATCCACCAGCATTAAATCTACTGCTCCTGTAGCTATCGCCAGCTCTTGCTGCAGGAAGTTTCCCGCAATGGGAATACCATGGCGCATCAAAATCTCGTTGGCAGTGCAACAGATTCCGGCCAGGTTAATACCCTTTGCTCCGTTCTTTCTGGCAAGTTCGATTAGCTCAGGGTCCTGACTGGCAGTTACAATAACATCTGAAAGAGTGGGCTCGTGACCGTGGACTACCAGGTTGACTTCATCCTCTTTAAGGACACCCAAATTCACCTTTGCCCGAATAGGTTTGGGGGTCCCAAAAAGGACATCGGAAAGTTCTGTGGCAATCATAGAACCGCCCCAGCCATCTCCTAAGGCAGTTCTCATACCATGAGTTATGAGATTCTCACAATCATTATCCACTCCCATGGTCGTGCGATGCATCACCTCCACGATTTCCCTGTCGATTCCTCTAGGTACAATCCCCAGTTTCCGCCATAAGGCTTGTCTCTTCTCTGGAGCCCGGTGAGAAAATTGGAGCTCTCCATGTTGTTGACCGAACTCAGAAAATACTTTTTCTGCCACTTCTATTGCAATCTCTTTCTTATCTCTTCCGTTGGTTCTTATTCCTAATTCCCTGGCAAGAGAAAGCAATTTCTCTTCATCCTTAACTCCGTAACTCTTCGTCTTTCCCTGGGCAGTCAAGAGTAAGGTATGGGCAATGTCCCGTCCGTGGTCAGAGTGGGCACTAGCCCCACCAGCAATCATACGGATTAAATTTCGGGCTGCAATGATTTCTGCGGTAGCCCCACAAACTCCCTTTTGGGGACCCTCTTCAAAGGGATCGATCCGGCAGGGTCCTAAAAGACAGTTCCTGCAGCAGAGACCAAGTTCACCAAACCCGCACTGGGGAACCATTGCTTCATATCGGTCCCAGGCCGTATCAATTCCTTCTTTTTTGGCAATTTCCAGTATTTCCTGGCTTGCCTTATCTATGGACTTCTCTTCCTCTCTCATCTTGCCTCCTGATTAGACCTTTCTTAATTTCTTTTATTTCTCCGATTATAGAATTTGTAACTTTATCGATTAACTTGTCATTATACCAAACGAAACCCAAAATTTCAAAATCGGAAACATTTTTTCTAATAAAATCTATATCTTCACGACCACGAACTTTATTACCCACAAGAAGAACTCTCTCTATTTTCAAATCGTTTGCCAGAGACCTAATTCTAAATGCTGTGTCAATGCTCCTCATAGTCGGCTCCACAACTACAATGAGACCATCCACTCCTTCTGCTGTCCCTCTTCCTAAATGTTCTATGCCTGCCTCCATATCGAGAATTACAACATCATCCCGATTAAAAAATAGATGGGAAAGTAGTGCTTTAAGAAAAGCGTTTTCAGGACAGAAGCACCCACTTCCGCCCTTCTTTACCCTTCCCATAAGTAGAAGTTTTATGCCCCGATGCTCTCTAGAAAACTTATCCGGAATATCGTCTACCCTGGGATTTAACTTGAAGTATCCTCCCATTGTGCCCGGCTCAGCTCCTGTCCTCTCTTGAATCAGTTCCTTCATCTCCACCAATGGGACTATCTTCTCTGGTTCAGGAAAACCGAGAGTGGCTGCCAGGTTACTATCGGGATCGGCATCTATAGCTATGACTTTCTTCCCCTCCTGAGCAAAGCTAAGGGCCAATCCTGCAGCCAGAGTAGTCTTTCCCACTCCACCCTTGCCGGTTATTGCCAATTTCATTTATCTCTCCCAATAAAACATAAGTAATATGGAGTCCTTGCGAAAGCAAGGTTTGGTCGGGCACTCTTTAGAATGCCATTTGGTCGGGCACTCTTCAGAGTGCCATTTTTTCGTCACCCTAAAGGGCGACCGACCAGAAAAAATGGGGTCAACTCTATTTTTCTTCCTGAGTCAAACTTTCGTTTGACACTCCAGAATTCCTTTTACATCCCCAGAGGGGAAAGTTCGATTTTTGATGACTTTAGAAATTTTAGCAAAAAGCAAGGGCTGACTATTTCTCTTCCTAAGCAAAATCTTGAGCGAACCGAAGGTGAGCGAATTATTTTGCGCCTTGCAGAAGCCCGAGGCTTTTTGCGTTAAGAAATTTCTCAGGAAGAAAAAATCGAACTTTTCCTCTTACGGGCTCAATAAATTGAGCCCCTACAATGAAAATCCCAAGCAAGTTCATAGACTACGAACTATGAACTACGAACTAATTAACCTTCCCTTTCGGGAGGACTTCAAACTATGTTTCCCTGTTTCTCTGTTCACCAATTCTTGATATGCTTTATGAATTCTCTGAGTCACCTTGCCCGGCTTTCCATTGCCCAACGGACGACCATCAATCTCTACCACAGGCATAATTTCTATCAAAGAATTGGTAAGGAAAGCCTCCTCTGCTCCCATCAGGTCATCTAAGGAGACTCTTCTATTATATGCCTTAAGCCCCAGATTGGGAGCCAACTCCAGGACGACTCCTCGTGTTATCCCTGGTAATAATCCCGATTCTTCTGGTGGTGTAATTATAATACCCCTTTTCACCAAAAAGATATTGCTCGTCGAAGCTTCAGCAACTTCTCCTAAAGTATTGAGCAAAATTCCCTCATCAACTCGTTTCGATTGCGCCTCTTTTCTGGCCAATATGTTATTCAGAAAGTTGAGTGACTTCAATCTGGATAGGGGCGACGCCTGATTCTGTCTGGTCTCAACTACTGTAGCTCTCCATCCTTTTCTATACTCTGAAGGAGAAAGTGGCTTGAACTCTCTTGCCACTATTGCCAGAGTCACTGAAGATTGAGGTTTAGAAATTAAGCCTGGCTCCGAAACTCCTCTTGAAAGAGTAAGTCTTATATAGGCCTTGGAAAGACCGTTTATTTTTAGTATTCTCTTGATTATAGTCCTTAACTCTCTTCGAGTATAAGGGAGAGAGAGCTCTATTCCCTTTGCCGAGTGAAACAGCCTATCCAGATGGTCCTCCAGGCGAAACACTTCACCCGAATAGGCTCGCATTGTCTCAAATAGACCATCCCCGTAGAGAAATCCCCTGTCGAAGACAGAAATTTTTGCCCGAGTAAGATTCACAAAAGAGCCGTTGAGAAAGATTTTTTCCATAATCGGGACTTTCCGATTCCATCCCTCCCTTTCGGGAGGACTCCAGATTACATACGCAGGCTGAAGCCTGCGACTACCACCTCTTACGGGTTCGATGAATCGAACCCCTACATTTCTGGGGATGAAAGGATAGTTACAGGAGCTTCAAATCCGCCAGGTTTCGCATGAGCGCTGGCGGATTTAGAGCGAGGTTTTTCTGACCGAGCGACTCCGAAAACTATCCCTTCATCCCAATTACGGGCATAAAGCCCTACACTACGACCCGTGATGTTCTTTTCCCCAGAGTCAAGGCTTCTATCAACGCCCTGGCCTTGTGTAGCGTCTCCTCATATTCTATCTCGGGATCGGAGTCGGCTACAATTCCGCCACCAGCGTGGAAGTATATTTTTCCATCAGCGATTACCATAGTTCTGATTACAATGTTGAGGTCGGTTTCTCCGTTAAAACCTATGTACCCGATAGAGCCAGTGTAAATACCTCTTTGATTCGGCTCCAGCTCATCAATTATCTCCATAGCCCTAATTTTTGGCGCGCCTGTTATCGAGCCTCCTGGAAAACAGGCTTTTAAACAGTCGATGTGTCCTTTATCTTCTTTCAGAACACCCTCCACTGTAGAAACCAGGTGAAATACTGTTGGATGAGTCTCCAGAGTGATAAGTTCGGGCACCCGTACCGATCCGTATTCACAAACTCTCCCCAGGTCATTTCTTTCCAGGTCAACTATCATTATCAACTCTGCCCTATCCTTCTCGCTCTCCAGGAGTTCCTTGGCTAACCTCCTATCTTCGAGGTTATCTCTACCCCGGGGCCGCGTGCCTTTGATAGGGCGAGTCTGGACCTTCTTTCCCGATATGCGTAAGAACCTTTCGGGAGAGGCACTTACTATAGTAACTTCGGGAAAACTTAAAAAATTCGCAAACGGTGCTGGATTAATTCGATGAAGGTGCTCATATATGGTGAAAGGCAAAGCCGGCTGGGAACAGCTAAATCTCTGGGAAAGGTTAACCTGAAAGATGTCTCCAGCCCTGATATACTCACTGGCTCTCTCTACAGCACTGAGATAGGCTGACCGTGAAAAATTAGAGCTTATATCTGGAATATTATACTCTTCCCTAACTGAAAAATCTTCTCGGGAAACTTTTTTCAATATATCCAGCGCCTCCGCCAGGCGCAACTCGGCTCTCCTTCTTCTTTTGGCCGGTTCTTTTTCCGGAAAACCCGAAGAAGAGATTAAAAGTCTACCCGTTAAGTGGTCAAAGGATAGCACCAGGTCATAAAAACCTAAATAGCAGTCGGGAAGTTCTAAATCGTCAACGCTCTTTCTGGGCAATTTTTCAACAAAATGGCATAAGTCATAGCCAAAATAACCCACTGCTCCACCCAGAAAGGGAGAATAGCTGGAAGAAGCTAACCTGTACCTGGAAATAAGCCCTTTGAGGACATCGAAAGGGTCTCCCCAGAATTTCTGACTCTGGCCTCCTTCAAAAATTTCAATTTGTTCTCCCTTGCTCTTGAGGACAAGAAAGGGCTCACTACCCATAAACGAATACCTACTGAAATCGCCTACGGAACCTCCGCTTTCGAGGAAGAAGCTGTAACGGCTATCCAGAAAGAGCCGGAATAGCTTATGTAGAGAATATCCAGGAGAAATCTCTCCTATCCACTGTAAAGGTTCGACTAACTCCTTCACCTAATCACCCCCGGAAATATCTATCTCTAATACCATCGGAAACTCCTCTGGTCAACTTCACTACCTTTTCAGCAACTTCAACCGGCAGAGTTCCTGTCCCGCAACTGGGAGTAATCAACAAGTTTTCCAGAATTGTTCCCCTGCTTATGCCCTTACTGACTAAAAGTTTTAATCCATCTTCGAATCTTTTAATCAAGCTCTCTATCTCCTCTCCCATTGCTCTGGAAGATGCAGGCACAATTCCCCAGGCTAAGTAGCGGCCCTGACTCAAAAATTCTTTCAACTTTTCCGGGTACAAACTAATAGTTTCCAGGTAATTATATGCATCGAAACTTATAATCTCCACTTTTGTATCCATAAGAATCGACCAATCTGTGTTTCCACAACAGTGTATCCCAGCGATAGCTCCTTCTAATTTAATGGAGTCGATAACCTGATTTAGATAATCTACTACTTCATCTCGACCTAGTGAGACGAAAGCAGAACCAAAGGATGAAAGATAGGGTTCATCTATAAAAATAATAATTTGAGGGAAGACCCCTTTCATTTTTATAACCTGCCAGCGAGCTTTCATTCCGCAAGTCTTCACTACCGCATCCACAAGTTGTTCGTGATAGAGAATGGACTTTCTATTTTCGTCGGTAACAGTGAGTCCGAAACTTATAGGACCGATAAGTTGTCCCTTGAGGGCCAGAATACCAGCTCTTGCTTCCTGTTTTGAGAGATTCTTTCTAAGAAGTTCCATAAAGGAATAGAACCCTGCTGCATACTCCTGACCAATTTTGAAATAATCGACTCTGTTCTCTATTATCTTTTCATAGAACTTCTCTAACTCCCCCTCTATATCTCCTTTTGTCTGGAAGTAGACCGTCCTTTTCTTTTCATCTAAGACGATGCAGGGCATTCCTTCGCTCACCTGGATATACATATTCTCCCGTAAATTAAGTCTGGGAAGTTGTGGCCAAGCCGGTATTTGGGGGAAACTCTCTAAGACTATCTCACAGGCTCTCTCCACATCCTGGTGAGGTAAACTGCCAATCGCTGTACACACCCCTTTAAATTCCATCCTTCTAACCCTCGAAATATCTCTCTCAAAGGGAGAATGTTTTACTTCTTTTCCCATTTCAAAAGTTCTGTAACTTTACCCAAAGTACCGCCTTCTTTAATCTCTTTTCGAATTCTGTTCTCTTTCTCCAATACATCCATTGCCCGGTTGGTAATTTCAACTGCTCTTTTTTGTGGGATAATTACAACTCCGTCATCATCTCCAAAGACCCAGTCTCCTGGAAAGACCCGGACTCCGCCAACTTTCACCGGCACTCCCATTTCACCAAATCCTTTAGGTTCCCCTGCTGTGGGCATAATAATTCGAGCAAAAGCTGGAAATTTGAGCTTTCTGATTTCAACCACATCCCTAATCGCTCCATCAATTACCACTCCGGCCATTTTCTTTTCCAGAGAGCTGTGGGTAGCCAGCTCTCCCCATACTGCTGGTCCAACTCCCCCTGCATCAATCACAATGACACTTCCTGGTGGCGCCTCATCAATTGCTTCCACAGGCTTTGCCCAGTCTCCAGGATATGTCCTAACAGTAAAGGCTGGTCCAATCATCTTAAGGCCAGAACATACTGGACGAATACCCTCAAGTTCCCCTTGCCGATGCATAGCATCAGAAATGTTCGGCGAAGAAACCCTAGAAAGCATCTCCCTGATATTCTCCTCGGAAACCCTTTTAAAGAGTTCGCTTTTGATTTTAATCTTTTTCTCTATTGCCCTTTTAATTTCTGCAGTTGCCTTTTTGGCGTCTATGCTTTTAATAATCGCTCCTCCTACAATAATAATGTTTGCTCCTGCTTTTACAGCTTCATGGGCGTTTTCGGAATTGACTCCTCCAGCAACAGCAATGGGAATTCCTATCTTATCGACAATTGTTCTCACTCCTGCAAAAGATACTTTCCCTTCCATCTGTTCATCTACCGAAGTATGAACCACTATGTAATCGGCACCCATCAACTCAACCTCTTTTGCTCTTTTCAACAGGGGACTTACTTCTAAAAGGTCTACCGCTATCTTTGCTCCATAATGTCTTCCCGCCTCAATACATTCTCTTATTGTAGAGTCAGAAGCCACTCCCAGAACAACTACCACATCAGCTCCCGCCTTGGCGGCACTCTCCACCTCAATCCTACCCACATCCATTGTCTTCATATCAGCTACCAGCGTGGCGTCAGGAAACTTCTTCCTCAACTCCCTAACTGCATCAAGTCCGCTACTCTTAATGAGGGGTGTACCTGCTTCAATCCAGTCCGCTCCACCTTCTAAAGCCTCCCCGGCAAGTTTTAATGCCCGGGGCAAATCGATAAAATCTAATGCTACCTGAAGTATGGGTTTCATACCTATTCTCCAACTATCTGTAGTATAACTTCTCGTTTTCTGGGTCGGTTGTCAAAATCGACGAAGATAATCTGTTGCCATGTCCCCAAGATTAGCTCCCCATTTTCAAAGGGTACTGTGAGAGAAGGTCCCAGAAGAGTTGCTCTCAGGTGTGAATGAGCGTTCCTGTCGAGATGGGTCTTATCGTGGAGATAATCTTTCTCCTTCGGAACAAGCCGCTCGATGACAGCGGGAAAATCCTCCACCAATCCCGGCTCATACTCCATAGTGGTTATCCCCGCTGTAGCTCCGGGAACAAAGATATTAACAACCCCCTTCCCTAGACCAGCCTCTTCTAAATTCCTCGCTATCCGCTCGGTGAGGTTGACAATATCAACATTCCCTTGAGTGGAAAAACGGATCTTTCTAGAAACTATTCTCATTCTTTTTTCTCCATTTGCCACTTGTAAGCAGTAAGTGCGTTTCTTAACAGCATTACAACTGTTAAGGGACCGACTCCACCGGGCACAGGAGTAATATAGGAAGCCTTCTCTACTGCTTCTTCGAACACAACATCGCCAACTGTCTTCATCTTAGGCTTTCCCTCACTATCAAGAACAGGCTCCCCCCTCTCGTCGAGAATTGGAACCCGATTTATACCCACATCGATTATAATTACCCCCTGTTTAATCATATCTCCCTTGATTAATCCCGCCTTTCCCACAGCGACAATGAGGATCTCAGCATTTCTGGTATGGGAAGCCAAATCCCTGGTGGCAATATGACAAACAGTGGGAGTAGCTGACCCCAGAACCGAAGAGAGTAGAAAGAGAGTTATTGGTTTCCCTACAATCTCACTATGCCCCACAACAGTTACTTCTTTACCCTTTATATCCACGCCCGTACTCTTTAATAGCTCCATAGCCGCCAGTGCTGTACAGGGAGCAAGTCTGGGACTTCCATAGACCAGCATACCCATATTGGAGGGACTCATCCCTTCAACATCTTTCGTGGGAGTAATGGCCATCTGCACCCTACGAGCATTTATCTTTGGAGGAAGGGGCATTTCAAGAATAATACCGCTGACCTTATCATCTCTATTTAATTTCTCAACGAATTTGAGAAGTTCTTCCTGGCTGGTTGCTTCTGGTAGTTCCTGTAGTTGATAACCGATACCCACCTCTTCGCAACTTTTCCTCTGACTGTTAACATAGACTGCCGAGGCAGGGTTCTCTCCCACCTGTATTGCTGTCAAGAGGAGTACCACTTTATGTCTTTCTTTCAACTCTTTAATTTCTTTCTTGATATCTTCTTTGAACTTCGCCGCCAGAGATTTACCATCAATTATTTTTGCTGCCATGTTGATTTCCCCTATTTCAAATTTCAAATTACAAATTACAAATTACAAATTTCAAATTTTATCTTCGGTCTTTCTTAATATTTCATCTCTTATTTTTAGTCTATCCTCTACGAGGATACCCACTTCTTTTATTTTCTCTTCCACAAAGTTTTTATCTTCTATCACTTTTAGATTAATCTTTACGTTGAGCTCTGCTCCTTTCAAGGCAGCCTCCAATAATCCTGCAGCAACGCCCACATCACTGACGAGCCTAACATTCCCTATCTCCACAAGCCTTCTTGCCAGGTCCAGACCCTCCACACAATAACGAGCTACTTCCATAGGAATAGTTAGTGCTTGTTTACAGGCATTTTCGATTGCTTTGGAACGCACTTCCCTCTCCTTATCAGTTATGCGGGGCAATTTATACGCACTGGAAACCCTATCATAGACCCTGATGTCTTCATCCACTAACTCGGTCAATCTTTTGCGCAAATTTTCGCTTCTCTTAAAAATCTTTTTTATCTCTTCTTCGTTCTGCCTGTAATTCTCTTTTCCCAGAGTGAAATTGGAAACCATACTAAGAAGCCCGACTCCCAGTGCACCTACCAGAGCTACTACACTCCCCCCTCCAGGTGCGGGAAGTTTGCCAGCCAAATCGTCAAGATACTTTTCTAACCGTTCCCTTCGATAATCTCTCATAATCCCTCTATGGAATAATATTTGCCGCGGGCGACCACAAGGGTCGCCCCTACGCGAGTTACTTCCTATGAAAAGTTGGTTTGCGAGAAGCAATTAATTTCTTGCGTTACTAAATCTTTGCGAGCGAAACGGTGAAATTTCAATTGTCTGAGCCCCGATTTTATCGGGGCGAGTTTTTGAAATTTAGTGAAGCGAGCAATAGATTTTGTTAGCAAGAAATTCCAGCGACGAGCAAACCTAACTTTTCATCTTCTAAGCGACTATCCACACCTTTTACGGGTTCGATGAATCGAACCCCTACAATAGACCAGCTAACTCTAACACTTTGGGGACTTTATCGCCCCAGCCAAGAGGCATAATGTGAACGCCCTGGCAGAGACCTTTAAGTTCCCTAATTAACCTGCCAGCAATTTCTACGCTTTTTTCTCCTCTTTTCTCTTTCTCTACTTTCTCCATCTCCTCAATAATTGGCTCTGGAACATGGACTCCACTAACGTTCTTATTCATATACCTTGCCATTCCCGCAGATTTCAAAAGAACAATTCCAGCTAAAACAGGAATGCCAAAACCCTTCACCTTCTCCATAAACTGGGCAAACTTATCAGGCTCGTAGACCGCCTGAGTCTGAAAGAATTGTGCACCAGCATTTATCTTTTTTTCCATCTTTATTATTTGAGGCTCTATGGGTTCGGCACCCGGGTTTACCACTGCTCCCACAAAGAACTTTGGCGGTTCTCCTTCCAATTTATTCCCCGCCATATCCTCTCCCTCCTGTAATTTTTTTACTGCTTCCAGTAGCTGTACCGAATCGAGGTCGAAAACAGGCTTTGCTCCTGGATGGTCACCCAATTTGGGATGGTCTCCCGTGAGAATGAGCAGGTTCCTAATTCCCAGAACATAACCACTCAGGATATCCGACTGGAGGGCAAGGCGATTGCGGTCACGACAGGTTATTTGAAAGACAGGCTCAAGACCCTTCTCTATCAATAGATGGCAGGTAGCCAAGGAACCTAACTTCATAACCGAACTCTGCAGGTCAGTTACATTCACAGCCTCCACTCTACCTTTCAAGAATTCTGCTTCAGAAAGTATTTCTTTAGTGTCTATACCTTTAGGTGGTCCTATCTCAGAGGTCACTACAAATTTACCCGATTTTAAAGCCTCAGAAAGCACTGTTTTTCCCATTTTAAACCCTCCCTTTTGGGAGGACTCCAGAGTGCGAAGATTCGCTTCGCTACTCCAAGACTAAAGATTTACGAATAAACCGACTGGAAAATTCACCTACCTTATATGAACTGCGGACAAAGGGTCCTGATGCCACAAAAAGAAATCCCATCTTTTCCGCTACCCTTCTGTATTTTTCAAATTCACCGGGAGGAATAAATCTACGGACTTCCAGATGGAACCTGCTCGGTTGCAAATATTGTCCCATAGTGAGGATATCGCAATCTATTTCTCTCAAATCTTCCATTACACTAAAAATTTCCTGCTCATTCTCTCCCAAGCCAAGCATCAGGCCCGACTTAGTGTAGATATCAGGCTGCAAAATCTTCACCAACTTAAGCAACTCCAGAGACCTCTCATAAGATGCCTTAGGTCTCACCTTTCCATATAGGGATGGCACTGTCTCTAAGTTATGCCCGATGATGTCAGGCCTTGCCTCCAATACCTGCTTAATCGCTCTCTTCCTTCCCTCGAAATCGGGTATAAGCAGTTCAATAACTACATCAGGATTTATCGAGCGAACTTCTACGATTGTTTGGAAAAATTGAGAAGCTCCTCCGTCTGCCAAATCATCACGAGTAACTGAGGTAATTACTACATGCTTCAAGCCCAACTTCTTCACCGCCCGCGCTAACCTTTTGGGCTCTTTCTCGTCTACTGGTAAAGGGCTCCCCTTAGCCACAATACAGAACCGGCAGTTCCTTGTACAGGTATTACCTAAAATCATAAAGGTGGCTGTAGATTCAGTGAAACATTCCCAGAGGTTGGGACAACGGGCTCCCTCACAGACAGTGTTCAAATCTAATCTGCGAAGGAGGTTTCTCACCTTATATACCTGCTTTTCCCCTCCTTTTTTGTCAGAGGGAACAAGAGACAATTTCTTCACTATCCAGGGTGGAAATCTCTTTATAATCTTCCTCCATTTGCAGATTGAATACTTCTCCAAACTGTTCTATCAAATGGTAGCGAACGCCTGTAGGCTCAACTGCCCTGCCCAATATCTCGCTGAGAGAAGTCATCATTCTACCTTCAAATCCACAAGGCCTAATTAATGAAAAATAGGAAAGGTCAGAATTTATATTGAGACTAAATCCATGGAAGGTAACCCAGCCCTTTATACCAATTCCTATGGAGGCGACCTTTCTCCCTCCTACCCAAACTCCGGGAAAGTTTTCAATCCTTTGAGCATCTACTCCGTAAACTTTCAATGAACGGATGATTACTTCCTCGAGATTTCTCAAATACCTGTGTATATTTTCCCCGTGAAACTTTAGATCGAGAATCGGATAGCCTACGAGTTGTCCAGGACAATGGAGAGTAACATCACCTCCCCGGTCGATTTCAAAAACTCTAATTCCTTTGCTTTGGAGGAACTTTTCTGAAACTAAGATATTATCCTTTTTACCTCTCCTTCCAATAGTCACAACTGGCTCATGCTCCAATAGAATCAAAATATCATCAATTCTTCCCATTCTCCGAAAATTATGGAGTTTCCTCTGTAAATCGTAAGCCTTATCATAACCAACCAATCCCAGGTTTAGAACTCTACATTTAACCATTTTTTCTACGATTCTCGTCTCCACTATTTCTTCTTCAAATCTATAGCCTCTCCATGGACATCGTGAGCTGCTTCAAATATTGCCTCACTCAAAGTGGGATGGGCGTGAATCATCCTTTCCAAATCCTTAGTGGTAACTCTCGCTTTAATAGCGAGGCTCGCCTCACCTATCAATTCAGTAGCATCCGGACCAACTATATGTATCCCTAATATTTCATCAGTTCTTCTATCTGCTACTATTTTCACCATACCTATCCTCTCTCCCAGAATAGTTGCCTTAGCACTGGCCAAGAAGGGAAACCTTCCCACGCTCACTTCATAACCCATCTCTCTTGCTCTCTCCTCACTGAGACCAACACTGGCAACTTCAGGGATAGAATAGATACAATTTGGAATAACCCTGTAGTCAATTTTCAATTGATTACCCATCGCATTTTCACTAGCCACAATACCCTCAGCTGAAGCGACATGGGCAAGAAGAACCCCACCCACTACATCTCCAATGGCAAATATTCCTGGAAGATTTGTTTCCATCCTCTCGTTTACCAAAATCCTTCCCTTTTCTAACCTAATTCCCGTCTTCTCCAGACCGAGCCCTTCCGTATAAGGCCTTCTTCCTGTAGCAATCAGCACCTTTTGGGCAACTTTCTCCTCTCTTCCTTCGGGAGTTTCTATTACAGCCTTCCGATTGCCATTATCGGACAGGATCTCTCTAACTTTAACTCCTGTGTTTACTTCTACTCCAGATTTGAGCAAAAATTTCTTCAGTTGCTCGGATATCTCTCCGTCTTCAGTGGGAATAATCCGCGGCAAAAGTTCAACAATTGTGACCTTACTCCCTAAGCTGTTGAATATGGAAGCAAATTCAACTCCGATAACCCCGCCTCCCACAATAAGGAGGGAAGAAGGAATTTCCTCCAATTCCAGAGCCTGGTCGCTGGTTATTACATCGCGTTCGTCTATGGAGATTCCCGGAATATGGGCAGGGTGAGAACCTGTGGCAACGATTAACTTCTTAGCTATAACTTTTTCTACCGAACCATCATCCTTCTCTACTTCTATCTCAATCAATTTATCTTTGATTCTTTCAGTTAACCTCCCTTCTCCTTTTATTAACTCAATGCCATAGCTTTTGAATAATTGAGCTATTCCATTAACAAGTTGTTTAACTATCCTTTCCTTTCTTTTAATCATAATAGAGAAATCTACACTGAATTCTCCGGATTTGATTCCAAACTCGCTTCCCTTCTTAACCGAATTCAGAAGGCGCGCACTTGCCAGAAGCGCCTTAGTGGGGATACACCCTCTATTAAGACAGGTTCCTCCCAGTTCGTCCTTTTCAATTACCACTACTTTGCCCCCCATCTGGGAAGCTCTGATTGCCGCCACATAGCCGCCTGGTCCAGCACCAATTATAGCGATATCATAATTTTTTGGTAAGTCCATCCCTTCTCCCTTTCTGCACCCCTCACCCGACCCTCTCCCTCAAGGGGAGAGGGTAAAAAACGACCCTGACCCCTCTTTATAGTGTCAAGGTACGGGGTTTTATAAGTTTCGAATAGTCCTTGGCCGGTTGTATAGCTTTCATTCTATCGAGTCTTCCTCTCTTTTTTAACTCTTCATAAATGAGTGCCCACCCACAATCACGCTCAGGGTCGACCTCGCATTTCCCTTCAGAACTCCCGCCGCAAGGACCGTTGAGCAATCCCTTTGAGCAGCGCGTAAAAGGACAGATTCCACCCGTTACTTCTAAAAGACAATCTCCACAAAGACTGCACTTCTCCTCGAAATAGCCTGCTCTTACCACTTCTCCGAGGAAGAGCGTGTTGCATCCCGGATGGACCGGTCTTGCCATCTTTATCCTCTCTATGCTTTCCTTTATAGACTGTACCCCGTTACCGCAAGCCATTACCAAAATGGCATCACTTGAGGCAATCTTATCTTTATTTGCCTGGAAACTCTTCTTTACCTCAACGCTCTGGCAGGCTGGATCTATGACTGACCAACCGCTCACCTTCTTGCCTTGACTCTCCAGCCTCTCTTTCATTGCTTTAACTTCTTCTTCACCGCCAACTTTGCATACAGTCGCGCACTGTGCACAACCCACAATAAATATGCTCTTTTCGTCTTTCAAAAATGGAAGGATTTCCTCCAATGGTTTCTGCTCCATTATTACCATTCCTTACTCCTTTCTAACAGACATTTGTGACTCCGTCACTACCTTCAATCACGGGTTCGATGAATCGAACCCCTACACTAATTATATTTTTGCCCCGAGGATGAAGGGATAGTTACAGGAGCTTCAATTCCGCCAAGTTTCAGGTAGTGTAGCCCTTTATGGGCGTAATTCTTACGGGCATAAAGCCCTACACTACCGAGCGACTCCGAAAACTATCCCCATCTCCTACTACAAATTCCAAATTCCAAAATCCAAATCCCAAAATCCAAATAGAGATGCCGAAACGAGTTCGGCATGACA
>Ga0315282_10005550_pt1 | contig 21452 bp, 20 predicted proteins | sample YL17G07_20_MG_FD_203693 | JGI IMG/M metagenome (GOLD analysis project Ga0315282, IMG submission 203693) | Sediment microbial communities from Yellowstone Lake, YNP, Wyoming, USA - YL17G07_20 | ecosystem: Environmental > Aquatic > Freshwater > Lake > Sediment | place: USA: Wyoming | collected... | reverse complement strand
CGAGATTTCGGAAATGATCCGAAGCAACGAACGGGCCTTTCCGCCGCCGACGACCACCAGTTAAAACTCCGGCGCACACCGGTTCTTTTTCTCGTTTGCGGGACCAGAAAACTCGGAACTCGAAACTCGGAACTCGAAACTTCTCTCCATGCCCTCGAAACACATCTTTCTGATCGCAGGCGAAAACTCCGGCGACTTGCACGCCAGCAATCTCGTCAAGGCCCTGCTGCGTCAAGACCCTTCACTGCGGTTTAGCGGTCTGGGCGGCCCCCTGATGGCCGCCGCCGGCGTGATTTTGCTCAAGGACATCGTCAAGGGGCTGGCCATTGTCGGCATCACCCCCGTGATCCGAAACTATCGCGTGATCAAGCGCCTGCTCGATCAGGTCCGCCAGTTCCTGACCGAGCAGCGGCCCGACGCCGTGATTCTCGTGGACTACCCGGGGTTCAACCTGCGAGTGGCCAGCATGGCCCACGTGCTGGGCATCCCCGTGGTCTATTATATCAGCCCCCAGGTCTGGGCCTGGCACGCCACCCGAATCTCCCGCATTCGCCAGACCGTTGACCTGATGATGGTCCTGTTTCCCTTCGAACAGACGATGTACCGGAAAGCGGGCGTAAACGCCGTGCACGTCGGCCACCCCCTGCTCGACATCATGCGTCTGACCATGAGCAAGCAGGAGGTCCTTCAGAAATTCGGGTTCGATCCGGCGAAGAAACTGATCGGCCTGCTGCCCGGCAGCCGAAGGCCCGAGATCGTGCGCCATCTGCCGGTCATGCTCGAAGCCTGCGAAATGCTGATGACCGAACGACCCGACCAGTTCCAGTTCGTCATTCCACGCTCGTCGAGCGTTCCCCACGAGCTGCTTCAGAAATACATAGACCGCTACCTGGTACCGGTGCGTGTGGTGGACCAGTATCGCTACAATGTCCGTTCGACGCTGGACTTTGCGATCGTGAAATCGGGGACCTCCACGCTCGAAACCGCAATCCTCCTGACCCCCATGGTCATCGTCTACAAGGTGTCGTTTCTCACCTGGCTCATCGCCAAGAGCTGGATTCAGATCCCCTGGATCGGCCTGGTCAACATCGTGGCCAACGCGCGGGTCGTGCCCGAGCTGATTCAGGAGGAAGCCACGGGCGCCAACATCAGCCGGTCGGTCCTCGGCATTCTCAACGACCCCATGCGGCTGGAAAACACCAAATTCCAGCTCGCCCAGGTCAAACAGAGCCTTGGTCGCCCCGGCGCGTCGCGCCGGGCCGCACGTTGCGTCATGGAGATTCTCGCGGGACGGCCGGCTGCGGAAGTCGTGCAAATGGCCGGCAGCTTTGAATGAGAAATGTTGAGTTTCGAGTTTCGAGTTTTGAGTTTTGAATTCGGACGGGCGACCGTCCGGCAAGGATGAGAAGAAGACCGTGTCGTTTTTGTTTTTCGACCTGCAACCTGAGACTTGAAACCTGAAACTTGCTCCTCCAGGAGTGCCATGGCGCGACGTCAGTTGAAACATGCCCTTCTGCGGACTTTCGCTCCCGCGCTTGTCCGCGCGTCACTCCGCCTCTTGCGATGCACCGTACGCATCGAATACCGCCATGAGGAAAAGGCCTTCGAGCTGGCGCGTGGCGGACGCACGATCGCGTTCGCGTTTTGGCACTGCGACATGATCGCGGTCTTGTTCGCGGCCAGCGATTATATGAAACGGCAGCTCGGGCGAATTGCCGTGCTGGCCAGTCTCAGCGACGACGGCGAGTTGCTCGCGCGAACGGTACAACCCTTTGGCGTGGACGTGGTGCGGGGGTCGTCCAGTCGTGGCGCTCGCTCGGGGTTCAAAGGGCTCGAGCGCCATCTCAACGAGGCCGGCCACGTGGGAGTCGCCGTGGACGGCCCGCGGGGCCCCCGCCAAGTCGCCAAGCTCGGCGTAACCGTTCTGGCCAAAGACAGCGGTTGTCCCATCATTCCCTTCACGGTGCGCTATGATCGCTCGTGGACGTTCAACTCGTGGGATCGCACCATAGTCCCCAAGCCGTTCTCGCACTACGTGGCCACCTTTCACGACCCCATCGCTGTCCCCCCTTCGGCCGACCGGGCCGAACTCGAACGCGCCCGCTCCCGCATCGAGCAGATCCTTCTGGGAGGCTGAAGGGCCGCCGGGGTTCCATCGCGCCTCCCACCTCTGCTTCTCGTGCTTTCTTGTTGACGCAACGGCGGTCGGGCCGATAGGCATGAGTCCTGATTTACCCGGTAAACGGCAGTCAGCGCTTTCTCTCGGCAAAGTTCTGAACCGCCAGGAATGAGTAAGCCAGGTTGCCAACCTGTCCGACGAGGAGATTTCGGTGAGAGTGGATGGGCGCGCGGCCGACCAGCTTCGGTCGGTCCGCATAACACTGGACTATCTCAAACACGCCGAAGGCTCCGTCCTGATCGAGCTCGGCGACACGCGCGTGATCTGCACCGTCACGGTCGAAAACCGCGTGCCGCTTCATGCCAAGGAGATCCATCAAGGCTGGGTCACCGCGGAGTATGCCATGCTCCCCCGCTCGGCCAGCGTGCGGATTCCGCGCGACACCTCCCGCGGCCAGATCAGCGGGCGGAGCGCCGAGATCCAGCGCATGATCGGCCGCGCGTTGCGATCGGTCGTTCGGCTCGACAAAATCGGTGAGCGGACGTTTATCGCGGATTGCGATGTCATCCAGGCCGATGGGGGCACGCGCACGGCCGCCGTGACGGGCTCGTTTGTCGCTCTGGCCTGTGCCGTGCGCCGTTTGCGCGCCGAGAACCTGATTGCCAAGGACGTCTTGGCGGACTCCCTCGCCGCCGTCAGCGTCGGCATCGTCGAGGGCGAGCCGGTTCTCGACCTGTGCTATCTGGAGGACGCTTCGGCCGAAGTGGACATGAACATTGTCATGACGGGCGGCGGCCGGTTTGTCGAAATCCAGGGAACAGCCGAATCCAAACCGTTCGATTCGCAACAGATGGACCAAATGCTCGCTTTGGCACGCTCAGGCATCGCCCAGCTGAGCGAAAAACAAAAAGAAGTATTGGGCACCGACGTGTGTCCGTGAGTGACCGGACGCCGATCCTTCCCTTGCCGTCGCTGCGAATGGACCGCGAAGAGTTTGCCGCACAACTGAAACGCGTGGCGCCGGCCATCGAGTCGGCCTTGGGTCAGTGGGCGCTGCCCGAGACGGAGCCGATCGCCAATCTCGACGACGGCGCCCGCTATGCGCTCGGCCTCGAGATCGAACAACCCTCGCAGCGCGGCAAACGATTGCGGCCGGCGTTGGCCCTCCTGACGTGCGAGGCCCTCGGAGGCCAGGCGTCCCAGGTTCTGCCGTTCGCCGTGGCGGTCGAGCTGATGCACAACTATTTTCTCGTTCACGATGACGTCGAGGACGGCGACACGGCGCGCCACGGTCGGCCGACGGTCTGGAAACGGTTCGGCCTGGCCCACGGCGTCAACATCGGCGACTACCTCCACGGGCGTGTGGCCGCCATCGTCCTTCAATCGCTCGACAGCGGCGTCGCTCCGGCGACCGTACTTCGGCTGCTGCGCCTTCTCGCCGAAACGCTCGACCACACCCATCGCGGCCAGGCGCTCGACATGAACGCCCGGCTGTCGCCGGATTTGACCGTGGAACAATACCTCGCGATGGTGACCGAGAAGACCGGTTACTACCTTGCCGCCCCGCTGATCGGGGGCGCGGTGGTGGCCGGCGCCGGCGAACCGGTGCTCGATCACCTCCGCGGCTACGGCGCGGCCATCGGGCCGATGTATCAGATCGCCGATGACCTGATTGATCTGACCGAGAGCAAGGGACGCGGCGAGCGCGGGGCCGACATTCGTGAAGGCAAGCGAAGCTTCATGGTGGCGTTCGCGCTGGGACGTCTCGAGGGGACGCGGCGAAAAGAACTGCTCGCCATCCTCGATCGCCCGCGCGAAGCCACCTCGCCCGCCGACGTGGCTCGCGCTATCAAGATTCTCGAACAGTGTAGAGCGGCCGAGCAGGCTTACGCGAAAATCAAGGAGTTGGCTGAGGCGGCCCGAGACGCGGCTCGACGGATGCCCGAGCGGCTTGGCGGGTTGCTTCTGGGCGCAACGGATTTCCTGGAAAGTCGAACGCGGTGAGGGAGGGGACGTGTGTCGGGTATGGGGTGTCGGGTATCGGGTCTGGGGTATGGGTTCAGGGTTCGGGGTTCGGGGTTCAGGGTTTGGACTGATATGCGATTTGCAGAGATCCGTTTGGCTCAGGATCTCAGGGGTCGGGGGGCAGGGATCAGGGAATCAGAATAGCGTGTTTCTTTTGATTCCCGAATCGTGATCCCTGAACCCTAAACCCCGAACCCCGAACCCTGAACCCCGATCCCCGTTCCCTTTCGCTGCCGCCGGTTGCCGTTAGGGGATGGGGTCCAAGGTTTCGGTTCTAAGCTTCGTGTCTTTGTGTCTTCGTAGTGAAAATGGAGCTCGAGATGGACGCGGGTTCGCCCGAATCGTTGCGCATTCTGATCGCCAACAGCAGCCGCAAGTGGATCAGCGAGGCGGCGCACTGTCTTCTCCTGTACAAGAACCTCGCCAAGCGCGGTCATGAGCCGTTGCTGGCCGTGCGCGAGGGATGGGAACTGGAGACGCGGGCCAAGGAGGCCGAGATGAACGCCGTGTCGCTTCGCTTTCGAAGCCGCTTCTCCCCGCTCAACGACTGGCGCGACATGCGGCAGATCGCGCGCCTCGTCGCCCGCCATGAGATTGACATCGTTCATTGTCATCGCGGCAAGGATCACTGGCTGGCCGCGCTGGCGTTGGCCGTCTTTCGATTGAAGGCCCCGATCATCCGCACCCGCCACGTGGTCACACCGGTTTCGTCGGGCCCGTTCAACCGCTGGCTGTTCGGACGCGCCACGACGCGGATCATCGCGGTCTCCAACGCGGCGGCCGCCAGCTTCAGCGCCTCGAGCAAGCGGTGGTGGAAACGGTCGCTCGCCGCCAAAACGCGCGTCATCCACCCGGGCGTGGACCTCGAGCGCTTTTCGCCCGACCGGCGATCCGAGGAATGGCGGCGCAAGATGGGCCTCGAGGAGGACGATGTGCTCATCGGCGTGATCGGGCGATTTCAACGCATCAAGGGGCAATACGAATTCCTGCGCTCGGCCGGGATCATCGCCCGCGACTATCCGCGCGTCTGGTTCCTGCTGGCCGGTCGCGGCAGCGACGAGAAACGCCAGCGCTATCGCCACATGGCCGAATCACTGGGGATCGAGGAGCGCTTCATCCTGCTCGGCGAAGTGGAGGACATCGCCCCGGTCGTCGCTTCGCTCGACCTGGGAGTCGTGGCCTCGCTGGGCTCGGAAGGCTCCAGCCGGATCGTCCTCGAATACATGGCCTCGGCCCGGCCCATTGTGGCCACGCGGGTGGGCGGCATCCCGGACCTGATCGAGGACGGCGCGACGGGCCGGCTGGTCCCGCCCAGCGATGTGGCGGCCATGCGTGACGCCATCCGCGAGCTGCTCAACTCGCCAGAGCTGCGCCGCCAGTACGGCGAGGCCGCCCGCGCCCGTGCCGACGAAGCCTTCCGTTTGGATCGCTGGGTGGACCAGGTCGAAGAGGTCTATCGCGACGCCCTCGCCGCCAGCCTCGGCAAGCGCGCCCCCGCCGGTCTTCACGCCGAACCGTGAAGCGTGGAGCGTACGTAAATAATCGTACCCGGTTTCGAGGGCAAAAGACAGAATAAACCCACCGTTCTTTATTCAGAATCTGTGAAGGCCTGTGAAATCTGTGGTTCGAATGTCCTTCTCTTCCTTCTCCCCCCACCCTCAAGACGCGCCGGGAGGGAGTTGCGAAAAGCAAAGTGGCACAGGCTGTCAGCCTGTGAATCGTGCGGACATTGGACAGATACCCCTTTGCAGTGCCCGGTCTTTACGCCAGCGGATCCGAAACATCGCTTTTTGCAACTCGCTCCCTCACGCGCCGGTTACCCGGACTCAAAAAGCCTTGACAGCCGGCGGGCCGCATCCTGATACTTTGGCTTTAATCTTGTTGCGAGATGGGAAGTTATGCTGCGGACTTTTCAGCCTTCGCTTCGGAAACGAAGCAACAAGCACGGGTTCAGGCACCGGATGAGCACCAAGAATGGCCGGAACGTCCTTGCCCGCCGGCGGGCCAAGGGTCGTTGGCGCATCAGCGCTTAACGCTCACCGAGCTCCACCCCATGGCCGAGTCGTTTGGAAGAGAACAAAAACTGACGCGCCGGGTCGAGTTCGTTCGCGCCTATTCTCGGGGCAAAGCCTACGCGACGCCATGGTTTGTTTGTCATGTTCTCCCGTTCGGCGATCGCGACCGACCGACGCGCCTGGGCATTACGGCCTCGAAACGGATTCGACGCGCCCACGATCGGAATCGCTTCAAGCGTTGGGCGCGCGAGGTGTTTCGGCGCGAGCGGCTGCGGGCGGGCAGGAACATCGTCGTGCGGTTTCGTCCAACGATCCTGTCGGCGGAGTTTGGGCAGTTCCGTGCGGCTCTGGTCGGTGTGTTTGAGCGGGCCGGCCTGTACGAATCGCCGTCGAAGGAAAAGGGCGATTCGTGAAGGGACCGTTTGGAATCATGATTACTCTCGTCAGTCGGTGGATTCGGCGGATGTTGATCGTCCTCGTGAAGGGCTACCGGAGGACGCTCTCTCCTCTGCTTCCGCCGAGCTGCCGTTTTTTCCCCACCTGCTCGGATTATGCGCTGGAGGTCCTCGAGCGCAAGCCGTTGCTCGTGGGGCTGTGGCTGATTGTGTACCGGTTGGGGCGGTGCCACCCGCTGTGTCGAGGCGGGTATGATCCGGTTCCCCCCGACCGCCAGGTCGGACAGGTTGACAACCTGTCCGACAAGATGAAGGCAGGCTAACAGCCTACCCCACTCAGCACTTACGCCGAGCCGGTCCTCGCGCGCTTACATGGGGTCGCTCGGTTTCTCTTAACTGAAGGGTCGTCCCGTGGATCAGCAACGCCGTTGGCTACTGTTTGTTGCCATCACCTGCATCGTTTACATCCTCTTCTACGTTGTCTATCTCCTCCCCTACCAGAAGGCCGCTGAGAAGCAGCGAAAACAACAGCGAGAGCTGACCCAACAGGCGACGTCGCAAACCCTGGCCGCGACAACCGGCGCCACGACAACGACCACCACGCTTGAGGCCGAGCGGCGGACCACCGCCTCGTTGATCGCCGCCCCCGAACGCCCCTCCATCCCCACCACCGGAGCGCGCGAAACCTCGCTAACGGTCCAGACCCAACTCTATCGGGTAACCTTCGCGTCGCGCGGCGGTCGGCCGACCAGTTGGCAGTATTTTGACCAGGTTCCGGGACAGACCGGCGCCGAGGTGATCGAGCTGATCCCTCAGCGCGCCGAGTCCCCTCAGCGCGAACTGCCCCTCGAGGTGATCGTCAAGGAACTGAACAAGATCGAATACCCGGAGTTCAACACCACCGTTTACGAGTCGCAGGTCAAGCATCTGGATGATGGCTCGACCGAGGTCGTTTTCACTTCGCCCAAGATCCAGAATCTCCAGATCGTCAAAACCTATCACTTCCACCCCGACCGCTATCTGACCCAGCTCCAGGTGGTCTTGCGCAACTTGTCGCCGCAGGCCGACTGTCGAATCAACGATGACGAGCACGGGCTGGGGCTCTCCTGGGGGCCGGGCGTGCGCCAGTATCCGCCCGACGAACAGCCCAACACCGGTTTCATCAATATTGTCTGGGGGACGCCGGCCCGGGCCGGCTACGCCGCGATCAGCAAACCGGGACAAGAACGACCGGAGCGCGGCGAGATCACCTGGGCCGGAGTCAATGACAAATTCTTCCTGGCGGCCATGATCCCCGACCGCGCCCGCGCCACCACGGGCACGGCGGTGGATTGCCTCCTGCGTCTGAAAAACGTCTATTCCAAGGAAGAACTGGAGAAAGCCCCGTCCTTTCATTCGCCGCCCTTCACGGTGATCCTCTACAATAACAAGTTTGAAATCCCGCCCCGGGAACAGGTCGCGCTCAACTATCAACTGTTTGTCGGGCCCAAGCGACCCGAACTCATGCGGGAGCTGAGCAAGGCGAGCCACAGCAACCTGACCGAGGTGCTGTTCTACTCCAGCTCCTTTCGTTGGATGCGCGGGTTGAAGCTGGGCCTCATGGACACCCTCAACTGGCTCGATTCGAAGATCCACAACTATGGCGTGGCGATCGTGATCCTGACGGTTTTGATCCGCATCCTCATGCATCCGCTGGCGCACAAGGGGATGAAGATGCAGGCCAAGACCATGGCCGAGATGCAGAAGATCAAACCGCTGCTGGACGAGGCCAACCGCAAGTACAAGAACGATATGGCCAAGCGAAACCAGGAGACGATGCGCCTGTACAAGGAGCACAATATCAGCCCCTTGGCGCCCTTGCGGGGCTGTCTGCCGATGGTGATCCAGATTCCGATTTTCTTTGCCCTCTACAGTCTGCTGAACGAATCCATTGACTTGCGCGGCGCGTCGTTCTTGTGGATCAAAGACCTGGCAGGGCCGGACAAACTGGTAGACCTCGCCAAGCTGGGAATGGCCTTTCAGATTCCCATTGTCGGCTGGCATGTCGCGGCCGTCAACCTGCTGCCCATCCTGATGGGGGCCAGCCAACAGCTGATGTCCATGCTGACGCCGACGCCGACACGCGATGCCTCGCAGAAGCAGATGATGATGATTTTCTCGATCATGTTTCCCGTCATGCTATACAATTTCCCCTCGGGGCTTTTCATCTATTGGCTGATCAACAATGTCTGGCAAAGCGTCCATCAGTTGATCGCCAACCGACTGATTCGCAAACCGACCGGGGGCGAGGCCGCCACAACGACATCCTGAGCGGCCGGGAGGAACAACATGAGCAAGATCCGCGTGACGGCTTCCACCACCGAACAAGCCATTCAGCAGGCGCTCGAGCAGCTGCATATCCCTCGCGAAGCGCTCCAGTTTCGCGTGGACCGCTCCGAGGAGGAGTACCTGCTGGACAACCACAAACCCCACGAGACGACCATTGTGGCGTGGGTCCGGTCCGAGTACGTGGCCGAGCTGGTGCGAGACTTCCTCCAAAAGCTGATCCACAACATGGGCTTTATGAGCGAGGTCCGGATCCAGGTGGGCGAAGAACGGGTCACGGCCCGCCTGGCCTCGCCCAGCTCGAGTGTCCTGATCGGCAAGAACGGAGCGACGCTCGACGCGATTCAATGCCTGGTCACGCGAATGGCCGGCCGCGGCGGCCGGGTGCTGCCGCCGATCGTGGTGGATATCGAAGACTACAAGGAGCGGAAAATCACGCGCCTCGAACGCATCGCGCGCCACACGGCCCAGAAGGTGCTGACCGAGGGACAAGAGATCGCTCTGGCGCCCATGAGCCCCGCCGACCGCAAGATCGTCCATACCGCCCTCAAGGACTATCAAGGGGTCAAGACCTACAGCCGCGGCGCCGAGGGGGAACGGTGCGTCGTCGTCGCCCCGACCACTGGCGAAATGCCGGAGGAGAAAGAGCTATAGAAAGGCGAAGGAGGAACGATGAATGATGGATGATGAACGGAAGAAGAAGCAGGGTTCGGGGTTTAGGGTATGGGGCATGGGAGGCGAGGTGGGGGGCGGCGAGAGATGAGTGTTGAGTGTTGCGTTGCGACTTCCGAGTTTCGAGTTGCGCGTCATGATCGTTGGGAAGCCGAGTGCCGAGTGATGATCAAAGCGAAGCAGGAGTGGTTGGAGCGTATCACGGATCCATGCTCTCTATTCGGAATTCATCCTTCATTCTTTATTCATCGTTCATCGTTCATCGTTAGATTAGGATTGGTGATATGGGACACCTGATTCAGACCATTGTCGAGTATCTCGCGGGATTCATCATCTGGGGCATCAGCGAGATGGGATACTTCGGCGTGGGCCTGATGATGTGCATCGAAAGCTGCAACATCCCCCTGCCCAGCGAGATCATCATGCCGTTCTCGGGCTTTCTCGTTTCGCAAGGGAAGATGAACCTGTGGTGGGCGGGCGTGGCCGGCGCACTGGGCGGAACCATCGGCTCGCAACTGGGCTATGCCATCGGCTATTTCGGCGGCCGGCCCTTCGTCCTCAAATACGGCAAGTACTTTTTCATCACCCATCACGAATTGGATCTGGCCGACCGGTGGATCGTGCGCTGGGGAGCGAAAATCGCCTTCCTGTCGCGTCTGTTCCCCGTCATCCGGACGTTCATCTCGACCCCGCTGGGGATCGTCAAGGCGCCGTTCTGGCAGTTCTCCCTTTACACGTTCATCGGCTCGCTGCCGTGGTGCTGGGCGCTGGCCTATGTCGGGAAAGTGTTGGGGGACAACTGGCACGCGGTGGGAAAGTACTTTCACCGCGCCGACATCCTCGTGCTCATCTGTGTGGTCGGCGGCGCGCTGGCCATCCTGGCCCACCTCTGGAAAGCGGGCAAACTCACGTTCCGGCGCAACAACCAACCCGCCGATTCGGAATAGAGCGCACCGACGGCGTGCAACGCAGGCTGTTTCGGGGCGTCTGACCTGTCTGACAAGTCTGACCCGTCCGACGGCCGCACACCCGCCGGGCCGCCGGCGCTCCGGCGATTACCCGGAGCGGCCTGTCAGCTCCCGCTTGAGTACCTTGCCCAACGTGTTCTTGGGCAGTTCCTTCAGGATCTCGAACTCGCGCGGAATCTTGAAGCTCGCCATGCGTTCGGAACACCAATAGCGCAGCTCCTTCTCGTCAAACGTCGCACCTTCGTGGAGCACCAGAAACGCTTTGGGCAGCTCACCGCGCAGGGCGTCCTTGACCCCGACGACCGCGGCTTCGGCAATCGCCGGATGGCTCACGAGGATGTGCTCGATCTCTTGCGGGAAGATCTTTTCGCCGGCGAGGATGATCATGTCCTTCTTGCGGCCGGTGACATAGAGAAACCCCTCGGCGTCGAGGTAGCCCGTGTCGCCCGTCTTCAGCCACCCGTTCTCGTCAATGGCCTGTGCGGTGGCCTCGGGGTTGCGATAATAGCCCGCCATCACGTTTTCGCCCGCGACAGAAATATCGCCCGTTGCGGCGACCGGCAGCAGCCGGCCATCGTCGCCACGAATCTCGACACGCACGCCGGGCACGGGCCGCCCCACGCTCGTGGGCCGACAAGCTCCGGGGTGATTGGTCGCCACGACCGGCGAGGCTTCGGTCAGTCCGTAACCCTGATAGAGCGGGAACTTCATTCGCTCTCCAAATTCCTCGCACAACGCCGGCGGGAGCGGTCCGCCGCCCGAAATGGCGATGCGCACCGTGGCCAGACGCGAAGGATCGCGCGCGCCCGCCCGCATCACAAACGCGAACATCGGCGGGACCATCAGCAGAATCGTGACCTTCTCGCGCTCGACCATGTCCACGACCGTGGCCGGCTGGAACCGGCGCATCAGGATCATGCTCGCCCCCGAAATCAACGGCAACAGCAGCGCGGTCGAGAGGCCAAAGGTGTGGAACAACGGCAAGACCGTCAGAAACACGTCGTGGGTGTGAACATCGAGCGTTTCTTGCATGCTGCGGCAATTGGACAGGAGATTGCCGTGGGTCAGCACCACGCCTTTGGCCACTCCCGTCGTCCCGCTCGTGTAGATCAGACAAGCCGCGCGCTTGGGATCGCTCTGGCCCGACGCGAGGAGGGCGGGATCGGCCAGGGCCAACGCCGCCTGCAGTTGCTGTTCGCTGAGCCCCAGAAGCATCTCGTCAAGATAAGCGGGCTGGATATCGAGCTTCCCGGCCTGTTGCGCCGCCTCGACCAGCGGACGGAAAGCCGAAACGGTGAGAACCACTTTGACCTGGGCGTGGTCGAGAATAAACGCAACCTCGGGGGGAGAAAGCAGATAGTTGATCGGCACGGCAGCCCGATCGGCCGCCAGGCACGCCAGAAAGCTGGTGATGCACAGCTCGCTGTTGGGCAAGATCATCGCGATGTGGCCCGTCTGACTCTGGTCGCCGGCGGCGATCAGCCGCGACATCGCCACGGCCCGACGCACGATTTGGTCGAGCGTCAGACGTTGGTCCTCGTCCACGAGGCAGGGAGCATTGGGATTGGCTTTCCAGGCTTCGTACAGCGCGCGCTTGAGATCCACGCCAGCCTCCTTTGCCGTGTCAGGGTCTTGCAGAACGCGAATGCACCTCTTCGGGGACGTATGGCCGCGCCCTCAGGAGACGTCCATTGGAAGACCGAGCGGCCGACCCGCCGCTCCCTGCTTCGCTTGTCTCGTCTTCAATCCTCAGAAGGCCGCGGGACTGAGCTGCTCCGACCGTCGTGCGCCGGCTCAGGCAGCCGCTCCCGTATCGCCGGGGATGCGTTTATCTCCCCCACACCCCGCTGTAAAGCTTTTTTGCCGCGTGAGAAAATTGACCGAACTTCGGAATGAACGGAAATAATTCGTCCCCATGCCGATTTACCGCCGCGCGAACGTCGTACTACGAACTCGAAACTCGAAACTCCGAACTTGAAACTAAGAATTGATTTCTCTTTGGCCGTCGTGTCACCCTCGCCCCGATTCATTGGCGCGGCAGCGGCGCGACTCCTACAAACAGAGGTGAAGGACCATGAGCTCCAGACGAATGGCGGCGTGGTTGGGATTGTGCGGATTGACGCTCGGCTCGGCGTTTCGTGCCGAGAGCGCGACGACGCTCAACGACATCGTGGCATCAGGAACGCAGCCGCAGGTGATCGCCTCCGGCTACGGCTTCACCGAAGGCCCGGCCGGTGACAGCAACGGCCACGTCTACTTTTCCGACGGCCAGAACAATTCGATCTATTTCTATGAAGTGGGCAAGGGGGTCACCCCTTTCGTCACCGACAGCACCGACGCCAACGGCATGATGATGAACAGCAAGGGCGAGCTCTATGTCTGCGAGGGGGCGGCCTATCGCGTGGTCAAGTTCGACGTGGCCACGAAGAAGAAAACCGTCCTTGCCTCCGAAATTGACGGCCAGCACTTCAACGAACCCAACGACCTCACCATTGACGAGGTGGACGGCTTCTACTTCACCGACCCCTGCTATTCGCACCACAAGCAGAAGGCGGTGATGAAGGAGGACGCCTATTACGTGTCGCCGCAGGGCAAGGTCACGCGCGTTTCGACCGTCTGCAAGCGGCCCAACGGCATTCTGCTTTCGGCCGACAACAAGACGCTCTATCTGGCCGACAACGGCGGCCGGGTCCTCTACAAATACGACGTCAAGGCACCGGGCGTTTTGGCCAACGAAATGAAGTGGATTGATCTTCCGGGCGGGCCCGACGGCATGACACTTGACGAACACGGCAACCTCTACGTGGCGCTGGGGCGGATGGGCGTGGGCGTCTATTCGCCCGAGGGAAAACTGATCGGCATGATCAAGGTTCCCTCGGCCTCGAACGTGACGTTCGGCGGCAAGGAGTTCCGCACGCTCTTCATCACCTCGGGCCAGCAATTCCTGGCGATCGAAACCAAGGTGCGCGGAATGAAACCGCCCTGCGCGCGAAAGGAACGTTGAGCCCGCAGCACGAAAGTCCCGGCCGCGCCGGTTGATCGAACGTCCTCGCCTTCATTCACTTCCCGCCAGGATCACATCGCCGTCGCTGACCGTGCCGTTGGTCGGGTCGTAGGGCGTGGGCGGACGGGCCGGGTCGGTGAACATGGCCTGAAGGCGAGGGCCGGGAGACAGGACGACATAGGTCACGGTGCGGCCGAACATCGGCAGCGCCACGCCATCACGAGCCATCTCCGTAAGATTGTAGTACGCATAGGGCCGCTGGCTGTCCAGATCCCACGACGGTAGCGCCGTGGGGTCGGGCGCGCTGAACACGGCCGGCGGGCGATACCAATGCCCCCCAGCACCCCACGGATAGAACAGGTCGCGCGGAAAGGAGCCAATGTACGGGACCGGCGTCGTCAGATGATACAAGGCGGCTCCATTGTAGAAAAGCGGACATTCGCTGGGCCGGGGAATGTAAAGCTGTGGACTCTCAAGTTCAGGGCGCGCCCGAACGGCAGCGGGCTGCGGAATCTTGCCCATTCGCAGTATCGCCGATTGTGAAGTCTCGCAAAGCCATTTGCCATCGGCCGCTTCGATCCGCGCGGCCCAGAAGATGCCCGGGTCGCCCGGCTTTCCTGGCGCGGGCGGCTCGACCAACACCATTTTGACAAGGTTCGGCGGATAGGCGCGCTGCTCGATCCAATAGGCCTCCAGCGCGGTCGCCAGGCTGTGCAGGTCGTCTTGCGTCACGGCCATCTTGGACCGAATCTGTGCCTCCAGAAAATTTGGAACAAAGATCGCCGCCAGAATCGAGATGATCGCGACTACGATCAGAAGCTCGATCAGTGTGAAAGCATGGTCCGTTTTCATTCTCGTATTTCCCTCGAGCAACTTATGCCAAAACACGCGCAGCATGTTCATTCTCCCGACAGAAGGGGTTCGTTGCCGGCCGAGATGACGGTCCAGCGGCCTTTCGAATCGCGCTTGAGATGAAACAGCGTTCGGCTGGTCATGCGCGGCCGCTCGGCATCCGGTGCGTGCACCACAATGCGAACGGTTGGGCTCTCTGTCGCGCCGCCGATTTCGATCAGTGCGACACCGAACGGCTCGCGCACGGGCGCGGCGGCCGACGTTCGGTCGCCGCGATTGAGATAGTAGATCGCCTGCGCCAGCGCCGAATCGGTCAGTTGCTGGAGAACAATCGTGTCGCGCACCTGGGCCGAATTGCGATAGTCCACCAGCCCTATCTGAAAAAGATTGTGGGAGAGAATGATGAGAATGGCGAGCGTGAGCAAAACGGCAAACGCCGTTGCCCCTCTTTGTCGCAAAGCGTGTGTGCGCAGACGATGGTTCACGGTCGTACTCCTTCCGCGTAGGACAGGTTGGCAATCTGTCCAAAAGGTCCTATCGGCCCTTCCGCGTAAGACAGGTTGGCAACCTGTCCCAAAAATTCTGCTGGTCGTACAAAGGCAGACAGGTTACCAACCTGTCCTACGGAATAGACTCCGCCGACCGACGTCGTGAACGCATATTTCGCAGTGAAGTCCTTGGTGTAACGATTAATCGCCAGCTCCAGTTCCACGCGGACGAGATTCCCCGAGCGTTCGATCCGAGCGGAACGAACGTGACCCGACAGAGTCTGAACGGTCGGCGTGGCCGTCCGGTTGTCCCACTTCAGCCGTTGGAGGCGAGGGCCTTCGACCCGATAGACGATCAGCCCGTTTGCGAATTTCCCCTCGCCGCTCGTCCGAAGGATCAACGTTTGACTGCCCGCTTGAATCCCGGAGGGCAAAACGCCGGCAAGAGCGCCAGCGCTCTGGACGCGGGCCAGATAGGCGTCGCGGAGAATCGCGCGCATGGCCCCGAACGCCTCTTGCCGGAGAGTCGAGCGCAGGTTCTCCTCGGTTTCCGCTCGAATCGTCATCATGGTGACCGTGAAGAACGCGCCGCTGAGGATCGAGATCATCGCGCTCACGATCAGCACTTCGATCAGCGTGAAGGCGCGCGAAAAAGGGGCTGGAGAGCAGCGTTTCATGGCTTCACCTCCGGGAACCGCAACGCCGATAGGAGAATGACCTCGGCTCCGCGCCACGTGCGGCAATACATTTCGGCGGCGATCTTCAGTCCTGCCCCGTCGGGCAAGCGCGAAAGGGTCACCGCACCGGTCGTGTGCGGGTCCTCAAATCCCGTCAGTGGCGTCGAGCCGACCTTCAGGCTCTCGAAGGGGACCGCCTTTCGCGCTTCGATCTCCGAATGCGCGCGCAGCATCAGTCGCGTGAGAGTTTCGGCGCGGTCGGTCAGCCCGCGCGTGACCGTGACGACCTTCAGCGTGCCCAGCAAGGCAAACGCCATCACCGCCGAGACGATGAGCATCTCGAACAGTGTCACACCTGCGACGTGGGATCTTCGATTCATGATTTCCCTCAACTCACCTGATCAGCTTCGGTATCGTAAACAGGGGAAGATAAAACGAAACGATGATGGATCCGATCACGAGGCCCAGCCCCAAAATGACCAGCGGTTCGATCATTCCGCCGATGGTCCGGCGAATCTGCTCGTTTTTCACCCCGTAGAAATCGGCGATGTCCAGAAGCGTCCGGTCGAGGTCTCCGCGGTCCTCGGCCAGGCGAATCATCCAACAGGTCGAAGGCGGCAGAAAGGGATGTCGCTCGAGCGCATCGGCGAACCGTTCGCCACTGCTGACGCTCTCGCGCACTTTCTCCACGAACCGCCTCGCGATCACGTTTCGCAACACCGACGCCGTGAGCGCCAGCGCGTCGGTCATCGCCACCCCGCGCGTGAGCAGGAAACCCAGGCAGCGCGAAAACGAAACCGCGAGTTCATTGTAGACCAGCGTGCCGATCAGCGGGGAGTTGAGCAGCAGAGCGTCCCGAAACGGACGCGCCACCCTTCCCGTCCCGGTGACAATCAATCCCGCGATGATCACGCCGGCCACCACGAGAATGGGAACCAGGTGATTGACCAAGGCATTGGAGGCGTTGATCACCATTTGCGTGGGGACCGGCAGATCGCCGCCCAGCTGCGCGTAGATATCCACGAACTGCGGAATGATCTTCACCAGGATCAGCGAGAAAATCACAACCGCCATCACCAACACCATCGCCGGATAGGCCAGCGACGTGACGACCACGCGGCGATGGTTGATCTGGCGGCGCGTTTCGGTGACGATGTGATGAAGCACCTCGGCGAGCGAGCCGCCCTTTTCGCCCGCCCGCACGAGCGCCACATAATAGTCCGACAATTGCGGCTGAAACTTTGCCAGCGTTTCGCTCAGCTGCAGCCCGCGCTCGAGGTCATCGGCAACCGCGGAGGCAAACGTTTGCAGCCGCCCTCGCCCCATCTCGTCGGCCATCTGGCGCAGGCCGTGGTCGAGCGGTACCCGCGCCCGCACCAGTCCGAGCAGCTGCTCGTTGAACCGCAGGAACTGTTCCGCCGTGATCCTTCTGCTGATCTGGTTTCCGTTCATTCGAATGCCCCTGACGTGTAGGGTTTCCCTCAAATCACTTGATGAGTTGAGGTATGCAAAACAACGGCCAATAAGCCGCGATGACGAAGCTCCCCAGGATGACGCCCACCAAAACAATGGAGGGCCATTCGATGAAAGCGGCCAGCCGTTCGGAGGCCCTTATGGCCTCAAAGCGCAACTGCTCGGCCACTTCAATGCAGTCGTCCGCGAGCGCCCCCCGCCATTCGGAAAGAGACAGAATCGCGCGGACCTGCCCCGTGATCAGCGACGACGACTCGAGGCCGTCGCTGAGGCTGTGGCCCTGCTCGACGAGCGTCCTCAGCCGCGCGGCCTCGCGCCTCATCCGCGCGCCCGTGATCTGTCCCGCCATCTCGAGCGCCTCTGGCATCGGGACCTTTGCGCGGAGCGAATAGCCCAGACTCAACAGGAACCGCGCGAGCTGAATCTTTCGCATGGGGGCCGCCCACCCCAGAAGCCACGCGGCGGCCCGCTGGGCCAACGGCACCAACGTCGCGTTGATCCAGCGAAGCAGCAGATAGAAGACGACTGCCGCGGCCAGGCTCGCCGCCAACCCCGCCGCAAGCGGCACCATTATCCCGGCGTAGGCCGGCACCGGGTTCGCAATCGCCAACGCCCACGGCACAAACAGGCAGCTAAAGACCAACATCGAAAAGAGCAGGAACAAACCCGTCAGCACCGCGCTGCCGCGGATCAGGAAGGGGACCAGGAGGGTCACGATCATCAGAAGCAGAAGCGGGAATAGAAACACCAACAGGACGATAAAGGGGTAAAAATGCCTGACTGCGGCGTTCAGAAACCAGTTGGAGAAGACGGGAAGGTCCGCTCCCAGTTGGGCGAAGATGTCCACGTATTTCGGAATGATTTTTACGAAGATGAAACTCACGATGCTGAGGCAAAACGTGAAAACGGCCAGGGGATAGAGGATGGCCGCAAAGAGACGATTAAATCGGCCCGCCTGACTGTGATAGTCGGCCAACATGTCGAGCGCCTCGGCCAGGTGGCCCGTCTTCTCCCCCATCGCCACGGTCTGCCGCTCCTGCCGGCTGAAGATCAACGGCACGCGAAGCATGGCTTCCGAGAGCGTTTTTCCGCACACCACGAAAAACCGCAGCTGCCCGGCAACATAGCGAACAAAATCATTGTGGCGACGAACCACCAGCGCCAACAAGCCCACGACTCCCAGGACCAGAACCGTGATCCCCCAGCCGACCGATCCCGCCAGAATCATCGCCCCCACAATCGCGATCAGGGCCACAAACAAGACGAGGTGCAGATAGAGCGCTCCGGGTCGAAAACGTCGGCTGTCGGCAATCCCTTCGAGAACCAGATCGAGCGGGAAACGATGGCGCACGGCCAGGCTGAGCTCGCGAAACAGGAGCGCGAGCAGCTGGCCCTGCTGCTGATAGTTCGTCAGCGGGCAGAGACGCCTGGTAAGGTACCCGGACAGACTGAAACTGTCTTTCGGCTCACTCATTTCTCTACGTCCTCGGAGGTTGTGTCCAGCTCCCCGCCACAAGCGCGAAACGCCTCGGCCATCGAGGTCACTCCCGCCTCGACCTTCCGCATCGCATCACTTCGAAAATCGCTCGGCATGAGCAAACGGGCGCGTTCGGCCAATTCGCGCGCCGACGACTTGGATAACACCAACTCCTGGAGATCCTCGTTGGATTCGAGGAGTTCGAACACGCCGGTCCTGCCGTGATAGCCCGTTCCTTCGCAGGCTGGGCAGCCCGCGGGCTCGAACACCGGCGCGTCGAGGTCGAGACCCAGCCGTCGCCGCACCTCAACGTCCACCGGACGCGTCTGCTTGCACTCTTCGCACAGCCGCCGCACCAGGCGCTGGGCAATCGTCCCCTGGACCGACGAGGCGACCATGAACGGCTCGATCCCCATGTTGAGCAGCCGCGTATAAACCGACGAGGCGCGGCCGCTGTGGATGGTCGTAATGACCAGGTGGCCCGTCAGCCCCGCCTGCACGGCAATCTGCGCGGTCTCGAGATCGCGCACCTCGCCGATCATCAGCACGTCGGGGTCCTGGCGCAGGAGGCTCTTGAGGCCGTCGGCGTAGCTCATCTCGCCGCCCGACGGAATCGGTGTCTGGCTGATGCAGCCGAGGTCCATTTCGACGGGGTCTTCGAGCGTGGCAATGTTGATCGTTTCGCCGCCGGCCTGGTAGATCGCCAGGAGCATGGAATACATGGTCGTGGTCTTGCCGCTGCTGCTCGGGCCGGTCAGCAGGATGACTCCCTGGCGCGCGGTGATCAGCCGCCGGACGCGCCGGAGCATTTCGGGCGACATGCCCAGTTCGTCGAGCGAAAGCGGGCGGTCGAGCGCTTCGGCCAGGCGGATCACCACCTTTTCGCCGTGAAGCGTCGGCATGAACGCTACACGCAACTGGTGGGTGCGATTGCCCAGGCGATATTCGAGCCGGCCGTCCTGGGGGGTGTTTTTCTGATAGATGACCAGGCGCGCCAGAACCTTGAGCCGCGTCAGAACGAGGCTGGTCAACGCCGATTCAATCTGCACGACCAGCAGCAGCGTTCCGTCAATTCGATATTTGACGACCAGGCCCGAGCGCTTGGCTTCGAGATGGATGTCGCTGGCGCGGTGCTGAATGGCGCGTGTGAGCAGCAGGTCAACGATCTTCACGGCGCGGTTGTCGTCGTCGGGAATCGCTGCCAGATCGGCCGGCAATTGGCTGAGCGGGGCTTTCTCGGCGGCAGCCGCGCGATTGAGTTTCTCCGACACGGTGGAACTCCTTCCTCGCAATGTCAGTAGAATGAGACGCAAAGGACGACGAAAGGTTGACATTTTTTTCAGACCGAATTTCTCCGGTCGGATAATTCTCGAATTCCGTGACAAGGGCTGACCAATAGGACGAATATCGAAAGTCCGTTCCGATCGCCAAACGGAAGGGACCTTTGAGGACTGCTATGGCACGACCCCGCCTTCGCATGGCGCCTTGAGACTTGAGGCTTGAGGCCTGAAACCTGAAACGTGAAACCTGAAACGTGAAACTCTTCGTCTGTTCACTTCCATTGCCAAAGCGGCCGATCGTCGAGACGGCGCAGCAGGCGCTCGGCCTCGGTCCGGTCGCGCAAGGCAGGTTCGGCGGCCAGAAACTCGCGCAGCAACCGAGCGGCCTCCTTTCGCATCTCGGGAAGGCGCGCCAGCATTCGGCCCAAATCCAGCCGCGTCTGGATCGCCTCGGGCGAGTTGGGGTGTGTTTCGATCAGGTTCCACGCGGCGACTTCGGCCAGGCTGTCGCGTCCGTGGACGATCAACATTTCGATCAGCTTGAATTGCGTCTCCGCATCGAGACACGCCTTGGGATTCTCAAACAGCATTTCTTGATAAGCCCATTCGAGCATCCGCCCGTTGTGAAAGAACAAGCCGCGCCGGATGCCTTCGGCCGGCGTCATGTCCTCGGTGGCGGTCGCCAGCTCGGCTTCGGTCATGGGAGTGGGCAAGGGAGCGTCGCTGTAAAGTTTCCGGCGCGACAGGTGGCGAAACCGCCGTTGTCGCTCCCTTTCCTCTCGGCTCAGCCGTTCCTTTCCGATGAATGCCCCGCCTCCGAACGCGATCAGCGCAATCACCACCCCAAACGCAAATCCGCCCAAACAGGACCAATAGGCGGTCCTCATGATCCACTGCCTTACGATCGGCGTCCACGCCAGGGTCACGTCGCCGAGCAGCTTGTACGGAACGAAAAAGAGCGTGGCGACCTTGACCGTGCCCCACCGCCTGGCGACAAAATACCAGAACCGGAATTCCTCGAAGGGAAACAGAACAAGGTAGGCGCCCATGACCGCATAGATCGCGCTCGAGGCCCCAACCACCCCCAGCGCTTGGTCGCCGGTCAATCCCATGAACCGGCAATAGAACGCATGGCTCAGATTCGCGGAGAATCCTCCCGCAAGATAAAAGAGCAGGAACCACCCCCGCCCCATCTCCTCCTCGACCTGGCCTCCGATCAGACCGAGAACCCAGAGATTCAAGAGCAGGTGGAAGAGGCTCGCATGAACAAATATGCTCGTGAGCATGGCGTCCCAGCCGGTCCGACCCGGTGCGTAGACCAGCGCCGCGGCAACGTCGCCGTGATTGGCCGCGCGCAGCCACAGCACAACGAGATATGCCAGGACGTTCAAGGCGATCAGGATCGTCGTGACAATCGGGAACCGCGTACACCGCTTGTCGTTGCGATAGGGAAAGAGGAAGAGCATGAAAAACGGGAACACGCAGATTCTCCCGATGAGCACACCCGCTCACGTGCCGTTCGATTTCTCCTTCTTTCTGTCCAACAAACCGTCTCGAGGCAAGCTCAATTAAGGAACGCCGGCGGCCTCGCCGGTGCTTCAGAACGTGATCCCGAAAGAAATCCGCACCGGATTGGCCGCGAAACGTCCGCAGACCAACGTTTCAAAGCACCGGCGAGGCCG
>Ga0315282_10005549_pt1 | contig 21452 bp, 19 predicted proteins | sample YL17G07_20_MG_FD_203693 | JGI IMG/M metagenome (GOLD analysis project Ga0315282, IMG submission 203693) | Sediment microbial communities from Yellowstone Lake, YNP, Wyoming, USA - YL17G07_20 | ecosystem: Environmental > Aquatic > Freshwater > Lake > Sediment | place: USA: Wyoming | collected... | reverse complement strand
ATGCCAATTGAAAAATCAGCCGGAGCAGTAATTTTTAGGAAAGAAGGAGGTAAGACTTATTACCTTCTTTTGCATTATCCTTCGAACGCTAAAGCGCCAAGGGAATATTGGGATTTTCCGAAAGGCCACATTGAGAAAGGAGAAAATTTAGAAGAAACAGCTAAAAGAGAGGTGGAGGAAGAAACTGGATTAAAGGATATAAAATTAATTGAAGGATTTAAAGAATGGATAAAATATTTTTTTAAATTTAAAGGGAAAAACATTTTCAAAATAGTTACTTTTTTCTTAGCCGAGACAAAAACTAAAACAGTGAAGGTCTCTTTTGAGCACATTGGCTTTAAGTGGCTGCCGTATGAAGAGGCGATAGAAAAATTAACTTTTAAAAATGCCAAAGAAATTCTCAAAAAAGCCAATGACTATTTAAATTCAAAATTCAAAAATCAAAATGCAAAATGACAAATCAAAATTTAAAAATAAAGTTTATAAAATTGTTAAAAGAATTCCACGGGGAGAGATTTTAACCTATAAAGAAGTTGCCAGATTAGCAGGAAAACCAAGAGCCTATCGGGCGGTGGGGAATGTTTTGAATAAAAATCGAAACCCCAAAATTCCCTGTCATCGGGTAATAAAATCAAATGGCAGAGTAGGTGGCTATAATCAAGGAATGAAAAAGAAAATTTATTTACTAAAAAAAGAAGGAATAATAATAAAAAAATCCAAAATCCAAAATCCAAAATCCAAATTTTATGGCCACATTACATCCGGATTTAAAAAATAAGGAATTCTGGTATAAAGACATCACTTTAATTCCTAATCGACTTCCTGATTTTGAAAGAGATGAAGTTGATTTGACTACAAATTTTACAAAAAGAACAATTCTTAAAACTCCTTTTGTTTCCTCACCCATGGATACGGTGACTGAAGCCGAAATGGCAATTTTAATGGCTTTGATGGGTGGGATTGGGGTTATTCATTATAATTTTTCAACTATTGATGAACAAATAGAAGAGGTAGAGAAAGTTAAAAGATTTCAAGCCGGGTTTGTTTTCAGCCCGGTTGTTTTATCCCCTCAAAATACTATTAAGGATGTTTACAATATTAATGAAAAATACGGTTTCTTCAGCACACCGATTACTGAAGACGGTACCCTGAACTCAAAATTAGTAGGAATTGTTACCCGTCGGGACATCAGATACAGAAAAGATATGGATACAAAATTAAGCAAGGTTATGACTCCGAGAGAGAAATTGATAGTTGCCAGAAAATCAGAAACAGTTGATAAAGACGATCTCCGGGCAGCTAATGAGACAATAAAGAAGAATAATCTCGACACTTTGCCAATCGTTGATGCCGATGATAAAGTCGTTGCTTTAGTTACTGATTCAGACCTACAAAAAAACGAGCAATTTCCTTTGGCGACAAAAAATAGCAATAAGCAATTGAGGGTATTTATTGCCGTTGAATCGAGATTAAAACTGGCTCAAGAAAGAATCAAAAAAGCAATTACTGCTGGCGTTGACGGAATTATCATCGATGCCAGCGTTGTTTTTAGAGAACAATTGGAAATTGCAAAATGGGTAAAACAAAACTTCCCCAAATTAGAAGTGGTAGTAGGTAATGTTGATTCGTCCGAGATGGTGAAAAAAATAATCGAAGAAGGGTTTAAATATTGTGATGCTATCAAAATTGGCATTGGGCCAGGAGCAGCCTGTATTACTCAAGAAGAACTTGGTACTGGTAGAGCTCAGGCTTCGGCAGTTTTTGACTGTGCTCAAGAAGTGAAAAAATTAGAACCAAAATATGGCGTCCTTCCAATTATTGCCGATGGCGGAATAAAGACTCCTGATTTGGCTGAGATTCAAAAACCGGGAGATATAACAAAAGCCTTGGCTTTGGGAGCCCAGACAGTAATGATGGGTTCTTTACTCGCCGGTCTAGATGAATCTCCAGGAGAAAAGGAATTTAATTACGAAGAGAATCGAATGGTTAAAAAATATCGAGGGATGGGGTCTTTAGAAGCAATGGAGAGGAGGTCGGCGGTGAGATACGCTGTGGATAAAACAAAAATCAGGATTGCCGAAGGAATTGTCACCAAAGTGCCTTATCGGGGCTCGGGTTACGATTTTTTACCAAGACTAATTATTGGTGTAAAGCAAAGCCTCCAAAAACAAGGATTTAGAAATATAAAAGAACTCCGAGAAGAAGCCGATATCCGACTAATTTGATTTTTAAATGGAAAAATATTAAAGTTAAAAAAGAATAACTGTAACTTAACAAAATAAAAATAAGGAAAGGAGGTAAAAGAGAAATGTGTGGTATATTTGGAATAGTTAGCAATGAAGTAGTCGCCCCAAAAATAAGCCACGGCCTTTACGACCTTCAACAGCGAGGCGAACAAGCTGTGGGAGTAGCTGTTTCTGATGGCCTTGAACTTCGTGAGCATAAAGAAGAAGGTCTTGTCACCGAAGTTTTTAATGAAAGGAATAGAGAAGCTCTTTTTGAGAAACTTTCGGGAAGATTCGGAATTGGCCATACACTTTATTCAACTATAGGAAAAGCTGGCGAACTCAAACAGCCAAAAACTTTTCAACCATTAATCGGTCTATTCCGGGGTCAACCATTTGCTCTTGGTCATAACGGTAATTTAATTGAATTGGAAGGACTAAGGAAAGAAGCGGAAGAGAAAGGATATCAGTTTCAGTCAGAAACTTCCGACACAGAGGTAATTGTGGCTTTACTTTCAACTTCTCCCGAAAAAGATTTTTTAGAAGCCTTGCTTAAAGTTCTACCACGACTAAAAGGCGCTTTTGCTTTAACTATTTTATTTAGAGATAAAGTTATTGGCGTTCGAGACAAATACGGTATCAGACCTCTTTGTCTCGGTAAAGACACAACGAGTTTTATTTTAGCTTCGGAAGAATGTGCTTTTCATACAATAAAAGCTGATTTCATTCGAGAAATCAATCCTGGCGAAATAATTGTTTTGGGTAGAAATGGACTCGAAAAAAACTTTATTTGGGCAGACAATCCTTGGCTTCGACTTTGTATATTTGAGTACATCTATTTCGCCAGGCCAGATAGTCGATTAGCGGGCAAGAGAGTCAATTCTTATCGAGATGAAGCTGGTGAGATAGTTGCAAGAGAGCATCCAGTTCAGGCCGATATTGCTTGTGGAGTTCCTATTTCTGGCGAGATTTACGACTCAGCAGTCGCTCGAGTTCTCGGTATACCGTTAGTTAGAGGAATTATTAGAAATCGATACTATTCTAAAAGAAATTTTTTAGCTACGAGAGATACAGATAGAAGAGCTCTTACAGAGATGAAATTCTGCATTTTGAGAGAAGTTATTCATGGGAAAAGAGTAGTTATTATTGAAGATTCGATTGTACGAGGTGATACGTCGCCGGCAGTGGTTGCCATGATACGAAAAGAGGGGGCAGCCGAAGTCCATGAAAGAGTTGGCTCTGCGCCTCTCCGCTGGCCATGTTTTTTAGGGATTGACATTCCTACCCGGGTAGAATTGGCAGCTGCTGGTTTAACTGAAGAAGAGGTAGGTAGGAAAGTTGTACACGCTGACTCCCTTGGCTACCTTAGTCTCGAGGGGATGATAAAGGCTTCCGGTCTACCAAAGGAAAATCTTTGCTTAGGTTGTTTTATTGGTCCAGAGGGATATCCAATTGAACCACCGCAAGAGATTCTCAATTCTTAATTAAAGGAAAGCTCCGCACTTTTTAGGTGCGGAGTATTTTTATTTAATACTATTCAAATAAAACAAAATTATCTTTTAACTTTCTCTACTATTTTTTCGAAAATTTGGGGATGATTTTGAGCTAAATCGGATAAGATTTTTCGGTCAAGTTCAATTTTATTTTTTTTAAGGCTAGCAATAAATCGACTATAAGAAATCCCTGTCTGGCGGCAGGCGGCATTAATTTGGATTTGCCAAAGTTTTCGGAATTCTCTTTTTTTTGATTTTCTATCTCGATAAGCATACTCCCAGGCATGCATAAGAGCTACTTTTGCTGCTCGGTATTTTGACTTTCTTCCCCAACGAAAACCCTTAGCATATTTTAACAAATGCTTTCGTCTTTTGTGGGCAGCTTTTCCTCTTTTTACTCTCACCATATTAAAAACCTAATAGTTTTTTAATTTTTTTGGCTTCGCTTTTGGGAACCTCAATCCATTTGCGGCTTTTTCTAATTTGTTTTCCTGTTTTTTTTGCCCGGTAATGGTCGAGGCCGGTCGGTCTTCTTAAAACCTTACCGGTTTTAGTAATTTTAAAACGTTTTCGTATTGATTTGCGTGTCTTCATACTTTTGAAATAATCATTGTAAATCCTCTTGACTCCCTCTTCAACTCTCTTTCAGCTTTTATTGGTATGCGTTTTTCTAAAGTTTCCAGAAACTGATTAATTTTTCCTTTAGCAAATTCGGAAAGTCCTTTTTCTCTTCCTCTTAACACCATCTCTATTTTCACTTTTTGTCCTTTTTTTAAAAACTTTTCTGCTTGAGAAACTCTGGTTTCTAAATCATGCAAAGAGATATTAAACCCTAATCTTATTCCTTTTAACTCACCAGTCCTTTTTATTTTGGTTGACTTTTCTCTTTTTTGAAGCCAGTAAAAATATTTTCCATAATCCATTATCTTACAAACCGCAGGCGTTACTTTTTCTGTAACCTGAATTAAATCTAAATTGCGCTCCCTCGCCATCTGGAGCGCTTCTTCCAATGAAACAATTCCTACTTGTTTTCCAGTTTCATCAACTAATCTAACCTGAGAAGCCCGTATTTGATTGTTGACTAAGGGTCGTTTTAGGATAGATTTTTAAATTTTAGGTGGAGGCGTGGGCGTTGAAGCCCAGTCCAGAAAATTTGCCAAAATATTTCTACAGATTTAGTCTGTTTAAGTTTTTGAAATACTAGATTCAAAACAGACGAAATTCTAGTACCACTAGTCTCTATTTTTTCCCCAGCCCTTTGAGACAAAAGGGCTGGGTATCTCGATGATATGACACCTGATTTCACCTATCGAGAATCAGTGATCAGATGGTTTTAGCTTTTAAGCTAAAACAGGAGCAAGCTGTTTGCTTGCGAATAAGTTGGCACTTATTTCTTTTCTCGAAGTTTTACGAGATTCGAGAATACTCTATCTGCCTACTTTGACAAAAATTTCTGTCGATCCTCTTCACCCCCGTAATTTTAGCTCTCTTTTTATCTCCCTTTCTACCTCCCGTTTTTTAATTGTTTCTCGTTTATCTACTTTTTTCTTTCCCTTAGCAATTCCAAATTCCAGTTTTATTCTTCCCCTTTTAGTATAAACTCTCAAGGGTACCAAAGTCAAGCCCTTTTGCTTTGCTTTACCAATTAAATATTTAATCTCTGATTTTTTCAAAAGAAGTTTTCTTAAACGTTCGGGATTATAACTAGCTGGTACATTTTTCGGCTGATAAGGAGGAATTTTTACCCCAATCCAAAAGACTTCGAGATAGGGTTCTTTCAAAATGACATAAGAGCCGGCTAAATTTACTCCGCGAGTTTTTAATGATTTTACTTCTTGGCCAATCAAAGAAATCCCCGCCTCAAATTTCTCTAAAATTTTGTATTTAAAATAAGCTTTTTTATTCTCGGCCAATATCTTCATTATTTCATTTTACCAAAAATTGAGGTAAACTAAAATTAATGGTAAGAGAGGAAATAAAAAATTTGATAGAAAAAGCGGTGAGAAATCTTTATAGAAAAGAGGTTGAAGTTAAAATAGAAAGGCCTGCCGAAATGGCTTACGGCGACTACGCTACTAATATAGCCATGATGCTAAAGAAAAACCCTCAAGAAATTGCTGGTTTCATCAAGGCCCCCATTTTAGAAAAAGTAGAAGTAAAAAAGGGGTTTATTAATTTTTTTCTCTCAAAAGAATATTTACAAAAGCAGGTTTTAGAGATTTTAAAAAAGGGGGAGAAATTCGGTCAATTAAAAATTGGGAAAAATAAAAAAACTCAGGTGGAATTCATTTCGGCAAACCCCACCGGCCCCCTTCACATTGGAAACGGCAGAGGTGCTTTTTTTGGAGATACTTTGGCTAATATTTTAGAAAAAGCTGGATATAAAGTTACTCGAGAATATTACATCAATGATGCCAAAGTAAATACCCAAATTAAAACTTTAGGTCAAACTGCCTTGGGGAAAGGCGTCACTTATTTAAATGATTATCTTAAAGAAAAAATCTCAAACCTTAAATCAAAATTAGAGAAAATCAGTGATGAAGGAGAGGCAGGCTATTTATTAGCCCAAGAAGTTCAAAAAGATAATAAAGATTTCATTGGAAAAAAATTAAAGATTAAATTCGATAATTGGGTTTCTGAAAATGATTTATATAAGATAAATAAAGTTAATAAAATTTATAATTGGCTAAAAAATGAAAATCTAATTTACAAAAAGGAAGGCGCCGAATGGTTAAAAACTTCTCAATTCGGAGACAAACAAGATTGGGTTATTATCCGGGAAACCGGTGAACCAACTTATTTACTTTCTGACATCGCCTATCACAGAGATAAATTTAAGAGGGGTTTCCAAAAAATTATCAATATCTGGGGAGCAGACCACCAGGGACACGTTGGCAAAATAAAGGCGGTGGCTAAAATATTAAATTATAAATGGGATTTAGATATTCTAATTTCTCAGGTTGTTAGGTTAAAAGGAGGAAAAATTTCAAAAAGAAAGGGAGTAGTTGTAACTTTGGAGTGGCTAATAAATGAAGTGGGTTTAGATGCAACCAGATTTTTCTATCTAATGAAGTCCTTAGATACTCAAATGGAATTTGATGTAGAACTGGCTAAAGAAAGGTCAGCCAAAAGTCCCGTGTATTATGTCCAATATGCCCATGCAAGAATTTGTAGTATTCTTAAAAGAACAAAGAACAAAGAACAAAGAACAATAAACAATAAAAATTGTTCACTGTTCACTGTTTATTGTTCGTTGCTAAATCATCCAAGCGAATTAGAACTTATTAAACAGCTAATTAGGTTTCCAGAAATTGTGGAGGATACGGCTAAAGATTATCAAATTCAGAGATTGCCACAATATGCAATAGATTTAGCAACAGTTTTTCACCAATTTTATCGTGATTGTCAAGTTCTGACAGAGGTCAAACCTCTGCGGGAAGCTCGTTTGGCTTTAATTTTAGCTACCAGAACTGTCTTAAAAAATACTCTAAATGTAATGGGCATTTCTGCACCAGAGCATATGTAAATATGGATTCCAACCCACCCACCACCCGACAAGGTAAAAATATGAATTTAAATTTTCCGAAAATTGAAAAGAAGATATTGAAATTTTGGAAGAAAAATAGAATTTTTGAAAATTCAATTGAACAGCGCAAAAAGGCGCCAAATTTTGTATTCTATGAAGGGCCGCCAACGGCTAATGCTGCTCCCGGAATTCACCATGTTTTAGCCAGGGCTTATAAAGACATTATTTGCCGCTATAAAACAATGCGAGGATTTAAAGTTTTGAGAAAAGCCGGTTGGGACACTCATGGTTTGCCAGTGGAATTGGAAATTGAGAAAAAATTAGGATTGAAAACTAAAAAGGATATCGAGAAATACGGAATAGCCAAATTTAATCAAAAATGCAAAGAATCAGTATGGGCATATAAAAAAGATTGGGAAAAATTGACTGAAAGAATCGCCTTCTGGTTGGATATGGAAAATCCCTACATTACTTATGAATCAGACTATATTGAAACAGTTTGGTGGATTATTAAACAAATTTATCAAAAAGGACTTTTATATCAGGACTACAAAGTTGTTCCTTATTGTTCGAGGTGTGGTACAAGTTTATCAAGTCACGAAGTTGCCTTGGGATACGAAAAAATAAAAGAACCAGCGATATATATAAAATTCGAAATTCTAAATCCGAAATTCGAAACTAAAGGAAAAATTTATTTATTGGTTTGGACGACTACCCCCTGGACACTCCCAGGAAATGTTGCCATTGCCGTAAATCCAGAATTTGATTATGCCGAAGTTAAAATCAACAACGACTATCTAATCTTAGCGAAAGAGAGGCTGAACATTTTGTCTAAAGATTATGAATTAGTCAGAGAATTTCGGGGAAAAGATTTAATTGAATTGAGATACCAGCCTCTTTATCCTCCGGATGCGGAAATTTCGAAGACTGCCTATAAAGTCATCCCGGCTGATTTCGTTTCTTTAGAAGAAGGAACGGGCCTTGTCCACGTTGCACCGGCTTTTGGAGAGGAGGATATGGAGGCAGGTAAAAAAAATAATTTACCAATTTTATTAAATGTTGATGGGGAAGGAAAATTTACTTTAGATGTTAAAAAATGGGCAGGCCTTTATGTAAAAGATGCCGACCCCTTAATCATTGAAGATTTAAAGGAAAGGAACCTTCTCTTTAAAGAAGAATTGTATGAACACGACTATCCTTTTTGTTGGCGGTGCGACTCACCCCTTTTGTATTATGCCAAGCAGGGTTGGTTTATAAATATGCAAAAAGTGAAGAAAGATTTAATTAAAAATAATCAAAAAATTAATTGGGTTCCAACTCATTTGAAAGCCGGAAGGTTTGGAGAATGGTTAAAAGAGATTAAAGATTGGGCTCTCTCAAGAGAGAGGTATTGGGGGACTCCTTTACCAATTTGGCAATGTTGGGTGTGCGGAAATTTAGAATTTATTGGCTCAAAAAAAGATTTAATATCGCAAAAATTTAGCAAAAACAAGTATTTTGCTTTAAGACATGGAGATTCTTTAAGGAATCAAAAAGACATTACTTCCTGTTGGCCGGAGAAAAACTATCTCCCCCTAACTAAAAAAGGAGAAAAACAAATTAAAGAAGCTGCTAAAAAATTAAAAAAAGAAAAAATTGATTTAATTTTTTCTTCAGATCTCTTAAGAACTAAACAAACCGCAGAAATTATTGGAAAAGAACTAGAACTGAAGCCAAAATTTGATAAAAGATTGAGAGAAGTTAACGTTGGAATTTTCAATGGAAAACCAATAAGGGAAATCGGAAGATTCTGGGACGAGGAAGGAAAACTCCCACCCTTAGAATACTATTTGAAAAGATTTCAAGTTGCTCCGCCAAAAGGAGAAAATTATACCGATATAGAAAAAAGATTGTATTTTTTCATGAAAGAAATTGATAAAAATTATCAAGATAAAAATGTTTTAATTGTTAGCCACCAACGTCCATTGACTTTACTTGAAAAAGTAGTCAACGGTCACGATTTAAAGAAATTTGTAAAAATTGTTGCTACAAAGAGAGAAATAAAAACAGGAGAGGTGAGGAAATTAGAATTTAAGAATTTACCTTATAATGAAAAGATGGAATTGGATTTTCACAGGCCTTATATTGATGAAGTGAAATTTTATTGTCAAAAATGCGGTGGTCTGATTGAAAGGATAAAAGAAGTGATTGATTGTTGGTTTGATTCCGGTTCGATGCCATTCGGCCAAGCTCATTGGCCCTTTAATCAAAATAAAAAACTTGCCCCGTACCGAACCGAAGGTTCTGGTGCGGGGTTAAAACCCCCAAAATTTTTCCCAGCTGATTATATTAGTGAAGCAATAGATCAAACAAGAGGCTGGTTTTATACATTATTGGCTATTTCAACTCTTTTGGGTTTTGGAACTTCTTATAAAAATGTCATCTCTTTAGGTCATGTTTTAAATGAAAAAGGAGAAAAAATGTCTAAATCAAAAGGAAATGTAGTTGATCCCTGGCAAGTTTTAGAAAAATATGGAGCCGATGCCACTCGCTGGTATTTTTACACTGTGAATCAACCGGGTGATGCTAAAATTTTTTCAGAAAAAGGAATCGAAGAGGTTTTAAAAAGATTTATCATAATATTTTGGAATTGCGCTCTATTTTTTCAAACCTATGGTCAATCTTTTCAACGATCGTCGGAATCGTTGACTAAACGAAAGAATATTTTAGATCGCTGGATCGTTTCTAAACTTAATAATTTGATTCAGGGAGTTACCGAGAATTTAGATAAATATGAGGTTACTTTTGCTACTAGGGCTATCGAAGATTTTGTTATCGAAGATCTTTCTCTCTGGTATATCAGGCGGTCGAGGAGGAGATTTCACCCCGCACTAGATCAAAGTTCACTACGGGGCAAGGAAGCCGGAAAAGATTTCGAGGAAGCATCTCGAACCCTATCGCATCTCCTTTTAACCTTAAGCAAGTTAACTGCACCATTCATTCCATTTTTAAGCGAAGAACTCTACCGATGTTTAATCTGCCACATTAAACAGCAAGGTTTAAAATCCCAGGTTAAAACATCTGTTCACTTAACAGATTGGCCGAAAGTAAATAAAAAATTAATTAATAATAAATTAGAGAAAAAAATGGAAAAAATTAGACAAACAGTGACTTTAGCCCTAGCAGAGAGAGCTAAAGCTAAAATTAAAGTCCGTCAGCCATTGCAAAAATTAAAAATCAAAGATCAAAAATTAAAAACTGAAAGGGAATTGTTGGATTTGATAAAAGAAGAGATGAATGTTAAGGAAATAGTTTTCGATCCAAAAATTGAGGCAGAGATAGAATTGGATACAAAAATTACTCCGGAATTAAAAGAGGAAGGAACAATTCGAGAAATTATTCGCCAGATTCAGGAAATGAGAAAAATGGCTAGATTGAAGCCAAAAGATAGAATTTTAGTCAGATATTTTGGAACACCTGATTTAAATGAAATTTTAGCTAGAAACGAAAAATTTATTTTAAAAGAAGCTAAAATTAAAGATTTAATTTTAGGAGAAAGACCTAAAGAAATTTTTGACTTAGAAAAACATTTAAAGGTCGAGCAAAAAGAATTGTGGTTAGCAATTAAAAAGATTTAAAATATGGCTTTACTTGAAAAAAAACAAGAATTAAGTAAAGGAGGAGTGGGAGGAAGACCGGGGAAAATGCCCTCTCAGCCAGAAAAAAAAGACACATCAATTTTTGGGGGAAAAGCAGCTATTCCAATGGGTGAAGCTGCCTGGAAGATAAGAAAAGCCTCTCCTTATATTCCTGGTTCAGGAGGAAAAATGTTTTCCGAAAACGAAAGAATTGAAATGGGCCAAGAATTAGCAAAAAAATACGGAGGTTATCTCAAAAAAGTCGGACGTTACCAAATTTATAATGATTTAGAAAAAGAGAAGAGGGGAAAAACTCTAGCTGAAAAACTAAAAATAGATCAAAAAATTAAATATTTTAAGGGATTATTAGAAGAAAAATAAATGTTTTTGAATTACCGGACCAAAGGTTTCATTTTTAAAAAAGAAGATCGAGGTGAGGCCGATCAATTATTTACGATTTATACTAAGGATTTTGGCAAACTTGAAATTTTAGGAAAAGCAATTAGAAAAATTTCCTCAAAATTAAGATCCGGAGCCGAAACCTTTTATTTATCAGAAATTGAGTTTATTCAGGGAAAAACCTACAAAACTTTAACCGATGCAATTTTGGTTGAAAAATTTAAAAACCTAAGAAAAGACTTAAAAAGATTACCCATTGCTTATAAAATTTCAGAAATTTTAGATAACCTGGTTAGGGGTCAAGAAGCCGATGAAAAAATCTGGCATCTATTAAATGAAACTTTTAATAAATTAAATAATTGTCAAATTGTCAAATTGTCAAATTGTCAATTGTTGTATTACTATTTTCTCTGGAGTCTTCTTTCAATTTTAGGATATAAGCCCGAACTCTATAATTGCTCTCTGTGTCAAAAAAAATTAATACCAGAAAAGCTTTATTTTAACCCAAGGGAAGGAGGGATAATTTGTCAAAACTGTTTTAAGAAATTAAAATCAGGTAAAGAGGTGAAACCAGAAATAGTGAAAATTTTAAGAATTATGCTTGAAAAAAACTGGATAACCCTTTCTAAATTAAAAATTGAAAAACTTTATTTAAAGTTATTAGCTGAAATTTCTAAAGAGTGTTATTCGTATATTCGTAATAATTCGTAATTCGTAGGGAGATATGCGAAAAAAATTTATCATTTTCTTAATTCTTTTAGCAGGAATTGCCGGATTAGTTGGTTTTTGGAATTGGAAATCTAATAGCTATTCAAAAGAGATTTTAAAATTGGAAATTTTGGGTCCGGAGAGCATTGATTTAACTGAAGAATTTAATTACGTCGTAAAATATAAAAACAATGGAAATATTCGTTTAGAAGAGCCAAAACTTATTTTTGAATATCCAGAACATTCTCTCTTGGAAGAAGGAAAATCTTTAAGACAGGAAATAGGTGCTGAAGAATTAGGAGATGCTATTTATCCCGGTGAGGAAAAAACCATCTCTTTTAAAGCCAGATTAATTGGCAAAGAAGGAGAAACCCTGATAGCTCGAGCTGAATTAACTTATCGACCAAAAAATTTAAAAGCTAGATATGAATCTTCCACCACTTTTACCACTGTCATTAAATCGGTGCCCCTGACTTTTGAATTTGATTTGCCATCAAAAATTGAATCGGGAAAAGATTTAAAATTTAGATTAAACTATTTCTCAAACACTGATTACCCTCTTTTAAATTTAAGAGTGACAGCTGAGTATCCCTCCGGTTTCGAATTTGTTGAATCTAATCCCCCTTCTTTGGAAAAAGTAGAATGGGAACTTCCTCCTTTAAACCGGGCTGAAGGAGGAAGAATTGAGATTTCAGGAAAAATAAGAGGCGAGGTCAGAGAGCAAGAATTGTTTAAAGCTAAGCTAGGAATCTGGCAGGAAGGGGAATTCATTCTATTGAAAGAAATAACGAAGGGAGTGGAAATTATTCAGCCAGCCTTATGGGTCTTCCAACAAATTAATGGCAGTCCCAAATATTTAGTCGATCCCGGGGACCAGCTCCATTACGAAATCTTTTTCAAAAATGTCGGGGCAGAAACCTTATTTGACCTTTCCCTAATGACCACTTTAATTGGAGATATTTTCGATTTTCAAACTCTAAAAGCTCCCGAAGGAGATTTTACCCTTGGAGACAATTCGATTGTTTGGGATTGGAAAAGAGTGAGAGCCCTTCAATTTATAGAACCAGGTGAAGAAGGAAAAGTTGAATTTTGGATAAAATTGAAAAAGGATTGGGAGATTCCCTCTCTTGAAGGGAAAACTGAAATTAAAAATCAGGTTTATCTAAGCCAGGTTAAAGAAGAATTTTCAAATAAGGTTAATTCAAAATTGGAAATTTCTCAAAAAGGATTTTTCCAGGATGAAATTTTTGGTAATTCTGGGCCGATTCCTCCAAAAGTTGGCGAAGCCACGACTTACACCATAACCTGGTTAGCCAAAAATTATTACAATGAAGTTAAAAATGTTAAAGTGAAGGCCTTTTTACCTCAAAATGTGAAATTAACCGGAAAAATCTTTCCCGAAGAGGCAATTGAGAAATTTACCTTCGATTCTCAATCAAGAGAAATTGTCTGGAATGTCGGAGATTTAAAAGTTGGTAACGGAGTTTTAAACCCGGCTCCAAATATTTCTTTCCAGGTTGAGTTTACCCCTGATGAAACGCAAAGAGGGAGCACCCCTGATTTAATCAGTGAGGCAAAAATAACTGGCGAAGATAGTTGGACCGGTGAGGATATAGAAGCAATTAGTCCCAGTATTAACACCACCTTGCCAGATGATGAAACAATAACCGAAGAAATGGGAAGAGTTCAATAAAAATATGAATAATTTAATGGAGAAAATTGTATCTCTTTGCAAAAGGCGGGGGTTTATTTTTCCCTCTTCAGAAATTTACGGCGGCTTTGGTTCTGGTTATGATTTTGGACCCTTGGGAGTGGAAATGAAAAATAATATCAAAAAGGCTTGGTGGGATGAAATGACAAAGAATCACGAGAACATTGTTGGATTGGATGCCGCAATTTTAATGTCGCCCAAGGTCTGGCAAGCTTCTGGACACCTGAGCGCTGGATTTGCCGATGAGTTGGTTGAATGTAAGGGGTGTCATAAAAGATTTAGGGCTAATGAAATAGAGGGTAAAAAATGTCCGGAATGTAGCGGGGAATTAATGGAGCCACGAAAATTTAATTTAATGATGAAAACTTTTGTTGGACCAGTAGAAGATGAAGCGGCTGTTACTTATCTGAGAGCCGAAACCTGTCAGGGAATTTATATGAATTTTGAGAATGTTTTAAACTCAATGAGGTTGAAAATCCCCTTCGGGGTAGCCCAAATTGGAAAAGCTTTTAGAAATGAAATTACTCCAAAGGATTTTATTTATCGAATCAGAGAATTTGAACAAATGGAGATGCAGTGGTTTTGCCACCCAAAAGATGCCGAAAAATATTATGATTATTGGTTAAATGAAAGAATAAATTGGTATTTAAAATTGGGAATTAAAAAAGAAAATCTAAGAATTAGGGAAATTCCAGAAAAAGAAAGAGCCCATTATGCAAAAAGGCAAATTGACATAGAATATAAATTTCCTTTTGGTTGGCATGAAATTGAAGGAATTCATAATCGAGGAGATTGGGATTTGTCTAATCATTCGAAACATTCGGGAAAGGATTTGAGATATGTCGATGAGAATCCGCCAGCTGGCGGAAAAGAAAGATATTTCCCTCATATCATTGAGACCTCAGTTGGGGTAGAAAGATCTCTTTTTGCTTTTTTATGCGATGCCTATCAAGAAATTGCTGGTGGGAGAACAAAAACAACCAAAGCAACAAAAGAAATCGAAATTTTATTAAAATTAGACAAAAAATTAGCGCCGATAAAAATTGCGGTTTTGCCTTTGGTCAGGAACAAACCCGAATTGGTCAAAAAAGCAAAAGAAGTTTACCAATTGTTAAAACCCCATTTTGTTTGCCAATACGATGAGCTTGGTTCAATCGGTCGAAGGTATCGCCGACAAGATGAAATTGCTACCATTTTCTGTTTAACTGTGGATTTTGAAAGCTTAAAACAAGATGATTTAACCATTCGCGATCGCGACACAATGAAACAAGAAAGAGTAAAAATTAAAGATTTAGTAAAAGTTTTGGAGAAGAAGTTAAAAGAGTAAGCGAAAATGTTCAAAAAAACCACTCTCAAAAACGGTTTAAGGATTATTACTGTCCCAATGAAAAGCACTCAAGCGGTGACAGTTTTGGTTTTGGTTGGGACCGGTTCAAAATATGAGAAAAAAGAAATCAATGGAATTTCTCACTTTTTAGAGCACATGTATTTTAAAGGAACAAAAAAAAGACCATCAACGATAGCAGTGGCTGAAACCTTAGATAAGGTGGGAGGAATTTACAACGCCTTCACTTCGGAAGAATACACAGGTTATTTTGCCAAGGTTGATGCTATTCATTTTGATTTGGCTTTAGATTGTGTCTCGGATATTTATTTAAATTCTTTGATCCCAGAAAAAGAGATAGAAAAAGAAAAAGGAGTAATTAGTGAGGAAATTAATATGCGTTATGATCATCCAATGAGTTATGTTGAGGTTTTGTGGAATAAATTATTGTACGGCGACCAACCAGCTGGTTGGGATGTAGCAGGAACAAAAGAAAGCGTAGCTAAAATTACCAGGGATCAAATTTTAAATTATCTGAAATCCCAGTATGTAGCTCAAAATACAATAATTTGTCTAGCTGGAAAAATTGCTGAAAGAACCTCAATCTTTAAAGTAAAAAAATATTTTTCTAAAATTAGAGAAACTCGACCTAAAGAAAAGCCTCCGGTAATTGAAAAGCAAACCGAACCTCAATTACTTTTATTTTTTAAAAAAACTGATCAAACTAATTTAGCTTTGGGGGTAAGAACTTTTAATCTTTTTCATCCCCAAAGATATGCTCAAGAAATTTTAGGGGTAATTTTAGGAGGGATGATGAGTTCAAGATTGTTTGAGGAAATTAGAACAAAATTGGGCATTGCTTATTATATTCAAACTGCAGTTTCTTCTGATCCTGACACTGGATACTTAGTTACTCAGGCCGGGGTGGATAATAAAAATATAGAAAAAGCGATTTCTAACATTTTGAAAGAATATAAAGGAATGACTCAGAGAAAAATTTCCAAGGTAGAACTTAAAAAAGCCAAAGACTATATAAAAGGAAAGGCAACTCTTTTATTAGAGTCTTCCGAAGCCCAAGCTTCCTTTTATGCTGATCAGGAACTTTTGGAAAATAAAATTTTAACTCCAGAAGAAATTTTTAAAAAAATTGACCAGGTTAAGGTATCTGATATTCTGAAAGTAGCCAAAGATATTTTTCAACCCCAAAAATTAAATTTAGCTTTGATTGGTCCATTTAAAGATAAAGCAATATTTCAAAAATTACTAAAATTATGAACCGAGACAAAGTTTTAGATGTTTCCTGGTGGACGATTTTGAAAATCGGCATAGGTATTATTGGATTTTATATTCTCTATTTAATTAGAGACATTTTGATCTGGTTTATCTTTGCTTTAATCATTTCTATTTTATTCAATCCAGCAATTGATTTTTTACAAAAAAAGAAAATTCCTCGAGTTTTGGCTACGATTTTAATCTATTTTCTCATTTTTGGAATTTTGGGCTTTTCGATTTATTTAATTGCCCCGGCTTTTGCTTCTGAAATTCAACAATTTACCCAGCTTTTTTCTCAATATTTCGAAAAATTAACTCCGACTTTTAAACAATTAGGTATTGGAGCTTTTAAAAACCTCGAGAGTTTTACTCTTACTTTTCAAGAATGGTTAAAGAGTGCTTCGGCTAATATTTTTTCAGCCATAGCTGCCATTTTTGGAGGAATTTTCACTGCTCTTTCCGTTCTCGCTATTTCCCTTTTTATTTCACTTGAAGAAAAAGGAATCGAAAGAGCAATATTACTCTTTACTCCAAAAAAATATGAAGCTCAGGTCTCAACTCTTTTTGAAAAGAGCCAAGAAAAAGTTGCTGGCTGGTTTGAAGCGAGGATTTTATGTTGTCTTTTTGTTGGTTTAATGACTTTTACTGCTCTTAAATTATTTGATATCAACTATGCTTCCTCTCTTAGTTTATTTGCCGGAGTAACAAATATCATTCCCATTCTGGGTCCGATTTTCGCCGGCCTAATTATTACAATTTTAGCCGCTCTCGACTCCCCTTTAAAAGCCCTCTTTATCTTAATTGTCTTTATATTAATTCAACAAATAGAAGGAAATCTTTTAAGCCCCATTTTAACAAAAAAATTTATTGGGTTGCCGCCGGTTTTAGTCTTAGTAGCGGTATTAATTGGAGGGAAGTTATGGGGAATTTTAGGAGCAATTTTAGCTATTCCACTTTTTGGAATCCTATTTGAATTTTTAAGAGATTTTTTGAAGAAAAGAAAAGAATCTATTCCTTCTCCAGAAACTGGGCCCTCGAAAAAAACAATAGTTTGGTAAAATGGCCACCCTTTACATTATTGCCACTCCCATTGGGAATTTAGAGGATTTTTCTTTTCGCGCCTCCCGTATTCTTAAAGAGGTTGATTTGATTTTATGCGAAGATACCAGAGTAACAAAGAAGTTGTTAGATCATTATCAGGTAAAAACTCCAACTTTAAGTTATCATCAACATTCGAAACTTCAGAAAATCGATTACATTCTTTCGCTTTTAAAACAGGGAAAAAACTTAGCTCTTGTTTCCGATGCCGGAACTCCGGGGATCTCAGACCCCGGTAACAAATTAATCAACCTTATTACGCGGCCGGGTCGCGTAGTGAAAATTATACCGATTCCGGGACCTTCGGCAGTGACGGCGGCAGCTAGTATTTCTGGTTTTCCAATGGATAAATTTATTTTTATGGGATTTCCGCCAACTAAAAGAAAGAGAAAAAAATTTTTTGTGGAAGTAGTAAATTCTAAATACCCGGTTATTTTTTATGAATCCCCCTACCGAATAATAAAAACCCTAAAGGAGCTTAGCTCCTTAGTTGGTAATCGAGAAATTGTCGTTTGCCGAGAATTAACAAAAAAATTCGAGACAATTTATCGGGGGAGAATAGAAGAAGTAATTAGAGAGATTGAAAAAGACAAGATAAAAGGAGAATTCGTAGTAATAGTCGAAGGTAAAAAGTAAAAAAATTTAATTAAGAGTAAATTTGTGATAAAATAAAAGGAGGTTTAGCCTCCTTTTAAGATTATGTCTTGTATTCCAGTTTCCATTTCAAAAAATGAATTAAAGGATTTATATGAAAAGAAAAAATTAACTACATATGAAATAGCTGATATTTATTATTGCTGCCAGGGAACTATCTGGAAAAGACTAGAAGAATATGGAATTAAACGTCTTCCTAACGGCAGGAGGTCCTTTGTAATTTCTAAATCTAAACTGAAAGACCTCTACATCAAACAGCGACTTTCTAGCAGGAGGATAGCAAAAATATATGGATGCGCTTATTCGACGATAGATTACAAAATAAGAGAGTATGGATTCCCAGTAAAAACTCTTGCAGCAGCACATATTACTACACTGCGCAAAAATTTCGATGGGAATAAAACAGATAAAGCCTATCTGATTGGTTTCGCAATGGGGGATCTGAGGGTAAGGAAGAAATATCCAAATAGTGAAACCATACACGTTGATTGTGGATCTACCAAAGAAGAACAAATTAATCTTATTTCAGAATTGTTTAAGCCCTATGGAAGAGTTTGGGTTAGTAAACCGAATAAGAAGGGAGCCACTCAAATCGAATGTTTCTTAAATGATTCTTTCAATTTTTTATTGAAAAAGCGAATTTTGATTGACCTTTGGATTATAAAAAGTAAAAAATATTTTCGGGCCTTTCTCGCAGGATTTACTGATGCTGAAGGGTGTATATCAATTAATAAACGAAATCAAGCTTATTATTCTCTTGGTAACTACAATAAACCTCTTTTAAATCAGATTCGTAATTACTTAAGTAAAAATAAAATAGCCCGCCCAAAATTATTCGAGTCTAAAGTCAAAGGAAAATTGTGCTTTAATAAATATTTTCACAATCAGAACTATTGGCACTTTCAAATATGTGCTAAAAACTCCCTGTTAGCTTTATTTAATTCAATTGGTTCTTATTTAAAACACCCCGAGAAAAAGAAAAATATGAAGATTGCCCAAAAGAATATTGAATTAAGAAATAAAAAAAGAAACAAAATATAAAATTTATGAAGAAATTCTATCTTTCTACAGCTGTTCCATATGTTAACTATAGTCCCCACGCAGGATTTGCTTTAGAAATTATCCAGGCTGATGTGATTGCGAGGTATCATCGGCTTTTAGGCGAAGAGATCTACTTTCTAACAGGGACCGATGAGAATTCTTTAAAAAATGTTCAGGCAGCTCGAGAGGAAGGAATTCCGGTTAAAAAATTAGTAGATCGAAATGCTAAGAAATTTTATGAGCTAAAGAAAGCTCTTAATTTATCTTTTGATGATTTTATTAGGACTACCGAAAAACGGCATATTAAAGGAGCTCAAAAATTATGGTTGGCCTGCCAAAAAGATATTTATAAAAAGAAATATCGAGGGCTTTATTGTGTGGGATGTGAAGCATTTTATAAAGAAAGCGAATTAGTGGGCGGTTTTTGTCCAGAACATAGAGAAAAACCAGAGTGGGTAGAAGAAGAAAACTATTTTTTTAAACTCTCGAAATACCAAAATCAGTTAAGAAAAATTATAGAAAACGACGAAATAAAGATAATTCCCGAAACTCGCAAAAATGAAGTTTTAAGTTTTATCAAATCCGGTCTCGAAGACATTTGTATTTCTCGATTAGCTAAACGTGGCCAAGGATGGGGAATTCCAGTACCCGGGGATCCAAGTCAAATTTTATGGACTTGGTACGACGCCCTTAGTAACTATATTAATGCTGTTGGATATTCTGATAACCTAAAAAGATTTAAAAAATGGTGGCCAGCAGATCTGCATATTGTAGGCAAAGGAGTGATTCGCTTCCATGCTGTATATTGGATAGCGATCCTCCTTTCGGCTAAAATTTCTTTGCCTAAAGAAATCTTTGTTCACGGTTATCTAACTTCTGGAGGGCAAAAAATGTCAAAATCGCTTGGCAATGTTATTGACCCTTTTGAGTTGGTTAAAAAATACGGAACTGATGCGGTAAGATATTTTCTTTTGCGGGAGATTCCGCCGACCGAAGACGGCGATTTTACTTATGAAAAATTTGAAGCAAGATATAATTCGGATTTAGCCAGTGGGTTGGGGAATCTTGTTGCTCGAGTATTAACCCTCGCAACTAAATTAAAAATTAAAAATGAAAAATTTAAAATTACAAATCAAAATTTAAAATCAATTATTGATGAAACTTGGAAAAACTACAAAAAAGCTCTCGATGAATTTAAATTTAACGAAGTCCTTATTTCGACTTGGGAATTGATTAGTTTTTGCGATCGTTATATTGAAAAGGAGCGACCATGGGAAAAATCGGAAAAACAACAATTAACAATTAATAATTTACTATTTACTATTGATAATATTGCTCAATTACTGAAACCATTTTTACCCGAGACCTCAGAAAAAGTACTTGAGCAACTTAAAACAAAAAAAATTAAAATTTTATTCCCCCGGCTTAAATAATTTTTTTATTTTGATATTTTATTTTTAATTTCGAGCTATGCTGTTAGATACTCATGCCCATTTAAATTTCAATGGATATAAAGAGGATTTTGAGGAAGTTATTAAAAGAACTCTAGAAAATGATGTTTGGATGATAAATGTTGGCAGCCAGTATGAAACCAGCAAAAAGGCAGTGGAGATTGCCGAAAGATACGAAAAGGGAGTGTATGCTGCTGTCGGGCTTCACCCAATTCATTTAGCTGAAGGAATCTTTAAAGTGAAAATGGACAAGGAAGAAACAGCTTTTCAAACTAAAAATGAAAATTTTGATTACGAAAAATACAAAGGCCTCGCTCAATCAAAAAAGGTGGTGGCAATTGGCGAGACAGGTTTAGACTATTATTACAGACCGAAAACCAAAATCAAACTCGAACAGTTTAAAAATAAACAAAAAGAAGTATTTCTAAAACATCTGGCGTTAGCTATGGAACTAAAACTGCCAGTCATTTTCCATTGCCGAATGGCACACCAAGACCTCATAGAGGTCTTAAATTCAAAATTCAAAATTCAAAAATCAAAAATAGCGGGCGTTATTCACTGCTTTACTGGGACCTGGGAGCAGGCAGGACAATATTTAGAAATGGGGCTTTATCTCGGTTTTAATGGGATAATTTTTAAACTGAATTTAGACGAAATAATTAAAAAAACTCCTTTAGATAAAATTTTAATTGAAACCGATTGTCCTTATTTAACGCCGCCGCAGGTTGAGGGAAGAAATGAACCTTTATATGTAAAATATATCGCTGAAAAAATCGCGAAAATTAAAAATTTAAGCTTTCAAGATTTATCTAAAATCACCACTGAAAATGCCAAAAAATTATTCAAAATCTAATCCAAAAATAGCCATTATTGGCGGAAGCGGGGTTTATGACCCAAAATTTTTTAAAAAAGAAAGAGAGATAAAAATTAAAA
>Ga0315282_10005548_pt1 | contig 21453 bp, 21 predicted proteins | sample YL17G07_20_MG_FD_203693 | JGI IMG/M metagenome (GOLD analysis project Ga0315282, IMG submission 203693) | Sediment microbial communities from Yellowstone Lake, YNP, Wyoming, USA - YL17G07_20 | ecosystem: Environmental > Aquatic > Freshwater > Lake > Sediment | place: USA: Wyoming | collected... | reverse complement strand
CGTCTTGATCTCGTGATGCCCAATGCTGACCTCCGCGCTGATGCCGAACTGCGGCAGACAGATCCGCGCTTTTCCGTCTTTCCCATGCGACTCGTACAACCTCACGATGATCCGCTGGGTGTCTTGTGACCGTTTCAGGACCGTCCCGACGACGTTCTCCGGACCGACTTCGAGGAAGGACGCCCCTTCCTTCGACAGCTTCCCGTTGTGGTACGGCTCCACAAATGCGACGAGCGGCGTGTTGAATTGCTCCCCGGCGCGAGGCGCACTGGCGAGTCGCCAGTCGCCCGCGTGGGGGATGAGTGCGTAGCGGAACCGGCTCGTGCCGAGGTCGGGGTACCGGTACGTCTCCTTCGCGATGACCTGACGCCGGTCATGGAACGCGTAGATCGGCGTTCTCAGGACGCTCATCCGCATCTCGCCGCCGAGCACGTCGAAGCCGTACTTCCCGTCGTTCAGGAGTGTCACGCCGCCCTTTCCGCGCCCGACCGTCCCGGTCACATCGAGCCACTTCTGGCCGGGGTTCTCGTCGCCGTTCGCCATCCGCTCGACGTAGCCGTACGGGGCCTCGTACGTGGCCGTCACGTTCTTCGCCCTCGTCGGCACGGCGAGCTTGAGCATTCGGTGTCGCTCCTGGAAGTCAACCGTGGTGTCCACATCCACCCGGTTGATGCCCGGGTACATGCTGACCCGCTGCACGAGCGTCGAAGCGCCGAAGCTGCTTTTCACCTCCAGCGTGGCGCGCACCGGCCCGCGCTCGACGAGGCGCACGCGACCGTCGGCGGTGAATGGGCCGAGGTCGTTGTGGAACCGTCGGACGCCGTGGCTCCACGCATCGGACGGGTCTTCGAGGACCACGAGGTTCACGCCCCCGCCGCCGATGAGTTCCGGCCCGGCGCCCGCCCTCAGGCTCGTGATCGCGCCGGAAAGTGGGTCAACGGAGAGCGAGATCAGGCCGTTCGACAGTCCGGCCGGCGAAGCTGACAGCCCTTCCCTCCCTTCCGCGTTGGCCTCATCGTGCGGTACCAGGGAAACCTGCTGCAGACGGAAGCGGCTCGCCGGATCATCGTACCACGCAAGCATCTCGTCGAGCGCGAGTCGGTAGACGTGGTAGCCGAGTGCGGGCACGTCCGCCACGAAGAGGAGCGTCGCCGTGCATCGGTCGCCGCCTCCCTCCGTTCCGATGATCTGGACGGGCTGGTCCTTGCCGCTGCCGTCGATGAGCCGCGCGAGCCTGGGCGCGATCGCCCAGTCCACCCTCACGGTCACGACATCCCTGCGCGGCCACGGCGACGGGTTGAAGACGACGACCGCGAGGGCGCGCCCCCGCGTGTCGATGTTCCGCGCGATTGCCCGAAGCGCCTGCTTCTCCGCCGTATCCGCCACTTCGAGTGCCTTGCGGTACATGTTGTAGATGTCCTCGTACGCAGGATGGATCGAGGTCCCCGCGAGCACGTCGTGAAACTGGCTGAAGAGCACGTCCCTCCATGCGTCGCGCAGGGGGATCGCCGGATATGGCTCGTCGCAGAGCGCGTGGGCAACGGTGGCGAAACGCTCCGCCGTCATGAGCCGCCCTTCGCAGTCGCGGTTGAACTTCTTCACCGCGCTCACCGAGGTGTAGCAGCCGACGGCGTGGTGCTGGAGATCGTCCGGGACGACGGGGAACTCGACCCCCTGAGCGCGAATCTTCCCGAAGAACTCGGCACACGTCGAGAACTTCGCGTTCGGCGCCTGCGGGTCGGCGTCCGTGTTCAGGATGCTCTCGATGTTCACCTTCGTAGGGCCACCGCCGTGGTCACCCACGCCGTAGAAACAGAGCACGTCCGTCAGCCCCTCCAGTGTCTGTTCCCAGGCGGTCAGGATGCGTTCCCGCATCTTGTCGTAATCGCCCCCGAACCCGTAGTGGTGCGGCGGGCGCGAGGCCAGCACGCGGCTGCCGTCCGGTGATTCCCACCAGAAGATCTGCGGCAGTTCCTTCACCGAGCTTTCGTAAGCCCGGAACTCATCCGGGCTGGGTCGGAAGAACAGGTGGCTCGAAAAGCCGCTCTTGACGAGGATTTGCGGAAGAGTGCCGTTGTGGCCGAACGTGTCCACGTTGTAGCCCACCGTCGGCTCGACGCCGAACTTCTCAATGAGGTACTCTTTCGCGTAAAGCGCATGGCGGACGTAGCTTTCCCCACCGGGGATGTTGCAGTCGGGTTGCTCCCACCAACCGTTGACGATCTCCCAGCGCCCTTCCTTGACGCGCTGCCGGATCTCCTCGAACATCTCCGGATCATCTTCCTCCACCCAGAGATAGCTCACCGCCGAACTGCGCGAGAAGACGAAGCCGGGGTATTCCTTCATCCGGTCGAGCGCCGAGCGGCAGGTGTGCAGGACGACCTTGCGCCCCTCGTCGAGCCGCCAGAGCCAGACCGGGTCTATATGTGCGTTCCCGATCATGTGGACGGTGTACCGCTTCGGATGTTGCTTGTCTACCATGCGTGATCCAGTTCCTTTCCCGCAGATTCACAAGCGGTAGACGCTGACGATGAAGAGCGGGAGGGAATCTACGGTGATGAGAAATGGCGCACCAATGGGTGTTGAACCGTGCGCCGAAGGGCGGTCGGAAATCCTGCTTACGTCTGCTCGTACGCCGTCAGGAACTCCTCAGCGCGGTTCACCGGCCTGGTTGCAGATGGTCCGCAGTGTCGAACCTTTGATGTGAGGATGGTTGGGCATGGTAAGCGGCGTCCGGCTCCCATCTGGATTCTCGCGCACGAGGGAAACATGCTCTCGTTCTCGAACCACGCGAAAACCGAGCAGCTCCAATGCTTTCAGTACCCGGGGCTTCGGCGCGTCAATGGGGAACTTGGGCATCAGGCGGGTATCCCGGCCTCAGCCACGAAGGCTTCGAGCACGGGGGATTCCTCATCCTCGAAGGCTTCCTTCCCGAAGGTCTCGACGTGAAACCGGATCGCAGAACGCACGTCGGTCAGTGCGTCTTCGTACGTTGCCCCTTTCCCCACGACGACACCCCTGAGTCCTAGCGGATAGGCCACGTATCCTTCGAGATGCTTTTCCACGATGATCTTTATACTGTTCACCTTTCAAGCCCTCCAAGTACGACTCTCAATCGCGCCTCAATACAGATACCATCATTGGGGCGGCCAGTCAATCGCGGGCAGCGGCAGGACGGGAGACAATGGCATTACCTGCAGAAGGCAGCGTGCATCGTCCCTGCAACGACCCGGGGGTGGTTGAGGGACCGCCATTTGCGGGCGCGAGAACGCTCCCGTACCATCACATCACGGCCAGGTCTCGCGCAGAGGGTTCCCGTGGACGCACAGGAGCAGATCGTTAAGGAGATTCTCGCGCTGACCGAGGCGGCGGGCATCCCCATCTGGTTCTACGGGAGCTTCGCCCTCCGTGCGCTGGAAGGCAGGAGCAGGCGCCCGCACGGCGATATTGACTTCTTCACGCGCTTTCAGGATCAGGACCGCTTACGGCAGGCCTTATCGTCTACGGGGTTTGAGCTGGTCAAAGCTGGCTCTCACTGGACGACCTACACGAGGAGGGACCAGTGGATCAACTGCAACACGTTCAAGCGGCTGGACGATGGTACCCCGGTGACAGATGCGGGGGAGGAAGGCGTCTGGCCGTGGCCTGACAACTCCTTCCCCGGCGAGCCAAACGGCGTGCTGTTCGGCAAGCCGGTGCGTGCCCTGTCGTACGAAGGGCAGTACGTTTCCAAAGCGCGCTGGCAACTGTACGACCCGAGAGAACCGCTGCGCGACATAGACAAGCAAGACCTCGAAATCATGTGTCAGCGCATCCCAGAGGACGTGCGAGAGCGCCTCGCCGCGTTCTTCTACCCGCTTCCCGGCACGCGGAAGCGCTATCCCGGCGAGAAGAACGGATAGAATACGCTCGTCGCGATACCCCGCCTGATCCTGGGCGACGCGGACCCGCCCGTGCAGAGACGGTCCGTCGCCGTGCCCGGGGATCATCTCGGGCGAAAGGATAGACGCCCCCCGCCTGTTATTCATACATGGAACGTCCGCAATCACAGCCTGCCGTCCGTTCGGCGGGGCATTCGACCACAAAGGGGAACAGGAGATCACATGACATCGCAGGTGAAGAACCCGGCGCTTGCCGATCAGGGGCGTCGGAACATCGAATGGGCGGAAATGCAGATGGGCGCGCTTCTGAGGGTGCAGGAGCGCTTTGCCAAGGAGAAGCCGCTCAAGGGGGTGCGCGTCGGGATGGCGCTCCACGTGACGAAGGAAACGGCGGTGCTCGTGAAGACGCTCGTCGCGGGCGGCGCGCAGGTTTCGATCACCGGCTGCAACCCTCTCTCGACGCAGGACGACGCGGCCGCCGCGCTCGCCGAAGAGAAGGGCGTCGAAGTGTTCGCGCACAAGGGCGAGACGCGGGAGGAGTACTACGACTTCCTCAACCGCGTCATCGCATTCAAGCCGCACGTGACCATCGACGACGGGTGCGACCTCGTCTCGGAGATTCACACGAAGCATCCGAACCTCATCCCCGGCGTGATCTGCGGGTGCGAGGAGACGACCACGGGCATCATCCGGCTCAAGGCGATGGAAGCTGACGGCGCGCTGAAGTACCCGATGCTCGCGGTGAACGAGAGCGACACGAAGCACCTCATGGACAACTTCTACGGCACGGGCCAGTCCACGATTGACGGCCTGTTACGCGCCTCGAACATTCTCTTCGCCGGGAGGGTCGTCGTCGTCATCGGCTACGGCAACTGCGGCAAGGGCGTCGCAAGCCGTGCCCGCGGACTCGGTGCGAAGGTGATCGTCACCGAGGTGGACGCCTTCCGCGCGCTTCAAGCGACCATGGACGGCTTCTGGGTGATGCCGATGGCCGAGGCGGCGAAAGTCGGCGAAGTGTTCGTCAGCGTCACCGGCAACAAACACACGGTGACGGTCGCGCACATGAAGACGATGAAGAGCGGTGCGATCCTCGCCAACGCGGGCCACTTCGACAACGAGGTGGACGTGGCCGGTCTCAAGAAGATTGCGAGGAAGTCGCGGAACATCCGCCCGATGTTCGACGAGTACGACCTGGGAAATGGGAAAGTAGTCTTCCTCGCCGGTGAGGGCCGTCTCGTGAATCTCGCCGCCGCAGAGGGGCATCCCTCGACGGTGATGGCGATGTCGTTCTGCAATCAGGCGCTCGCCGTCGAGTACGGGATCAAGAACAAGGGCAAGCTCGGTCCCGGTGTCCACGAGCTGCCGAAGGAGATCGACCACCACGTGGCGCAGCTTCAGGTTGAGGCGATGGGCATCGAGATCGATACCCTCACCGCCGCGCAGCAGAAGTATCTTGCGAGTTGGAAGGAAGGGACGTAGGGCGGACTTGTTTCCGGACCGTGCCGCAGGGGCGGTTTGCGGACCGCCCCTGTGCCTCGTTCGCCCGTACCGCCCGTCATCTACCGGAACGCTGACCGCACCCTGCGCTTGGCCCACCGCAGGAGCCGCCTGGCCCGGTGCTTCGGCATGTCGGCGGAGAGCTGATCGAAGACGCCGCTCATGAACGCCCACTCCTCAGCGCTTAGCGCGAAAGCGGTCGCACCGGCGTTCTCGCGAGCCTGTTCCGGAGTCCGAGCGCCAATGATCGCCGCGGTGATCCCCGGAACCCGAGTTATCCAGTTGACGACAATCTGCGCCATCGTCGCGTTGTGCCGTTCGGCGATGGGACGCAGCTTCTCGAGCGCGTCCAGCACGCAGCGCCTGCTCTTCGTCCCGAACAGCAGATTGCGGCGGCGCATGTCGCGCTCCGGAAACTGCCGGTCCATGGTTATCTTGCCCGTGAGCAGGCCCCGCTCGAGCGGGCTGTAGACGATGACGGCGATGTTGTGGCAGCGGCAGAAGGGCAGCACGTCGGCCTCGACGCCCCGACAGAGCGGGTTGTAGCGCACCTGGTTGCAGTGGAGCGGCCCGGCCTGCACGCACGGCTCCAGCAGCCGGACGCCGAAGCTGCTCACGCCGATGGCCCGAATCTTCCCCTGCTCCTTGAGGCGGAGCATCCCCTCCATCAGGACCTCCGCCCGGGTGACACCGTCGTAGACATGGCACTGGTAGAGGTCAATCACATCGGTGCCGAGCCGCTTCAGGCTTTCTTCGCACTCGGCGAATACCGATTCCGGCCGCGAGGTCATGTACACCTTGTGCTGCATGCCGGACTCGTCCCGAAGGCTGTACAGGAACCGTCCTTCGCCCCGGTCCCACGGCTGGCCGAACTTCGTGGCGAGCACCACCCTATCCCGTTGGCCACGGATCGCCTCGCCGACCACTCGTTCGCTTCGTCCGTAGCCGTAGATAGGGGCAGTGTCAATGGCGGTCAGACCGGAGTCAATGCCCGCCCGGATGGCCTGTATAGCGAGCTTGTCGTCGCTTCCGCCCCACCAGAGTCCGCCCATCGCCCATGTCCCGAAGATCACCGGCGGGACACTCAAGCCGCTCGTGCCGAGTTCGCGTAGTTCCATCGTGCTCCCCGTTCGTTCGAATCGCCCCCCAAGCAATTTAACGCCTCGCCGCCAGTTGCCCCCAGGCCGTAGGTGGGCTGCAGACGACTCGAAGACTGCGGCGCTCTCAGGGCGATGGGCATCGAGATTGGCAGCCTCACCGCCGAGCAGAAGAAGTATCTGGCGAGGCGGCGGGAGGGGGCGTAGGCGTGTAACACCCGGCAGAATCTGGTGGTTATGCAGGGGCGAGGCGCGCCTCGCCCCTGCACGAGAGCGAGGCGGCGGTCATCGAGATTGGCGGGCGCACTGGCGAGGGAAGGAGCTATCTGGCGAATTGGAAGGAGGGGACGTAGAGATCGCGTTACGCGGGAGCAGAGCGGTTGGCGAACCGCCCCTATTCAAGCGGGTCAACCTTCTGCAGCGGCTGCTGGGCCTGCGCTCTGCGCCAATCCTCGATGAGTTCCTGTTGATGGATAGTAGCCCACTCGATGACGAGGCCCATCGCTCGCGGCGGCAACCGCCCGGCCAATACGGAGAGACTATGGATGGTTATCAGTACCGTATCATCCCCGTACTCCGCGTGGAAATGCGGCGGATTATGGTCGTCGAAGAACATCTTGACCACGATGCCGAAGAAGCGGCTGATTTCAGGCATGGGCTGGTTCACGTCGCAGGGCGGGGAAAACGTCCTCCGGTCTCTTCCCTGTCGCCTTGAGGTACAGAGCGTCCGGGCACAGGTCGATCTGGTCATCCCAGACGAGTTCTCCGGATGTCCCGATTCGAACGCTTGCAAAGGCCTCATAGTCGTGCCACAGCGAGAAAACGCCCTTCCCGACCAAATGGGTTAGGTCAACGGTACCTCGTGTCCCGTCGTCGAAGGTCAAGTCCAACCGATACTCGCCGAGCACGTTGACTTCCTTGACTCGTCTCATGGTGTATCTCCATGTGGTTCCTCCGCCCTTTTCACAGTAGTACGATACCGAAAACAAGGGCAGACCGTCAAACCTGAGGCGTGACGCCGCCCAGCTTCGGCTTGAGGCGATGGGCATCAACATTGACACGCTCACCGCCGAGCAGAGGAAGTATCTGGCGAGGCGGCAGGAGGGGGCGTAGGCGTGTAACACCCAGCAGCTTCCGGTGGTTATGTAGGGGCGAGGCGGCGGGAGGGGGCTCTGTCACAATCCGAGTTTGGCTCGAAGGTCTTCGAACAACGCCGCCTGCGCTTTCCTGTCCAACTCAGGGTCGCGCACCTGGAGGTACTCAACTGCCCGGAAGTCGTCGCCCCGCTTCCGATTCTGGGAAGGCTCCAAACCCTCAATGAGCAAGGCCTCCATTGTTGCGGTGAGTGTATCCGCGCTGAGAGATGCAAAGTCCACTCCCACAAGCTTGCCATCATCGGTGACCCTGAGCAGGCCAAACCACGAAAACCTGTCCCGCCGACCGTTCAGTCGGTCGAGAGTGTGCTGATAAAGGCGTTTGCCAAGCCGTTGATCAGTCGCCCGTCCCACATAGACGACCTCGCGGCTGTCATTCAGCAGATAGAGCCCGACTTGCTCAGAGAAGTTGACAGTCCGCGCGCCCTGCTGCTGTTGCCCGAGAATCTTGGGATTGGAGTTCCAGATTACGAAGTCCCTTCGCCAGTACATGCCAAAAGCATTGATAATTCCGGCTGGTTCCTCCAACGACTCAGGCTGGGGCGCTTGCACCTCTTTTTCATCCTTAGGGCGGGGATGTCGAGCCACAAGCGACAGAGCGTCCTTCAGCGTGTACTCGCCGCGACCGACGCGGACGAAATTGGAGTTGGCGTTCGACATGTCAATGGCGATGGTTGCGCTCACCGTGGCAGCGGGGGTGGCCCCGACGTCAGTTCTCAGCCCGCGGGAGATAATGGCCTCGGCGATTTCAGTGTAGTGCATCGCCGCGCCCGCATCTCGCAAGACCTGCTCAATGGCCTGTTTCCACTTCATGTTGCGCATAGGTCGCTGTGCCTTCGCTTAGAGTGTGTCCGCATGGTCCGTGCTCTACGGTTGGCCGCGCACCCCGTCGCTCATCACGACATGCTTCCCCTGCCGGATGACACGAAAGCTCGCCTTCTGCAACGCTCGCGCCCTGGCTGCGGACCGCGTTCACGGGCCTACCCACGACCGAGGAGCAGGTCATAGTCCGCATGAGACCCGATCCAGAACCAGACCAGGTCCCCTTCGTGTTCCACCGCGAGCGCACGATAGTGCAGGCCTATGCGAACCGACCAGAAGCGCCCTACCTGTTTCGCGTGCAGCGACGGATGGTGTAGGTCTTGGCGCAACCGGACAAAGCACCGGTCCGCGAGCCGTTGCACCTCGTCGGGCAGTCGGCGATAGCAGCGCCAGAAGCGCGGAGTCGCCCGGTGCTTCATAGATCGGTACAGCGCCCTTCGCGTACGTCTTTTAGGGCTTCCTCAGCAAGCTTATCGAGGCGCCCGGCGACCACGCCTTCCTCGAATTGGCGGTCCCACACACCCGCATCGAACTCGGCGAACCACGTGCGGAAAGCTGCCAGCTCTTCGGCAGGAAGGTTCGACACCGCGGACTTGATCTCTTGGACAGTGCTCATGGCGACACCTCACCCCCTTCGATTGGTCAACGTTGATAATCCATATCTCTGCACCGCTTGTCAAGAACTGCCGGAGCCGCCCTGCTACGGAACCGGATACTCCCTCACCTCTTTCCACGCCTCGATGAGATGTTCGATGCTCTCCCACGGTGTGGTCGCGAAGATCGCCTCGGCAGGGGTCAACGCCAGCCCGCCGCCTGGGCCAAGGAATCGCACCGCGTCGAAGACCTCCTGTCGGATCTCCTGGCGCGTTCCGCGCTCCAGGGTGATCGGCGCGTTGAGTCCGCCGATGACGGCGATCTTCTTGTTCAGCTTGGATTTCACTGCGGACAGGTCAATCCGCACGCCCTGCGGGATAGGGTCGAGAAGAACGTGGGCGTCGTAACCGATCTCGACGAAGATGTCCAGCAGCGGCATGAGGCCGACGCTCATGGTGTAGCCCATGAACCGGTTGGCCTGATGCACCATGTCGGTCAGTTCCTTGATGCGAGGCGCGAAGAACCGGCGGTACAGGGCAGGAGACCAGAATGACGTGCCCTCGTAGTAGCCGCGGCGTATGACAAGGTCAACGGGCCTATCGAGGAGGATCTCGACGTTGCGCCGGTCCCACTCGTGGATGACGTCGAGCAGCGCGCTGAACATGTCGGGGCGTTCCAGCGCCATGAGGAGCAGGCTCTCCACGCCGCACAGCCAGATGGCAGCATCCGTCCCACTCGACCCCTGGCCCACCAGCAACACGCCCAGCTCTTCGGCCTGCCCCGCAACCGCCGCCACGTGTTCGCGGAACTCCGAAATCGCGGCTCCCGAGAGAGGGTGGAGCACGTACTTCAGCTTCTCCAGATCCTCCTCTCCCTCGACGGGGCATCTGCGGTACCTCGCCACGTTGTAGTCATCGAAGAGCCGCACACCGCGCCCCGCGTCGGTGTGCGTGGGCCAGTCGGGAGAACCCCAGTCGTCGGTCCTGTATACTTCCTGGCGGAAGGTGCCGACCGGTGTGTCATACTCCTTGACCAGGACAGGCCAGCGTGCCTCCTTCGGCGCTTCTTCCCGCTCCCGCACCTCCACGTCGGGGTGGAGCCTGTGCGGCGGGCTGACTGAGAGCCACGCGTCCGCTCCGAGGGATAGCCACACCTGCGCTTCCTCGACCGCGTTTGACCATCGAAGGCCGGGCGGGGGCCGGAAGCCGAATGAGTTGAATAGGAGCGGCACGTGGTCCGGCTCGTGGTACCGGAGCGTTGCCAACATGCGGTCCCGGGACGAAAGTCGCGGCATCTGCCTTGCCCTCTTGCGAATAACCGTGGCTTGTGCTTCCTGCGCTCGGAGCTTTCGGACCTACCCACCCCATCGCCGAGCCGGGCGCGCTATCACGCGGGTCGTTCCCTGATTGGCCGTGCCGGGACGCCCCCGACGATGGTGTACGGAGGCACATTCTTCGTCACCACCGCTCCTGCCGCGATGATCGCCCCTTTCCCGACGCGAACGCCGTCCAGGACGACCACGTTCGACCCCACCCAGATGTCGTCCTCAAACACGACCCCCTCGAACACGCACGGCTGCTGGAAGATGAACTTCTCGCGCGTCGCGAAGGTGTGGTTTTCCGGGATGATGAGCGTATGCGCGCCGATCCTGACCCCGCGTCCCAGGACGAGATTGTCGTAGAACATGCAGTAGTCGTGGATTGTGCAGTCCGGTCCGATGATCATGTGGAAGTTCTTCGGTCTGAGGACCGCGAAAGGCCCGACATAGCTGTTCTCACCGATGGTCAGGCGGCTCGCCCTGCTCAACTCGATTCGGGCTGCGGGATGAACGCGCACGTTCCGCCCGAGCGTCACACCGGGATGGTCTTCCCACCGCTTTCCGAACGGGATACCCAGCGCAGCGCCGACGATCTGCCGGAGCGTTTCCGGCTCGTCCTTCGCCAATTGCTTCAGCGCCGAGCGCACCAAGGCGAGGTGGTCTGGCAAGACGCTTTTGAGATCGGTGTCTGGCATGGCATGTTCCCCTTCCATGGTATGTCCGCGGGTTCCCCGGAAGGCAGAACATGTCAGAAGGGAGGCGCGAGACCAACTCCCACCGGGGTTGACCCCTTCCCGCGGGCGTGGGTGATTCAGTCGGCGCACCGAAGTCAGACTGCACACGACATGCCTTGCCTTGGTGAGGAGACAGACGATGCCAGCGAGAACGATCACCCTCGTACGGGATGGGAAGTCCGAGGCGACCATCGTGGTCGCACCCGATATCGGCCCGAACGCGGCGGCGGCGGTGAAGGACCTCGTCGGAACAATAGCGAAGATGAGCGGCGCGGCGTTGCCGGTTCTCGACGACGGCGCGGTTCGGGGCACCGGCCCACAGATTCACATCGGGCGGACAGCCTACGCGAAAGAGGCTGGGTTGACCCCCACCGATCTGCCCGTCAACGGCTATCGCATCGTGACGGTCCATGCTCCGTCCGTGCCGCGCCTCTTGATCACCGGCACGCACTCCCTGGGCATCTCGCACGGGGTGTACGACCTGCTGACGAACGAGCTCGGCGTCATGTGGGGAATGCCGGACCCGATGTTCGAGGACATCCCGAAGCGTCGGACGGTGGAAGTCGGGTGGATCGACCGCACGGAGAAACCGGCTTTCGGCTTCCGCGTCTGGAGTGGCAACGACCCGGACTGGGTGCGGCGCAACCGCATTGACGACGGCGGGCGACATCTTCCGTACTACGGGCACGGACACAACCTCTTCAGGGTCTTTCCGCCCAGCAAGTACAAGGACCATCCCGAGTACTACGCGATGCTCAAGGGGCAGCGGCGCGTGCCGGAGCAGGACGGCCACACCCACATCCAGCCGTGTCTCACGAACCCGGATCTCATCCGGATCACTGCCGAAACGGTGCGGAGTTTTCTCGACGAGAACCCGAACGTGACTACGTACAGCCTCTGTCCGAACGACAGCAGCGACTTCTGCGAATGCCCGAATTGCCTTGCTCTCGACGAGGGAATGGAACGCTATCGCGGACGAAGGATGACCTCGGACAGCTACTTCCACTACATCAACGAGGTGGCAAAGGAACTGCTCAAGACCCATCCGAAGCGGTACGTCGGCGTCTATGCCTACTGGACGACGGAACTGCCGCCGCGCCGGATCGACCGGCTTCCGCCGAACGTCGTCGTCTACCTCACGCAGGATTCGAGCCAGTACCACGACCCGGACTACGAGAAGCGGGATCATGACCTGCTCGAACGGTGGTCGAAGGCGGCGCACCACCTCGCCGTGTACGACTACTACGGCCTCGGATGGTTCACCCCGCGCTACTATCCGACGATCATCAGGCGCACGCTGCCCTATCTCCCGACGGTAAGCGTGAAAGGATTCTACTGTGAGACCTATGCGTTCTGGCCGCACATCGGCCCCCACCACTTCCTTGCCACGCGTCTCTTGTGGGACGTGAAGACCGACCCGGACAAGGTGCTCGACGAGTGGTTCGAACGGATGTTCGGAGAAGCCGCGCCGGAGATGAAGGGGTTCTACGGCGTACTCGAACACAACTGGATGACCCGTCCTCGCATCGGCCACTGGTTCCAGGGGCTTGACTGCATGTGGCAGCAGCTACTCCAGTGGACTCCCGACGCGCGCGAAGAGGCATGGGAACGCATCAACGCCGCGTACGCTGCGGCAAAGTCGCAGAAAGCCCGCGAGCGTGTGGATTACGTACGTCGCGGGCATCGCGTCACCTACCTTCTTTCCCTCGCGCATGAGAAGGTCCACGCCCTGAAGCCGGACGCCCCCGATCTCGAACGTGCTATCCGTGAAATCACCGCCCTTGCCGCCGATGTGGTCGCCTCGTTCCGCACGGCGATCGAGCCGGACCTGACATACGGGGCAGCCTATTATCGCGGGGAGCGCGCCGAAGCCATGTTCAACTGGTGGAGGTGCGACCTCGGCATTGCCATCGAAGCCGCGCTCGCGAAAAAACCGGACCTCCGAGAGCGATTGAGCGCGTCGGACCCCATGCTTGCGGAGATCTTCCGGACCGCCGCCGATCCGGACATCCGACGGCGGTGGGAGAGAGAGCACGAGAGAATGACGACGATGGAGTTGTACCGGTAGGGGCGAGCACCGGAGGGCGCGCGGGTGGGGTTTCACTCGCGATGGTCAAGCGGAGAACTAATCCGCCATGGGGCGACGGATGGCGCATGCAAGATCTATCCACGGTGGACGGGAGCATTGAGGAGAGATGAGATGGCGGATCGGGCCATCGCGTTCGTGAGGGACGGGCGATCAGAGGCCGTAGTGGTGGTCGCCGCCGAAGCTGACGCACGGGTGCGGGATGCCGTTGCAGACCTCGTCCGGGTCGTGGCCCGGATGAGCGGCGCAACGCCCGCCTCATTCGCGCGCGCCCGGAAAGAAGCCGACGATGACCCGAAGATGCGCATCGGGTGGGCGCACGGCGAGTTTGAGCGGTGAGTGTGGACCCGGAGCGCCAAGACGAAGGGCCCGCTCGTCGCGAGACGACTCCTGGCGGCGGCTTCACCCCCCGGCCTGCAATTCCGCGCAGAACTCCCCGTACATCGTCGGAGCAAGGCCGAGGTCCCGCACGTGTTGGAACGTCAGGTCAAGCATCCGCATCTCCGGATCGAACTGCCGGAGCGACCACGGATGCCAGATGAGAGAGACGAACGAGAGACCCTCCCGGTGCGCCTTTTCAAGGAATACGCGGTTGAGCGCGAACTCCTCTTCCGGTGACTTGAGGAAACCGGTCGGAATCGCTTCCGGCATCTCAGGCGGCCAGAGGGTCAGGCGCTTGGGTCCCCACCGATTGTGGTCCTTCAGCAGATTCTCATGCCAGCCGTGGCAGGGGATCTCCCAGATGTCGGGGAAGCCGTCCTGGGCGTAGCGGAAGGGCTGGCTGAGCGGAGCGGGCAACGAGTAATCCCTTCCCCAGGCCTTGCTGCTCACGTACCGCAGCCCTGTCTGTCGCACCAGCTTCAGCACTTCCGGCGCGCCAACGAGGCCATCCTCGAAGCTACAACCGGGACGGATTCCCTTGCACTTCCGCTCGAAGACCTTCTCCACCCATTCCACGCCGAGCACAACTTCGTCTCTGACCCCTTCCGGAGACGCAACGGGGCCGCACCAGGGATGGTCCCGGAGCATCCGGTGAGAATACGTGTGCGAAGCTACCTCGAAGAGCGGGTCATCGAGAAGTTTCCGATACTCCTTCGGGTTGGCTTCGAGCGTCTTCCCGACGATGAAGAACGTCGCGGGCATCTGGTGCTTCCGGTGCATCTCGACGATGGTACGGGTCGCAACCAGACACCGGGGAGATTCGGCGTCGTATGCGGCGATGTAGCACGTCATGGAAGTCACCTATCTCCAGGGCCTTCCGTCCGCGTCCTCGGCGCACTGGGCGGATAACACCTCGTTGACCGCATCGGCGAGGGCGATGCAATCCTTCTCCGTATACCACTGGTTGAGGCCGATGCTGACCATGCGGTCGAAGAGATCGTCCGCGACCGGGCAGTCGCCAATCGCGTAGTGCGCCGCTCCGCCGCGCTCGCGGTAGATCGGGCACTCGAACGGGCAGTTGGCCGGTGTCGGCCCGCGCTTCAAGGTGAGGGGGTACATGTAGCGGTAGACGTGCCAATCGGGAGGGCCGCTCCTGCCGCGCATCCCCGCGCCGATGCCCCGCGCCTTGAGGTCCATGACGATCTTCTCGCCGAGATCGACGGTCTCCGGGTAGAAGCGCAGCAGGTAGCCGACCTCGCCGTCCGGGTCGTTGATCTTCTGCGGGGTGATCCCGCGGTAGGTCTTGAGCCGTGACACGACGCGCTTCTTGGCCGTCCGGAATCGGTTCACCGTCTCGGGCATCTTCCGAAGTTGGACGACGTCTACCGCCGCTTCCAGCTCGGACATGCGGTAGTTCGTGCCACAGAAGAGCTCGCCTTCGTACCGAGGAGCCGCGAACCGCTCCGGTCTCCACAGGCCTCCGCCCTCGGCGAGGCAGTTGGCGCGGTCCCAAAGACGGTCATGGTCGGTGAGCACGAGGCCACCTTCGCCGCCGCCGACGATCTTGTACGCGGAGATGCTGAAGCACCCGAGGTCGCCAATGGTCCCGACCAACCGCCCCTTGTACGTGGCTCCGTTTGACTGAGCGCAGTCCTCGATCACTTTGACCTTGTGCCCTCGGGCGACCTTCATGATGGGGTCCATGTCGCAGACCCCGCCCATGACGTGGGTCGGTGCGATGGCAGCGGTGCGCTTGGTGATGAGGGCCTTGATCTTCTTCGGGTCCATGTGGAGCGATTCGTCCACGTCGCAGAAGACCGGCACTCCGTTGGACATGACGACCGCCGCCGCAGTGGCGAAGAACCCGATGGCCGGGCAGATGACCTCCGTTCCGGGTCCGACGCCGGCGGCGACGAATGCGGCGTGGAGCGCCGCCGTTCCGGAACTGACCCCGAGCGCGTGCTTCGCGCCGAATACCTCCCGCGCCGTCCGCTGAAATGCTTGTACCTTCGTCTCCGGCAGGTTCGCGTAGTAGTTGCCGAGGAACGGACCGCTTCCCCAGTCCTCCTCGGAGATCGCCGCACGGATCTTCGCAAGCGTGGTCTCCGTGAACCCGAATCGCTCGGCGATGGACATGAACTCCTCGGGGCCGATCTTCGGCTGTCCTTTGCCCTCGAACTGCGTGACGGACCGCTGGCTGCTCAAGAGCGCCTGCTGCTCACGCTTTCTCACGTCTGACATGTATCCATCCCTCCAGAACCGCCTCTGGCGGAAGCGTATACCCGGTGCGTCGAAACGTCATGCCGACCCAGGCGAGGAATCCCGCGATTGCCCGCAGTGCCGGACCGATCCCTCAGATCTTGTCCTTCCAGGGTGTCACGGCGACCTCCTGACCCGACTCCGCGGAACGGTAGAGCGCGTCCATGATGACGTTCGTCTGGATCACCTGCTCCGGCGGGATCGGAGAGGGCTTGTCGTCCCGGATCGCTTCGAGGAACGCCCTCGTCTCCTCGACGAACCGATCCGGCTCGGCGGGAAGGTCCTGCGGGACGACGTTGACCATCATACCGAACTGGTCTGTGTAGAATTCGAGCGGGTTGAGGGCCAAGCCGCCCTTCTCGCCGAGAAAGAACGTGCGTCCCATGCCCGGTGCGTGGATCGCCCACGAGGTCTTGAACGTCATGCACATGCCGTTCTCGAAGCGCACCCATGCCGCACCGAAGTCCTCCACCTCGTTGTCATCGGGAACCCACGGCCAACCGCCGTACGTGATCGCCGATGGGTCCTTGGTTATGGCCATGTTGATGATGCCGCTCACACGGGTGGGCACCGGGTGGTCGAGGAGGTGGAGCGCCGTGTCGAGCGAGTAGACGCCGATGTCCACGACGGTTCCTCCCCCGGCGGTCTCCTTCTTGACGAACGAGCCTCTGCCGATGCCCTTCCTGCGGGCGCTGATCGTCTCCCCGTAGTACACCGGACCGAGCGCGCCGGAGTCCATGATCTTCTTCGCACCGATGATCTGAGGGCTGTAGCGCGAATGGATGGCGATCATGAGGATTCGTCCGGACTTCCGGGCGGCGTGCGTGATGGCAATTGCGTCGTCAAGCGTGGCGGCCATGGGCTTCTCGAGGAGTACGTGCTTTCCCGCTTTGAGCGCGTCGACGGTCGGTTTCCGGTGCGCCTGATTGTACGTGCAGACGCTCACCGCATCGACTTCGGGCATGTCGAGGATCTTGCGGTAGTCGGTGAACCACTTCGAGACACCCCAGCGGGCGGCTGCATCTCGCGCTCGTTCCTCGACGATGTCGGCGACAGCCACGACCTCGGCAAGTTGGGCGTTGCCGTGGTAGCCCCGGACGTGGGAATTCGATATGCCACCGGTGCCGATGATGCCGATCTTGAACGACATGGCGGGCTCCTTGACGGGAAAGGATGCGTGGCAGGTATGTACGGGGTCCAGTAATGGTGCTGCGGGGTCTCCGAGGTCGCCCCGCATTCGCTCGGATCGGGCCCGAGGTGTAATGATACTCGGATTGCCGCGTGTACTCCATCCACCCCGCCGCCGTTGCGGGTACCGCTCGCATCGGTTCCGGTTGACCACCTCACGCCGCCGTGCGACATTTACGTTCAAGACACCGTGTGCGCTGTCCTCAGGCAGACGGCAGGCCACCAGCGGGGTTCTACCTGCGTAACGTCTCACATGCCCCTGCGTTGCAGACTTCATCGTCCAGGTCACCGGAGCACGAGGAGTTATCATGAAGATAGCCACCCGCGAAAACCGCCAGGCCGAGCAGCCGCCCGTGGTCAGTCGGAAAGCGGTTTCCGCGCCTCAGGTCCTGAGCGAAGCCTACCACTACAGAGTCCCCTCGTCCTTCTCACGGGGTATGCGCGTCGACCTGCCATGCGTTTCCATCATCTATGTCAGCGGCACGGCCAGCGTTGACGAGAACGGCAACACCGCCCATGTCGGCGATTTCACCGCGCAGGTGCGGCGCACCTTCCGCAACATCACGGAGCTCCTGAAGTCGGAAGGCGCTACGTGGCACCACGTCATCCGGACAACATGCTATCTGAGGGATATCCAGAAGACCTACGAGGAGTTCAACGGGCTGCGCACCGAGTTCTACCGCGAGCAGGGCCTCGACCCGTTCCCCGGGAGCACCGGGATCGAGGCGCGTCTGTGTCGGGATGACCTGCTCGTGGAGATCGAGGTCATCGCCATGCTCCCGAATACGACGCATAGCTGCGCGTACCGGGGCGATGGCGGCTCAGAGTCGGAGGGTGAAGCGCGGCGGTGATCTCACCGGGATGATCCCCGAAACGTGAGGTCCGCACCTTTGCGTCCGCGCAAGACGGTTCCACGCAACGCGCTGCCCGGCTCCGGGGTTGGGGCCGCCCTCGGCAACCTCCCACAGGGCTTTGTCCGAAGCCGCCTTCCGCGTTGCTTTCACGAGTCAACGTGCGACTTGCGAACTCGTGGGATTCAGAGCGATTCCTTGCCAGATTCAACCCCAACGTGAGGAGACAGCCGTGGCCAAGAAACTACGGATCGCCATGATGAGCATGGCACATGCTCATGCCGACGGGTACGCCCGTCAGATCACCCAGATTCCCGATGCAGAACTCGTGTGCATCTGGGACGACATGAAAGAGCGCGGCGAGGAGGCCGCCAAGAAGTACGGCGTGCCGTACCTCGGCGGGCCGATGGAACAGGCGCTTGACCGGAAGGACGTTGACGCCATCGTCGTCGATGCACCGACCGCGCAGCACAAGGAGATCTACCTCAAAGCCATCGAACGAAACAAGCACGTTCTCACCGAGAAGGCGCTCACCGTCACGACGCGGGACGCCGACGAGGTGGTCGCCGCCGTGAAGAAGAACGGCAAGATCAAGTTCACGGTCAGCCTTCCGAGCCGGACGCGGAGCGGGCATCTGTTCGTCAAACAGCTCATTGACGACGGGATGCTGGGTCAGATCACCATGATCCGTGCCCGTGTCGCGCACCAGGCGGCCATTGATGCGTGGTTCAAGGGCGGCCAGTTGTGGTTCGTGGATGAGAAGCAGGCCGGAGGGGGTGCGATGTTCGATCTCGGCTGCCACACGACCGACGTGGTCCGCTGGTATCTCGGCAAGCCGAAGCACGCCGTCGCGCTCATGAACAACTTCTCGAAGACGTACGACATTGACGACAACAGCGTGGCCGTCGTCGAGTTCGAGAACAAGGCACTGGCAATCCTGGACACGAGCTTCTGCCACCGCTCCGGCCCGAACCTCCTCGAGGTGTTCGGTACCGAGGGCTATGTCGGCCTCAACTACCCCGGCATGAACCCGATCGTTCAGAGCCGGAAGATGCGCCCGGGGAAGGACATGGACGCTATGTTCGCGCCGACGAAGCTACCGGACCCGAAGCCGTCCATCATGGAGGCCTGGATCGGCGCGATCCTCAAGGACACGCCGCTCATCACCACCGTCGAGGACGGGCGCAACCTGACCGAACTGCTCGAAGGCTGCTACACGGCCTGGCGCACCGGCAAGCGATTCGCCTTCGGGAAGTGAGACGGCGAAGCCGGAGCGGCTCGGTACGTGGCGAGGGCGTGGCGCGCCATGCCCTCGCTGTCGCAGTCCTGGCGGCGGGGAAGGTTGGGACCTCCGACGCACAGCCTCAGTGTCTTCGAGAGGGTCGTCATATGGCAAAGGGCACCCAGTACGGCCTTGAGCGGATCGAGTTCGTCGATCCGCAGACCGGCGCGGACATCATCCAGCTCACGTCGAACCCGACGGTGAGCAGCACGCTCTATTTCGAGAACATGAACTTCACCCCCGACTCGAAGACGCTCATCTTCACGTCGAGACGCACGTCGAAACGAGGGGCGCCGTCCGACCTCTACCGGATCGACGTGGACGGGCGAAACCTCACTCAACTTACCGAGTGCGACAATCTCGGCAGCGCCGCCATGAGCCTCGACGGCACGAGGGCGTTCTTCGGGACAGGGAAGGAGCTGCGCAGCGTCGATCTCAAGACCTGCGACGAGGAGGTGCTTGCGCGCATCGAGGACGCCGCGAGCGTCGGCAATCCCACGGTCGGCGGGAAGTACGGGTTCGCCAGAGTTGGCACGAAGGACGGCTCGCGGATCATCCGCGTGGAGCTAGAGACGGGCGAGACAATGACCGTTCGCGAGGGAAAGCGCATCGCTCACCTCAACGCCAGTCGGACGGGCAACTGGATGGCCTGGATCGAGACGGCGGAGATCAACGAGTACAACACGCAGACGTGGTACGTCATGAGGCCGGACGGATCGGAGAACCGGCGGTGGTCCGTGCAGAACTGGGCACACAGCGCCTGGGTCGGCAGTACCGACCGGATGCAGGGAACCCTTCTGCCGCCGGGACACGCCATCCTCTGGGCTTCGCCGGAGGAACGACCCGGAGCGACCATCGCCGCAGGCCCCTACTTCTGGCATTCCAGCGCGTCCCTCGACGGGGAGTGGATCGTCTCCGACACGAACTGGCCCGACATCGGGCTGCAACTCATCCACGTCCCCACCGGACGGTACTCGACGCTCTGCCTTTCCCAAGCGACGAACAGCAACCACCCGGCGCATCCGCACCCGTGCTTCTCCCCGGACGGGGCGAGAGTGCTCTACAACTCCGACCGAACCGGGATCAACCAGATCTACCTCGTCACGATCCCGGACTGGCTCAGGGACGAACTGCGCACCGGGAACCTCCTCATGCGGCATCGAGTCGGGCCGCGCAGGGACTGAGGCCCAGCCGAGGGATCATCGAGAAAGGACGAGGCGCGCCATGGCCAACGCACTGCTCATCGTGGGGTCGGTGGCGTACGACACGGTTGAGACTCCGTCCGGAAGCGTTACGGACGCTCTCGGCGGCTCGGCGCTCTACAGCGCCGCCGCTGCCTCCCTGTTCGCGCCGGTTCACCTCGTCGCTGTCGTCGGAACGGATTTCCGGCTCGACGACCTCGAGTTCTTGCGTCTGCGCGGTGTTGACCTGGCCGGTCTTGAAGTCGCAAGTGGAAAGACGTTTCGGTGGTCCGGCGTGTACGAGACCGACGTGAACATCCGCCACACCCGCTCGACGGAGCTCAACGTCTTCGCCGACTTCTCTCCCCAGGTCCCGCCAGCCTATCGCGACGACGAGGTCATCTTCCTCGGCAACATCGCGCCGAAACTCCAGAAGCACGTGCTCGATCAGGTCGCCTCGCCGGGATGGGTGGCGCTCGATACGATGGACCTCTGGATTAACCGGACCCCGGAAGACCTGCACACTGTCCTGCAGCGCATCCACATGATCATCATCAACGACTCGGAGGCGCGGCTTCTGACGGGTCTTCCGGCGCTCATTCCCGCGGCGCGACGCATACTCGCGATGGGACCGAGCGCCGTCGTGATCAAGAAGGGCGAACACGGGGTGTTCCTTGTGATGCGAGACGGGTTCGCCGCGCTCCCCGCGCTTCCGCTCGACGACGTGCGCGATCCGACCGGTGCAGGAGACGCCTTTGCAGGGGGCATGCTCGGTTGCCTCGCGGCCACGAGCGACTACTCGCTCGACGGTCTGCGCCGCGCCATGGCGTACGGCACCGCAACCGCGTCGCTGACTGTCGAGGCGTTCTCGTTCGAGCGCCTGCGGACCGCCACACGTCAGGTGCTCGACGAGCGGTACCGCTGGCTGCACGAGATCGCGCGGATCCCGGAGCCGCTCGGCGCGTAGTGTACCGTCAACAGTGTGTTGACGGCTTCTCGGGCAGACAGGAAGGCTTCCGCCCCACCACCACAGGCTATTGGTGGGGCGGGCATTCTTGCCCGCTCGATCCTTCGCCGCTGCCTTCACGGTCCGCTACTGCTTACTTGCAGAATTCAGTGTTATTTTGA
>Ga0315282_10005547_pt1 | contig 21453 bp, 21 predicted proteins | sample YL17G07_20_MG_FD_203693 | JGI IMG/M metagenome (GOLD analysis project Ga0315282, IMG submission 203693) | Sediment microbial communities from Yellowstone Lake, YNP, Wyoming, USA - YL17G07_20 | ecosystem: Environmental > Aquatic > Freshwater > Lake > Sediment | place: USA: Wyoming | collected... | reverse complement strand
TAGATCGAGATGGAACCATGCAAGGATATGATATTGAATTAGTACGCAAAGTAACTGATGCGGTATCTATTCCTGTTATCGCCTCCGGTGGTGCTGGATCGTATGAACACATGCTCCAGGTGATCAACGAAGGAAAAGCATCAGCGGTTGCTGCTGCAAGTATTTTTCATTTCACAGAGCAAACACCCTTAGAAGCAAAAAAGTTTTTAAAAGAACATGGGGTTCCCACACGTATCTAAAAACAAATAAAAATTAATTTAATATGCTCCATGGTCTTGAACAGGAGAAATAAATTAGGGATGAACATGTCCGAATCATTGGCAATACATGGCGGAAGTCCAGTACGAAAAAAACTACTACCCTATGGACAACAATGGATTGATGAATATGACATCAAATCAGTCGTCGATGTGTTAGAAGGAGACTGGATCACACAAGGTCCTAAGATAAATGAATTTGAAAAAAAAATCGCTAGTTACTGTAATGCAAATTATGCAATTGCGTACTCCTCAGGTACTGCTGCGCTTCACGCTGCTTGTTTTGCGGCAGGGGTCACGAAGGGTGTTGAGGTGATTACAACTCCAATAACCTTTGCTGCAAGTTCAAACGCGGTTCTGTATTGCAATGGGACCCCTGTATTTGCAGATATCCAACTAGATACTATCAATATCGATCCTGTTGAAATCAAAAAGAAAATCTCACGGAAAACAAAAGTAATCCTCCCTGTTGATTTCGCTGGTCACCCCTATGATTTAGATGAGATTCAAGAAATCGCAGAAGAAAAAGATTTCATCGTTATTGAAGATGCTGCTCATGCGATCGGTTCTGAATATAAAGGCAAGAAAATAGGAGCAATCTCAGATCTTACCGTCTTTAGTTTTCATCCAGTGAAAACCATCACCACTGGAGAGGGAGGAATGGTGCTTACCAACAATGAGAATTATGCAAAAAAATTACAATTATTTCGAACACATGGCATTACAAAAAAACCTGAAGAAATGATAAAAAATGAGGGTAATTGGTACTACGAAATGCATGAACTAGGGTTTAACTATCGTATCACTGATCTTCAATGCGCCCTTGGTATCAGCCAATTTACTAAATTAGATTCGTTTATACGAAAACGAAGGGAAATTGTAAAAACCTATAATGAAGCTTTTACGAATATCGAAAATATCATTATACCCCATGAAAAACCAGATGTCATATCTGCATATCATCTCTATGTAATACAGTTAAAAAACATTAATAGAAAAAAAGTATTCGACGCCCTCCGAGCAGAAAATATTGGTGTAAATGTTCATTATATTCCGGTCTATTATCATCCGTATTATCAAAAGAATTTTAGGATTAACAAGGGTTCATGCAAGAATGCTGAGCTTTACTACGAACGAGCCCTCACCCTACCATTATTCCCAAAGATGGCCGAAAAAGATATCGAAGATGTAATCATTGCAGTAAGGAAAGTTATTGAATATTATAGCAGAAGTCCTAACTAACTACGAAGCGATTTTTTTCCATTTACCTTCAAGACGATTATAATGAAAATTATTTAAAGTAATTTTTCATCTAAAAAAGAGAACGGTCCTATGAAAATTGTTTTCAGAGTAGATGCAACTCAAAAAACAGGTATCGGTCATATCATGCGATGTTTGGCATTATCTGAAGAACTCACACGCAGAGGGCATACCTGTATTATTCTTACTAAAATTGACAACGGTGATTTACTCAAAAGAATCAAAGTATTTCACGTTGATGTTCAAAAGATAGATGCCAATGCATCCCTCAAAAAAGATTTAGAATCACTTCTCAAATTTTCTGGAGCTAATGAAATCGACTGGATAGTGATTGATCATTACGATATCGATACATCCTACGTAAAAGAAATAAAAAAACAGGGATTCCACGTGCTCTCAGTTGATGACACTTCTCAGATGCACTATCACTCAGATATTGTCGTCAACCAGAATATCAATGCGGAGTGCCTCACTTTTTCAATAGAGCCATATACCATGTTGTTACGTGGTCCTGCCTATGTGATGCTCAGAGATGAACTCTTAGTTCGAGAGAAAAAGGAAGACCATGCAGATGTAAAAAATTTATTAATCACCTTAGGTGGCGCTGATCAGAATAACTTCCTTTTGAATATACTTCAATCCTTAGAGGATGTTGTAAACAACGTAAAACTATTGGCGATCGTCGGACCATTTAATCCGCATTTTCACAAACTTCAAGCATATCAGAAAAAAACAAGTGCATTGGTTAGGTTGATAAAATCCCCCGAAAATATGGCTGCTCTCTATTTACAATCTGATCTAGCAATAAGCGCAGGAGGAACTTCCTGCTATGAGCTTGCGTATTATGGTATCCCAAATCTCATTATCGCTGTCGCCGATAATCAACTTTCGATTGCATGCGAATTCGACCGGCAACATATCGGGTTGTACCTTGGGACAAAACAAAAGGTACAACCAGATCATCTGAGACATAAAATTAAAGATTTACTAGAGAATCCATCTTTACGAAAGCATATGAGCCAAAATGGTCAGAAGCTTGTCGATGGGAAAGGAAAGGAACGCATTGTTGACCATATGGAGAATTTCGTTTGAAAAAAAGAAATCCGCATAAGAAAAATCATTATGGTTCAAAAATATTCGAGGCAAATCATAATATAGATAAAACCACCTTATAGAGAGGATCTTCCGGTCGTATAAAAAATCATTGAGAACGATGCTATAGCCAGTGTCGATGGAGAAAACAATTAAATATAAAAAAGACTTAAAAAATGAAAAGGAATTTACCTAAATAACTTAACGGAGAGATATACTTGAAACAAGAAGTCAAAATCGGGAAAAAAACTATCGGACCTACTCATCCTATCTATATCATCGCAGAAATCGGTTCAAATCTCAATCGAGATATCGACATTGCGAAGCAGATGATTGATATCGCAGCTGAGGCTGGCGTTGATGCAGTGAAATTTCAAACATATAAAGCAGAGACGTTATACTCTAAAAAAACACCGAGATTTTCAAAAGACGATATCGCTCCATATGATTTAATTAAATCCGTTGAGTTTCCATGGTCATGGCTCAAAGAACTATATGCATATACCACAAGGAAAAAATTACATTTTTTATCCTCTGCATTTGACTTTGATGCGGTTGACGAATTACATAAAATAGGCATCCCGGCGTTTAAGGTGGCATCTTTTGAAATCACAGATTTGGAACTACTGAAATATATTGCGTTAAAGAAAAAACCTATCATCCTTTCCACAGGCATGGCGAATCTTGGGGAAATCGAAGAGGCATTAACCGCTATACGCTCGCAAGGTAATGATAATATCATATTACTTCATTGCAATTCACTCTATCCAACCCCAACTGATATCGTCAATCTTCGCGCGATACGCACAATGGCAGCGGCTTTTAAGATACCAATAGGCTTCTCAGATCATACACTAGGGATACACATCTCTCTTGCCGCAGTCGCAAAGGGTGCAACTGTTATAGAAAAACATTTTACGCTCGATAGAACCATGAAAGGGCCTGATCATTCATTCGCAATAGAACCTCAGGAATTAATTCAACTTGTATCCATGATCAGAGACATTGAAAAAGCTCAGGGAACCGGCATGAAAGAGCGATCAAAAGAAGAACAAGAAATGTATGAGAAAGGTCGACGAAGTATCATCGCGGCACGAGATATTATGAAAGGAACAAAAATAACAAAGAACATGTTAATCGTGAAAAGACCAGGATATGGCATTGAACCAAAATATCTGACATGTGTTATCGGAAGAATAGCAAAAGTCGATATCAAACAAGATGATTTCATCACTTGGAACATGATTTAAGTATGACAGTAAAAGAATTACAAATAAGGAAGGCATTATCATCCGATGATCAAGATATTTTCATCTGGAGAAATGATTCCGACTCCAGAAAAAATTCGATTACTACACATAAAATTTCGAAATCCGAACATCAAGAATGGTTCCGAAAAAAATTATCCTCGAAGGACACTGATATTTATATCGGCTATCAACTCAATACAAAGATAGGGGTTGTTCGAATAGAAAAACAACATGATAATAGCGCAGAAATTAATATCACTATAAATCCATCACAGAGAAATAAAGGGTATGGAACTGAACTTTTATCAAAAGCGATAAAGATATCGTTCAATAAATATGATATACTCACCGCACGAATAAAAAAAAGTAATTTTGCTTCTATCAAAATGTTTGAAAAAGTAGGGTTCCATAAAAAAGGTGAGGATGATAACATATTGTTATATCAAATAAATAAGGAAAAATATATAATAGAGGACTTTGAATAACCCTGTAGTATTTGGCTTTTTCTGTTTTCATTTATAAAAACAACCTGGGACCAGTGTGTTCCCTGATGTTTTTACCTATATTTTGTTGTTTTTCCCTCAGATTTTCTCATAGTCTATATAGCTACCGCTAACCGCTTACGATGCAATGTTACCAATTGATACAAATCGTAAGCGAAACACTTGAACATCTCTTTGACCCGTACCCGTTCAAGTGTTTTCACTGCTGTCCGATCACCATGAAATACTCGTTTGATAACGCTGAACGGTCGCTCCCCTGGTGCTCTTAATCGACCGATAGCCTTATTCCTCTTTTGTTCTCCACCATTTAATTTCCGTCCACGGACAGCACGCTTCATCGTCTTATCAACAACACTAGAAACTCGAAGGTGTTTTCCGAAATACCCTTTATCCCGATAAACCGCTTGATCACCTTCCTCGACCAGGTCGACATCACCGTCATGCAGATTCGCAGCTGTCACCTCAAGATCACGGATTAAATGGTGATCAACATCAATCTTGATGTGTGACTTGTACCCATAATGGATCTGTCCGTGTTTCACACTGAACCCACCATCCTTGTCAATATGCTGCAGCTGCTTCTCGGTGTACTCCACTGGTTTGCCCTGACGTCGAGCTTTCTTCTCCCGCTGACACCGCTTCTTTCCCAGGTCAGCTTCAATGAAACTCGCATCCTGAATCACCCCTTTCTTCACCCGGTAACCCTTGACGTTCATCTGCCGTTGTAACTCATCCCAAATCTTTTTATCCACACCAGATTCATTGAGTCGATCCCTGATCTTCCAGAAAGTGGTAAAATCAGGGATACGATCTGGAAACCCCAGGAAGTTCCTGAAGCTCAGTCGGTCATGGCATTGAAATTCAAGCTCTGGATCAGATAATCCATACCATGCTTGCAACAACATGGAACGTACGACAATAAGTTCATCGGTATGCGGACATCCTCCGGTGATCTTATTATCATGGAACACGCTCTTCACCAACGGGATGAACGGTTTCCAATCGATTTGTTGTTTCATCGGTTCTAAACGATCTCCAAGTCCCTTTACTTTTTGATACTGTTGCTTTAAAATAAATTTGTCAAAACTCACCATCATCACTCCTTATGTATTAGGAATGACGAAGGGTCAGATAGAGGTTTCTATGAAGGGTTTTTCAAAACCCTCAATATGAGATTTCTTATTTCTTATCTGAAAAATCATTTTCTTTTAATTCTGATGACATGTATCGTAACATTTCCTTAGGGTGAAATAAATCTAAAAAGAAATGGAGATCTTTCTTCGTAAATTCTCGTAATAGATATAAAACCCCAAGATAAATCACTAAGCCAACACCTGCAAAAAAGAGAAGATGATACCAGTGAATTGCTGGAAAAAATGACGTACGAAATGCAATGAAATACAAAAAGAGGCCCATTACAGCTCCCCCGATGACATGCCGAGGTGTATGGGTCTGCAACAACTGAATTTCGGTCAACTTTTTAGCTGTATAGCGTATCCATACAAAACCAACTACAATAGATAACACCATAGCAACCGCTGCGCCTGTGGGACCATTAATTCCAAGCGGGGAGAGAAGCCCCCATTGCGGAATTAACAAAAAGTTCAGGGCGATATTAATGAGACTAATCCCCAAACCAATTTTTGCATAGATACCTGGTTTGTTAAGACCGATTAATAATGAATAATATGGTGCCATAAAACTTGCGAGAACAGCATAAAGTGTTAACACAACAAGCGTTGATGCCGCTGGTAAAAAGGCGCTGTTGAGCATGATACTAATTACCGAATTAACAAAGAGTATAATCACAACTACAGGAGGAATGATAACCATGGAGATGTATCGTTCTGCCAAACGAGTTGTGTTATTTATTTTTTTATAATCTTTATTGGCGTGATACCCAGAATAGACAGGGAAGAGAACAGTGTTAAATGCTACAGAGATAATCAAGATGATTTGCAGTATTTGTTGTAAAGAAAAATAATATCCGACTTCTGTCGCGGTCCAAAAATATCCTATCATGAGTTTATCAATGTTTGCCGATATCGTCGAGATAATCGAAAAAAGAAATATCGGCATAGCAAAAGTAAGATAACTTTTTCCTAATTCCACACTTGGTTTTTTCCAAGGGGTTTTTCGTAAAAACCAAAATCCGACAAAAACAGTTGTCAGTATTCCAAAAACGTATGCCATCGCCAAGGAACCAATAGAATGGCTTGAAAGAAACTGTTGTAATGGGAGAAGAAATGAAGGCCAAACAACCGCGGGAGCAAGACCTATTAAGCCGACCCCTGCCAAAGCAACAAGAACCGTGAGAGGTATTTTCACAATATTCTCAAAAACTGAAGTGATTTGCATTTTTGCTATTTCGCCTTTGCCATTAAACGTGTACGATGCTATCTGTTGAATGCTCAGGAGTATGTAATAAATGAGAAAGACGAAAACAACCGATTGTTTTGTCGCATCATGAAATCCTTGATGAAGAACATTTTCCAGGAAAAACATGACGAAGAGTACAATGGCTGCCATTGCGGTTGTGAGGATTATTTTAATGGCAAAAAAAGTGCCAATACACGTACCGAGATCTCTTCCTTCAGAAATTTTTTTTACGTGCGCTTGGCCAAAACCAAGATCAGCAACGATATTAAACACTCCAACAAATGCCATGGCAAACCCAATGACACCAAGAGCATCAGGTGCAAATCCTCCCCATAGTTTTGCGAGAACAACTAAGCCAACCCAACCAAGGGACCTTGTTAAGAATTGAGCAATAACGACAAGTAATGATTTTCTGGCAATCATTCGGGGGGTGAATTATGTATTTATCTTAAATAGATACTGCATCACAAAACTATATCTTAGAATATCTTCGAGTTCGGTCTGATTTCCCCTTTTGCCATAGCCCCTAGACCAATGAACACATCATTTCCGATCATAGTACCAACATTAATGATGGAGCTGATCCCGGTTTGCACGTTATCTCCCATGATCATGCCAAGTTTACGTCGTTTTGAATCAATTTTCTTCCCGTTTAGAATCACTGAAATATTGTTTTTATCAAGTCGGAGGTTCGCAACTGTTGTTCCTGCCCCAAGATTACAATATTGTCCGATAACAGAATCACCAACGTAATTCAGATGGGGAACATTACTATGGTCCATGATGATCGAATTCTTTACCTCGCAGCCGTTTCCGATATGACAGTAGTTACCGATAGCGGTGTATGGTCTGATGTAGCAGTTCGGTCCGATCTTAGAGTTCATACCGATTATTGCTGGTCCTTCGATGTAACTACCAGATCGAATAATCGTGTCTTTTCCAACGATTATTAATCCTTTTATCGTCACATTTTTCTCAATAGTTCCTTGGATTTTTGTTGTTATTTTTTTAAGGAGTTCTTCGTTTGCCTCAAGGAGATGCCAAGGATACACGACATCTCTCCACTGGTTGAGAAATACGCCTTCCATTGGTTCTTTACGAACCAGCATGTTAATGGAGTCGGTGATCTCGTACTCTCCTCGTTGTGATTTCTGGGTTTTCCGGATGTACCTGAAGATAGAGTTGTTGAAATGATAGATGCCTGCGTTCACCACGTTCGTAAAGGGTTGGTCCATTTTTTCGTAGATTTTCACGAGGTGTTTTCCTTTAAGCTCCACGATGCCGTACTCTGTCGGACTTTCAATATGTATTAATCCAATTTTTATTCCTTTTTTCATGATGTGTTTGATATCGTTTGTCCCGAAAATCGTATCCCCGCACATCACGACACAATCGTCGACAAATGTCTCCGTTATCCCGATTGCATGAGCGGTCCCCATGGCTTTTCCTTGATTCACATAGGTGATTTTGACGTTCCAGTGTTTTCCGTCGCCAAAGTACTCGCGTACCATCTCGCTTTTGTAACTCACCACAAAGATGAATTCTTTTAAACCAGCAGCACGGGCGTTCAGCAGGTTCCATTCAAGGATAGGTTTTCCTGCGAGCGGTAACATCACCTTCGGTCTGGTGAATGTCAGCGGATGCATCCGGTTTCCTTCACCTGCTGCAAGAATCACGCATTTCATCTCACATTTCGCTCCTTATTCAACCGTGACCGATTTCGCAAGATTTCTCGGTTTATCGATCGGGCATTTTCGAAGGTTAGCCACATGATACGCAAGCAATTGTAGCACGACAGTGATTGCGATAGGCGGTAGGACTTTCGAATCCGTTGGGAATCGAAGGACAAAATCTGCATGTTTTTCTATCTCGGTGTCTGCATCCTCTGCAATTGCGATTACTTTCGCTCCTCGTGCTTTGACCTCACCGATATTCGCAAGCATTTTTTCATAGGTTGTATCTTGGGTGACAATGGCGATGACAGGTACGTCCTTTGTTAGGAGAGCGAACGGACCATGTTTGAGCTCACCAGCGGCAAATCCCTCGGCATGCACATAGGAGATTTCTTTGAGTTTTAATGCCCCCTCTAATGAAAGAGGGTAGTTCATCCCTCGTCCTATGTAAAAAACGGAGTGTGCATCTTTTAAATATCTCGCGATCGCGAGTATGTCATCACTTCGTCCGAGCGCCTCCCGGACGTCTTTCGAAAGTTCCTTGAGATGAACGATGTAATGGTAGAGTTCATCGGAGCCTAGCTTCTTCTGGATTGTCGCGATCTTTAGCGCAAGAAGGAACAGTATAATGATCTGCGAGGTGAATGTCTTCGTCGCAGCGACGCCAATCTCCGGGCCGGATTGTTGAAGGATACAGCCATCGGCGATCCTCGATGCTGTACTCCCTATCACATTAGTGATCACGAGAGTTTTACATCCGGAACTTTGCGCTTCACGCAACGCAGCAAGTGTATCGGCGGTCTCCCCAGATTGGGTGATCGCGATAATCAGTGAGTTTTCATTTCTTGCCCCAAAGTATCTATACTCCGAACCGAGTTCGACAAATACGGGAATATTCGTGAACTGTTCGATGAGATATTTTCCGATAAGTCCTGCATAAAATGAGGTGCCGCAGGCAACGATGTGAACTGAGTTTATCTCACTAGTCAGAATGTGCTCCACTTGTTCGGGGAACGTAATCGATTCCTCGATTTCCGAGATTCTTCCCCGTAACACTTGATGAACGGTATCTGGTTGATCGTAGATTTCTTTCAGCATGAAATGAGGGAACCCGGATTTTTCCGCATCTTTAAAATCCCAGGTGATGAGTTCTTCTTTCTTCGGGATAGCTTTTTTATGTATATCGAATACAGCAATATCGTTCTTTGTCAGGGCACAGAGTTCTCCATCGTTCAGGAATATCACCCGATTCGTATACTTTAGGAGCGCAGGGATATCTGAGGCGAGAAAATTTTCGCTGTCTCCTACTCCAATCACCAGAGGGCTTTCTTTGCGGGCTCCAACGATCTTCTCGGGTTCGTCTTCGGAGGTTACGACGATTGCATAGGATCCCTGGATTTTTTTCATTGCGGAGACGACTGCGTCTTCAAGATTTCCCCTGTAGGCATCATCGATAAGATGGACAATGACTTCTGAATCAGTCTGTGAGAGAAACTTATGGCCTTTTTTCTGGAGATCTTCCTTGAGTTTGACGTAATTTTCAACGATTCCATTATGTACAACCGCTATTTTTTTATCGCAGCTGACATGGGGATGCGCATTTTCTTTGGTGACTGCCCCATGGGTCGCCCATCGTGTATGACCAATCCCGGTCGTACCTTTCAGCGGCGGGATTTGTGTTTCAACTTTGGCGATTTCTCCAACTTCTTTGTACACCTTTAATTTTTTGTCGATAATCGCGACACCTACCGAATCGTATCCGCGGTAGTCAAGTCGTTTCAACGACTCAATGAGCACGGTTCGTGCGTCTCGAAATCCAACATATCCGATGATTCCACACACGGTTACATCACGGTACTTTCGCTTGGGATATTCCTATTTATTCTTGTCAGAGGACCGATCTGGCATTTCCTCCCGATGATTTTTCCAGGATGGACGACGACATGGCTTTCTATGATGCAGTCTTCGCCGATCATCGCCCCGATTGGGGCATCGAGTCTATTGAATTCATTGTCAATCTCAATAATGGTTTTTTCTGTAATTGTGGAAAAGGTATCACCGATGATACATCCCTTGCCGATGACAGAGTGAGAGATATGGGAGTTGGACGCAATATGGACGTCATCCATAATGATGCTGCTTCTGATCTCGGTGAATGGATGAACAACCGTATTATTACCGATTGTCGTGGACGGGAAGATGCAGGCATTCGGGCCGATCTCACAGCCTTCCCCAATCACGGTAGGTCCGACGATGTAACAACCGGAGTAGATCGTCGTATCCTTTCCAATGGTGACCGGACCTTTTAGGGTCACCCCTTTCTCGATAATGCCACTGGTGGATGCAACCGTCCCCTGGGTCATTATTTCATTGACGCTGATAAGGTCCCACGGATAGACGATATCCATCCATAGGGTGGCGAGTATGGTGTTGATATGTGTTCCCTTGTCGACAAGTGTTTGAATGACTGAGGAGAGGGAATGGACTCCCTGAGAGGAGCATTGTTCTATGGTGGTGAACACAGAAGAGGGGAGTTTGTAAATCCCGGTGGAGATATATTTGCCGATGTCTTCCTTTGGTTTTTCTACAATTCGTCTGATGCTTTTATTTTCTACGAACACCACCCCATACTTTGACGGGTAAGGATGTTCTTTGATAAGAATCGCGTACTCCGAGGAATCTTTCATTAATTTTTGGATGCTACCTGGGTCGATGATGTTGTCTCCTGCGAGGACAATGAATGGTTCTTTGATGTGTTTCTTTGTTTGGAGCAGTGCATGGGCGGTGCCAAGTTGTTTGTCTTGTGTGACATACCTTATGGTAATGTTTTTATAATCCTTGAAATACTCCATGATAACTTCTTTTTTGTATCCAACGACAAGAATCACTTCATCGATCCCGCTTTTTTTTACGGCATCAAGAACATATTCGAGTATCGGTTTGTTTGCGACGGGAAGCATGACTTTTGGCATGGTTTCGGTAAACGGCCTGAGTCGTTTGCCTTCGCCAGCCGCTAAAATCACTGCTTTTTTTACCATGAGTTTCACGGTACTAGAATGTCAGCCTCTTTATTTGACTTTTTTCCTTTAAAGCCTTATCTTTTTATTCGTTGGTTTCGACTAAATGTACTGTGATGTTGTGGTCATTTTCAAAAGTAATTATGGTGGTGGAAAGAAAGGTGTCTTCCCCTGATTACCCTGGTTATCCGATGACCTGGACGACGTGTTCATTTACGACAAGGAATTCGACGAGTTCCTGGGACTTTTTCAGTTCTGCGAGCAGGTCAGGACTAATGGTGTGTTTAAACCGTGACAGCACCCTGCTTCCACTGGGTCCCCAGCTGCCAATATCCGCATACTCGGCGTTGAAATCCTTGATGCTCCCTAGAATGGTGAACGATTCGGTCACCATGCGGAATGAACAAGAGGAGCATTCGATAACCGTCCGGTATGGGGTATACGCATTCTCGGCGTCGTAAATGGGCTCAATTTGCACCACGGTGAGTACCCCTTTGCACTGAGGGCAGATCATTGTTCCAGAGGCGGGTTGGTTCCAGACACTATCAAAAATATTTGCTTTTTTGTAATTCATCTCTCGGTACTCCATTCCTTCAATTCTTCTCCAATTTATATTATTATACACACTTCTTACATATATAGTTTTGGTCAAAAGCATGTTATTTTCATCAGAAATTTATCCCTTTATTAAAATGATCTTTGAAAAATATTTTTAAATATAAGCCAATGCCGTTGCTGAGGTGGAATGTTCCTTTTTTCCTAAAAATTTTTTTTATAAACAGTGAGGCGCAGGAGAATCCTATAGACTTTATTAATCGATACATGATTATGAAACAAGCGCGTTGGAGTTATTTCTATGCAAAGGATAACGTTTTTAACGGATTTCGGCACGAAAGATGGGTATGCCGCTCAGATGAAAGGAGTCGTCTCGAGTATTACTGACGCACGTCTGATTGACATCACCCATGAGGTTGCGCCTCAGAATGTCAGGGAAGGAGCCTTTTTGCTGTGGACGACCGCCCCGTTTTTTCCTGTGGGAACCGTGCACGTCGCGGTTGTTGACCCCGGAGTTGGAACGCAAAGAAAAGGGTTAATTATTACAACAAAAAAACAAGTGCTTGTCGGTCCGGACAACGGTATTTTACTCCCCACGGCCCATCTCCTTGGTGATTTTACTGTGTATGAAATTACCAACCCGAAGTACATGATCCATCCGCTCTCCCGGACGTTTCATGGTCGTGATATCTTTGCACCGGTCGCAGCCTATATCACACGAGGGGTGCCGTTTCGTGATATCGGCACGATAACGACACATTATGTCGACTTGCAATTTACCATTGGTGAGAATCGAGGTGATCGTATCATTGGAAAAATTTTGTATATCGATCGATTTGGAAACCTCATCACCAATATTCCCGAGGACATCTTACCAAAAGATATGGGCCAGAAAAAAATCTCTCTTATTTCCGACAACCGCCATTGGGAACAAATCCCGTTTGTCGCAAGCTATGGGTTCACAAAACCAGGGGAATTACTTCTCACGATAGGTAGTAATCATTTTGTCGAGTTTAGTATCAATCAAGGAAACGCAGCTCAGATTGTGGGGTTAAAAGAAGACGAAGACATCGAGTTGTTTTTCGGTTAAAACGTTTTCCGTTTTGCACGATCAAGGGTTGTGTACGCGTTTTCTCCGACGTAGTACAGCGGGTGGATGTGATCTGTTCTGAGAAGTTCGTCTCTGAATGCGTCATCGTCCGCTGAGACTGCGACAACCTCCCCGACGAGGAGCTGATGATCCCCGAGCAGGATGTTTTGAACGAGGGTACATTCAAGGTGTGCATATCCTTCTTTTATACGCGGTACGGAAAGGGTGCTCGAAGGAATAAGCGTAAGACCGGTTTGACATAGCTTGTCGTTTGACCGTCCGGAATGTGTCCCACAAAACTGGGCTGCCTCTACAAGTGAGTAGGGGATAAAGTTGACGACAAATTCTTTGTTTTTCTCTATTAGCCCATAGGAGTATCGCTTTGGAGAAATTGAGATGCCGTACAAGGGTGGTGTTCGTGAGATCGGCGTGTGCCAGGCGAGCGTGATGATGTTTGTTTTTCCGCTCTCGTCATTGCAGGTGACAAGGACGGTTTGCATAGGGAAAGCATAATGGTAGTAATTCTTCAGAGTTCCTTCACTTTTCATCCATTTTCCCTCCGTATTCTTCTTCGTTAAGGATCGCATCGAGGAGTCCATGGGCGTAGTTCACACAGCCGAAAGCGGTGAAGAAGTCTTTTTTTTCCGTGTAGTATTTAGTATCCTCAAAGTACTGTCGTGCGAGTTCAACGATTTTTTTCTGTGCATCGGTGGTTCTCGTAATATTTATCCGTGTGATGTTTTTTTCGAACATTACGATGTCTTTTTGCACCCTGGTTTTTTCGTCCATGGTCTCTCGTTTTCTGGAGAAGATGCGGGCACATAAATGTTTGCATCGTCGTATTTTTATCGGCTTTTTACCGATAAAATATTTTGTCGGGTGGAAAACGACAAAATGAAAAGGTATTTAAACCCGGAAAACCACATTTTTATTTATTAATTAAAATAATTTGGTGCGAAGGAATGAGTAGACCAAAATCCCCGATCGATAAAAATATTGAGACTGCAGTCCACGTTTTACTGGACACCAGAGCGGAATCGCGTATTTACGTGTACTTGCTTCGCAAACATGGGGCACGTAGCGACGACATCATCAGAGGGACCAAACTGCACCCAAGCACCGTTCGAGAACTACTCTCAAAGATGTACACACAGAAAATCATTTTCCGAAAAAAAATTCACACCGACACAATCGGAAAAAACCCATACCTGTATCAAGCGGTATCCCCACTTATTTTATTACAACGCCGCGTGAAAATAATTGAGACGCGACTCAACAAAATTGCGCGATTAGCCGGCAAGCCAAACCAAACAACCAAATATGTGCAAATCACGATCGATCATCGCGGAGGGGACACATGAAGATAGCCCGTTCCCTTGCGCATGTCTTAGTAAAACGACCAAAAACAGTCCTCATCATCTATACAATCATCACAATCCTTATCGGGCTGCAAATCCGCAACGTGTACATGCAATCCGATCTTACCACATTTTTACCAAGTAATGACCCCACGTTACAACTGTGGAATAAAATTAACAACGAGTTTCAGATCGGATCAGCGATCATCATCTACGTTCAAGCAGATGATATTCGCGATCCATACATCTTACATGAGATAGACCGGGTGAGCACAGAAATCAACCCCTACGAACTTGATCAAGGAAAAACAGATGGTGTCTCCTCTGTTTCCAGTATCGCTTCTCTCATAAAAGAAGAGAATGCAAAACCCGAATTACCAGATGGCCTTGGGGGCACCGGAAAATATGAGGTCCCTAGCGATCCTGCATTAATTACGAAGTACATGGCACGTATCCAAGACACAGAAGGAACACTTTTCCTTAACACCTACAAAGACGCAGTCATCATCATCCAGCTTGCGAAGAATGCGAGCCAAGATCAGATACTTACCAACACAGATGCAGCCATTAGAAAAAACGCCCATTATTCAGAGATGACAGTCACCGGTGGTATTGCGGTACAACAGGCAATGCAAGAACAAACATTCAAGTCCCTTACTATCGTTTTCATATTAGCCATTGTGCTTGTCGCAATTAACATGTTTTTTTTCCACAGAAACATTAAAAGTTTCGCGATAGGCTTTTTACCACTTGGATATTCGTTGATCTTAACATTTGGGGTTCTTGGTACTGTGCAACCCGAGTTAACGATTCTTACTATCGCTGCCGTGGCGTTACTCGTTGGACTTGGGGATGACTACTCGGTATATTATGCAAATAGATTTGTCGAAGAAAATACGATTGAAGATAAAATAGAACGTATCGAACGCACCCTTACACGCACAGGGGGTGCAGTCGCCATGTGCGCGGTTGCGGCAATCATTGGCTTTGGGTCTCTGATGACCTCCAACATGCCACCGATGATTGCCTTCGGTTTTGTGTGTCTGCTCGGTACCGCCTTTATCTTTCTTTCCGCAACACTCCTTGTTCCTTGTCTATGCATTCTCTTAAAATACGATTCGCATGAAGAAAATCATCAGTGGAAACGGTTTGCACGATTCGTTGTCGATCAAAGAAAACGACTCTTTGTGGTTGGATGTTTTTTTGTCGTGCTCTCACTTGTTGTGTTACCGCAGGTAAAAACCGATGTGAATTTCCTTGAAATGGCACCCAAGGGGATTCCCGCGGTAGACAAATTGGTTGAATATTCACAGAAGTTCGGTAAGGGCACGAATTTTAATGCACTTCTCATCGAGACTGATAGTCAAGGTCTTACCTACCCCGAGGTGATTGATGCTATCTATTCTCTGGAGGTAAAAATACGAGACGCTGGTGGCTCAGCGTACTCAGTCGCTGATGAAATAAAAAAAGTAAATGATATATTGAAACGCAGTCTCATCGAAGAAAAAATCGCAGAGTTTGTCGGTGTGGATAAAATCATATTGGATAAAATAGCTAAAAAGGGATTGGTGGATCCGGAGTATTCCACGACCCTGATTCTTGTTTCATTCCCTGCTGACGTCTCTGTCGATAAATTGGAGTCGCTGGTAAATACTGTTAGTGATATCGCATCGCAGACGGTAATCCCTTACAATGGAAAAGTATCCCGTCTTGCTGGTCAGGATGTCGTCACGGTTGAAGTCAATAAACAGATAATGAGTACGCAAGCCTCGTCAATGATTACCGAACTTTTATTGATTTTCGCCTGTGTCATCATTGGATTTTGTTCCGCGGGCATGGGGTTTTTGGCTCTCATCCCCGTGCTTTTCGTCCTCGCATGGGAACCTGGCTCCTTGGTCATGTTCGGCATCCCTCTCTCCGTTGTCAATGTGACCGTTGCATCAATCATATTGAGTTCAGGGATCGATTATGGGATTGTTATCACCCAACGACTAAAGGAGGAACGAGTCAACGGTTTTTCCAAGACGGATGCGCTTAAAAAAACGATAGAAACAAGTGGATGGGCAATTGTCACGGCATCAACGACTACCATGGTTGCATTACTCGCAACTTTTGCGGTAAACATCCCGATGATTCATCAATTCAGTATCATTGTGATTACCTTATATTCCTTTTCAGTGATAGCAGCTTTTTGTATCATACCAGCGGTCTACACATCGAAGCTGGTGAAATAAGCTCTTTTCAGAATAACTAACAACAAAATTTTGTTGGCTAAAGACTCATCGTTCTATTTTTTGAATATATCAAAAGAAAAGGAGGTGAGTGATTTGAAGATCCTGTACTGGAAGATCGCACCAGCCATGAGATTCATATGATAGGTGATGAATCGGAAAAGGAACACAAAAACACCAAGAAGATATCCATATGAGGTGCCTATCAACACCCCATAAAACCCGCCCATGCTTAATTCAGCAACGCCACTGCTCCCTGGCGTTGTCGGGATAGCGACAATCACAAGAAGCAGCATTTGAGCTGCATACGATTCAAGAAAAAACGGCGGTAGTCCTAACCCAAGAAGAAGCATGGAAGCAATCATAAAACAAACAGCCCAATATGCTAATGTTAATAAACTGACGAATAAAAATGTTTTTTTCCCTTCCCCGGCGAAAAACGTCATGCTCGTATGAAAATAATCGACTTCTCTTTCAACGAAATTCACGAATTTACTGGACTCCGGATCCTCTTTCCTCCTGAATAGTCGGTTAATTTTATTATTTATAAAAATCAAAAATGATTTGATTTTATCGGGGTTTTTAAGCGCATAAAGAAATACCAATAAAAATCCGATGAAAAAAATTATTCCTATGGTTAGTGCGAGGGTTAACGTTGAATTTCCGAGGCGATCTTTAAAGATAAAAAAAGCAAAAGGAACTGCGATTAAAACCAATATCGCATCGATCAGGCGTTCCCCAAGTATCGCTGCGGTGGCACAACCAAGTTTCATGCCATCTTTTTTCAATAGATAAATCCGTAAGGGTTCTCCCCCGATAAGAGCAGGTGTAATACATGCCAAAAAAAGATTTGCAATGACAATCTTGGTTGACTCTAACAGTCCTATATGAAGCTCGGGGTCTAACGCGTTGCTCATCACTTTTAACCGAAAACCCCAGAGGAACCAAGAAGATATGTTGAGAAGCACCGCGATGAGAAAATATTCATATCGGATCCTCGTATGCGATAAATAGTACAGTGTTTGCGCATTAAACGTGAAGTATAAAATAAGGATTATCACAATAAGGCTCAGCAGGATACTTATAAGGGTATAGATTTTTATTTTTCCTGTACCTTTTTTGGGTTTATTCACATCAGTGGGATATTTAGAGACGGTTTATGCTGATTTTGGTGATTTGATAGCACTTCCTAGGACATAATCGAATTATGAAAATAATAGTTGTCGTATCCTGCTGTGCCCAGGAGAAAATTCATCTCGAAGAGAAATCCGAACTCTTTCTTAAATCAAGAGAGATTTAAAGCATTTTTATCGCGTTTATAAGGAATGACATAAATTAAAAGAAAGAAGTATAAATAGCTACACAATTTTCGTGGCTCAATTATGTCATTTCTCTCTCCGCTCTCTGCAATATTCGCAGCTATTGGAAGTTTTGCTCTTTCAACGATAAACATGTTCGGGTATGGTGGTATCTTTTTCCTCATGATGCTTGAAAGCATGGTCGTCCCGGTTCCCTCTGAGTTAGTGATGCCGTTCGCTGGATTCCTCATTGAAAAAGGACAGTTCACATTTCTTTTCGTTATCGTAGCAAGCACCTTGGGAAGTATCGTTGGCTCGCTCATCTTCTATTATGTTGGAAAAACCGGGGGACATTCTCTAGTTGAAAAATACGGTAAATATGTCCTCGTCGACCATGAGGATGTTAAAAAAACAGAAGAATGGTTCACCAAACGAGGGGACTTGACGATTTTTTTCGGTCGGCTCATCCCTGTGGTACGGCACCTGATTTCATTCATCGCTGGAATCGGGAGGATGAATGTCAAAAAATTCACACTCTACACAGTAATAGGTGCTGGACTGTGGAATACCATCCTTGCCTATCTCGGATTCATCCTCGGACAACACTGGGGAGAGGTAAATCAATATTCGGATCAAATTTCGCTGGTAATCGTAATCCTTCTTATCGTGTTAGTTCTTTATTTCGCCTACCGACACATCAAAAAAAAGAAAAAAGTCGCGGCCCAATAACAACGTATTATTCTTTTTTTCTCAATGTTCGTATCGATCGAAGGAACTGGATATCAACCGCTATATTACCAAACAAAATAAGAATGGCAAGCAGTAATTCACCGTCATAGCGAGAGAGTCCTACAGAAAACCCTCTCGAGAACCAATCCCAGACCAAAACCAGAGAAACAACCAAAGGAACAACGATTAATACCGGGGCAAACCACAGCTCTAATCGTAATAATAGGTTTTGTATCGCTTCCTTTTGCGGAGTTGTATTATTCATACCAGACTCACCATTGTAGAGGAAGAATCAGCGGTGCCGGCAAAATATTGACACCCATAAACAGTGCTGCTTGCCAGACGAGGAGCAGGAGTATCGCAGGAAGGATTTGTATCATGAAATCATCGTCGATGAACCATAGTTTTTTAGCTTCGCCAACGACGACTCCAGTCGCACCTACCAATGAAATAGTAAGTAACACCCGCCAGTCTGCACGATACCAGGTGAGAAGGAATAAAAATAAGGATACGAGAAACCCAATCAAGTACGCCTGTTTTTTTCCTAGGTAATACCGAGATTCACCAATCACCGGATCTGTAAATGAGGCGCATAATATACAAGGGACTGCAATCTGTTGCGGGAACAAAAGAAGTAACAAGAGTAAACCAGTTCCGAAGTACAGGTAACTTGCAGGTCGTCCTTTTTCATAGTTGCGTAATCCAAAGAACCGCTGGTGATCAAGCTCCCCACGAATCCGTCGGTAATCAATGATTGCTATACAAACGACGATTCCTATCGGTACGACAATTTTCACCATACCGATCCATCCGACATCAGGGATTAGATAGTACATCAAAAAGGATGCCGCGAAGGTATGGAATACCCGGCGGAACCAATGTGCATCCACCTCGATTGCATTCAATTGCTCAATAATGTCGGCCTGATATTGGGCCATTCGTTTTCTTGTATTTTTCAATGGGTCCATACGGTCACTGTATCGTAAAACATTACATTTCGATCATGGTTAGAACACACGATTTTTTTTAACTGAGGATATCCTGCCGTTCCAACGTCATGATCCCTTGTTTACTCCCCACAATAACCTCATCGGCAAGCCCGATAAACAACCCATTCTCTAGTACCCCAGGGATATTGTTGATCTCCTTTTCGAGGTTCTCAGGTTCGGTGATTTTCCCAAAATCACAGTCGATGATGTAATTCTGATTATCCGTGATGAACGGCTCGTCCATGATCTTACGAAGCTCCCCAGTACACCCAAGCCCCTCAAGAGCTTTCTTTGTCGCCTGCCAACCAAACTTCGTCACCTCAACAGGAAGAAATGAGTCACAGCCAAGTCCTTTTACTATTTTTGTTTCATCAACGACAATAATCACTTTTTTCGAATGAAACGCAATAATTTTCTCACGGGTGAGCGCACCCCCGCCACCTTTAATAAGATTCAGATTTGAGTCTACTTCATCAGCACCGTCTATTGTCACATCAATCTCTGTATTGGCTTCAAGGTCAACAAGCGGGATTTTCAATTCAGTCGCGAGCCGTTTTGTTTTCAACGATGTTGGAATCCCGTTGATTCTCAAACCATTTTTCACCATCTCACCGATTTTTTTAATGGAAAATTCAACAGTTGACCCTGTTCCGAGACCAACGGTCATACCGTCTTCAACATAATGAACTGCTTTTTCAGCCGCGAGTTTCTTCATCTCTTCTTGTTCCACTGGTTCACCTGTAGGGTAATAGGATAACGAATACAAAAACTTATACATCTTATGCTCATACGGAAGTGAAAACTATGTTAGGAAAATGTGATGAGCACGGATATTATCGTGGCGAAACCTGCCCCGTGTGTAATACGAAAGGGAAATTCATGATGAGTGACCGTGAGCTTGATTCCCTGGGTCGCATCATGGCGGGGGTGCTGCGTCATTTCCCTGAGAAACTGGGGGTGATGGTCGACGGTCATGGCTGGGTTGATATCTCTGAGTTTGTAGAAGCGATAGGTGGGAGCAGGTCCGGGTTTCATTGGCTTCGAGACGAACATATCGAGGCTATTGCCTTGACTGATCCTAAGGGACGGTATCAGATTGACGGCGGCATGGTCCGAGCGACCTATGGTCATACGATTGACGTGCGCCTCGATGATTTACCGCCTGCAGAGATCGATGAATTTTACTATCCGGTAACCGAAGAGGAGATCGACATTATCCTAGAGGGTGGGCTGAACCCGATTGACCGAAGGAACGTGCATCTTAGCGGTACCATGGAGAAAGCGATAGAGGCCGGGAAAGTCAGGACTGAAAACCCGTTAATTTTACGGATCGACGGGAAAAAAGCAATGGAGGATGGGGTGAAAATCTATCGGGCGGGAAAAGCCGTGTATGTGACCGAGCACATTGATGCACAGTACATCTCAAAAGTCGGGGAGCAGCCGGTTGTTGTCGAACAACCCGTAGTCGGTGAGGAACCCATGGGTGATGAACAAGGAACAGCTGAAGAGACCGAAGAGCAAGTGACGGTCGAAGAGAAACCAAAAAAACCTCGACGTAAAAAAACTAAAAAAGCAGAAGAAAAAGATTAATTACCTCTGGCGTTTTACCGGGGGGAATCCTCTTTGTTGTTTTGGGCTTGTAGCTCAGCTAGGATAGAGCAATCGGCTCTTAACCGATTGGCCGAGGGTTCGAATCCCTCCAAGCCCGCTTTACAATACCCTTTTTTCCCTCGTTCAAGAGAGAAATAAGTGCCAATAATTAACATATTTAC
>Ga0315282_10005546_pt1 | contig 21455 bp, 13 predicted proteins | sample YL17G07_20_MG_FD_203693 | JGI IMG/M metagenome (GOLD analysis project Ga0315282, IMG submission 203693) | Sediment microbial communities from Yellowstone Lake, YNP, Wyoming, USA - YL17G07_20 | ecosystem: Environmental > Aquatic > Freshwater > Lake > Sediment | place: USA: Wyoming | collected... | reverse complement strand
CGCGCAGCGTCTTTTCGATGGCCACGACAAGATGACAGGCCAGAACGCACAGGAAGATGTGCGTGTCGGCGCGATGTTCGAGATGGTGGAAGATGGGCCGCTCGGCCAGGGGGCTTTTCATGGTGCGCCGCCCCCAATCAAAACCCATTGACACTCCGCCACTTACCTTTCCCGCCCCACGAAAAAGCGGCCCAAAAAAAGCCCTTCAGTGTTGAAGTTGGGCCAGGCTCAGCACGATCAGCAAACCGCCGGCTATCCTCGTCCGCGTCATGTTTTCCTCTGCGAAACAGTCTTGAACCATACCGGTTCAATATGACGACAACATGACGAAGAACTCAGCGGCGGGCCAGAGCGGTTCGAAATCGCGCTCGAACCGATTTGATCGTCTCGACCACCGGGTGGGGCAGAACTCGCCCGGCCAGCCGCTTGCTGTAACGAAGCAGTCCCTCCAGGGTCGTGTCGGCCTGCTGGGCTTTCAATCGTTCAATCTCCTCGCGGTCGCTTCGGGTCCGCGCGTCGGTTTCCTTGAGGGCCAGAGCCATCGCGCGCAGCGGCTCGGGATTCGTCTTCAAGCAAGGGTCTTCGATCAGGGCACTTAGCTGCTCGGCTGGAATCTCGCGGTGGCGCGTCATGAGGTAGAGCAGGTTCCAGAACTCAAACGTCTCCTCGGGCAGACAGTGCTTGGGCAGATTGAGCGAAGCAATCTTCAGGGGCGGGAAGACCCCCAGTCCCTTCACCTGGATCATGCGAGGCGGAGGCAGCCGTTGAAGGAGTTTGAAGGTTTGGAGGCAATCGTTTTCGCTTTCGTAATCGCAGTTCGACAGCACTTCATAAACGATGTAGAGACCATACTCGGCGGCGCATTCGGCCAGCTCGAGGATGCCGTCATAACCGTGCCGGCGGTTGTACACTTCACAAGCGATGTACTCGCTGCCGCTCTGGACGCCCAACGTGACAAAGCGCAGCCCCACGCCGACCAGCAAACGGATCATCTCTTTATCCGTGAGCGCGGGATGGGCATAGCCGCCAAACGGCAGGCCCACTTCGCGCGGCCATTTCTCGGCGAACTCCTCGAGCCACTCGCGGTCCTTGAGGAAGATGTCGTCCATGAAGGCGAAACCGACCAGGTCGAACTCGCGCGCGCGTTGCCGGCACTCGGCAATCGTGTGGTCCGCCGAGCGCCGCCGAACGTAGCGCTCACCCTTGTGAATGGCTTTGCGGACGTGGTTGGCGCAGTAGGTGCATGAAAATGGGCACCCGCGCTGCGACATGGTCATGTAAAGGTCGCGGAAGTAACGCCGGTTGCCAGGCGGCAAGGCAACCAACTGGTTCCAATCAATAATCCATTCGTTCTCGCCCCAGGCCGCAAAGGGGAAAACGTCAAGGTCTTGCTCGAGCGGCCGCACGGGGTTGCGAATCACGCCGCTGTCTTTTCGCCGCCAGATCCCCAGGATGTCCGTGCGTTCGGGGTCTTGCGCCAGCTCGAGCATCGAATGTTCGCCTTCGCCGATGCAGACCATGTCGGCCCACTGGAGACATTCGTCGGGCTGGATCGTGGGATGGACGTTGCCCCAGATCACGGGGACGTTCGGGAACTCGCGTTTGATCCGCACCGTCACCTCTCGCCCCGCGGCAGCCGTTGGTGTGGTCAGCGTGAGCCCGATCAGCTCGGGACGAAACTCCGCCAGTTTGGCCATCAGGCATTGCCACTCGGCCTCGCTCGCGGTTTCCAGGTGGCAGATGACGACCGTTCCCTCCTCGAGTGTCTCCGTCACCGGCGAGGGGATCCCGGCCGATGGATGCCTGAGCGCTTTGAGCTGCTCAATGGTCATCCGCTTGTTCCGGAATTGTTTGAAGACCAGAAAAAGAACCTCGTGGCCGGCGCGACGGAGCGTCGCGGCAATGATCCGAAGGCCGTAAGCACGGTCATCATACGGACTGATGAGAGCAATGCGCATGAAATCCACACCCCCGACGCCGGGAGGGCAGCCGTCTGATATCCTTTCTCAAGGTGCAATTCCGCTTGCCAGTGCGTCAAGCGAAAACCCGGTTTGCCGGGACACGCAGCAGGAACTCCCAGAAGTCACACACCAGGAGCAGAACGTCATATTTCCCCGACAAACGAGACTCGGCCAAGAGTAAGTCCTTCTCTGAATCAGGCGTCTGGCTGGGCTCGCGGTGCGGCTTTTGGGAGTTCCTGGGACACGCAGGCGAACCGCCCAACCGTTTCAAAACTCTCACCGCCACCACATGCCCAAGTGCGCTTCGAATGGCCGCAGCTTGGCCCTATTGATCCTCACCGGTCGGCTCATCGTCGGTCTCTTGCAACAGACGCGTCCCAATCGGGCCAGCAAGCACGCGCCGTCGAGTTTCCTGCCATAAAGCTCCCGGTACAACCCCACCAGATCGGCCCCCGTGAAACGACGACCGAAAAAGCACGTCGCAAACGACGGGGCCTTGGCTTCGCGCCTTAGCCACTTGAGCGCCACAACAAGAACATCTTTGTGGTCGAACCCCAGAGGCGGTGTCCGGCTCACCGCATACCAGGCCGCCTTGGCCGCATCGTCGCCACCCTGCGGCGTCTGCTCTCCCGCCGCCAAAACCCCCGCGTAGATGATCGAAATGATGTGATCGCGCGGATCGCGGTCGGGCCGACCGAACACCGCGAATTGGAACAGCTCGGCGATGGCAATCCCCGTTTCTTCCTGCAACTCACGCTTTGCGGCATCCTTGGGGTCTTCGTAAAGATCAATGAACCCGCCGGGGAAAACCCAGCTGCCGCGGTACGGGTGGTTCTTTCGTTGGATCAGAAGAACCTGAAGGCGTCCATCGAAGTAGCTGAAGATAACGGCGTCAACCGAGGTGGAAGGTCGTGGAAATTTGTTCCGGTCATACGTGCGCAGGAACTCGGCTTCGGAGATCTCGTCTGCCATCGTAAGTCCCTTTCCTTTCAAGAGTTACGCTCGTGCCAGAGGCGAAGCGGCAATGTGACCAAGAGTTGAAAAACCTGTGGAAAACCCTGCCGCACCTCGAGAATCTGGGCAATTCTCAGACTTCTTCCCACTGAATCACTTCATCTAAGAGTCATCTTCCAGTCATCTTGAGACCCAGAGGGCAGCTTCGATGCACTGCGTAAACAGTTGAGAATAGATAGCTTGGGTGCGACATCGGACCTTTTGAAAACCGGTTTCTTACCGTTCACAGCCCTTTTTGTTGATCATCCACCGAACGCGCGGCGATCGAAAAAAACCATCTGCCCGCGCCTGTGGAGAACGCTGTGGAAAAAGCAGGGTAGGCTGTTAGCCTGCCGCTTTTCAATACGACGATGTGCGCCCTTTTCGCCCCCAGATTGTACATGCTTCCTCGCCATCTGATACTCCCGTAGGCTAACAGCCTGCGCTACTTTCCACAGGCTGACAGCCTGCGCCACTTTTCCCCGGATTGACAATTGATTTGCGACCAACCAACAATCCCCTATTCCATTGACGGGCAGAGAGTCAAGCCGAGCGATGACCGATCTGCACACCGAGAATATCGAGATGGTCCTGGTCGAGCCACAGAACGCCGGCAACGTCGGCGCGGCGGCGCGCGCGCTCCATAACATGGGCCTCGAACGGCTCGCGCTCGTCGGCTGGACCGAGGACATCGAGTCGCGCCGGATTGCCTATGAATGGGCCACCGATGGCGAACGGGTCCTCCAGAAGGCCCGCCGCTACCAGTCGCTTGACGAGGCGATCGCCGGCTGCGGTCTTGCCGTCGCCACGAGCGCCCGAACCGGCGGTGACCGTCCCCCTTCCATTGATCGCGCCGAGCTGATCTCGCTGCTTGAGCGCTGGACTCCCAACAACCGCGTGGCGATTGTGTTCGGTCCCGAGCGCACGGGCCTTCGCACCGGGCACCTTCGCCTATGCACCCACACGCTGGCGCTGCCGACGGCCCACGGTCGCTCTTCGCTCAATCTCGCCCAGGCGGTGTTGCTCGTTGGCTACGAGATTCTGCTCGCTTCGGGCCGCGCGAGCGAAACGGCCGCGAAACGCGAGGGGCCGCTCGACCGCGTCGCCACACGCGCGGAACGCCAGAGGCTCTATGACCACGCCGTCGAGATGCTCGAAGCCGTGGGGTTTCTTGCGCCCGGCCGGCCGATCCGACCGCTTCAGGAGGTTTGCCACTTGCTCGATCGTGCCGAAACCACCGCGCACGAAGTGAAGGTTCTCCACGGCATGCTGCGGAGGATTCTCTGGGTGGCAAAGAAGAAAGCGGAAAGAAATGTTGAACGTTGAGTTTTGAGTTCGTGATGGAACGCCGGCGTTCCTTGAGCAGGAGGACGTTTTGAGCACGAAGCCAAAGGTTCTGCTGGTTAACGACGATGGCGTGGATGCGCCGGGACTCTGGGCGCTGTACCGCGAGATCAAGTCCATCGCCGAGCCGGTGGTGGTGGCGCCCATGCACGAGCAGAGCGCCCGCAGCCATGCCATCACGGTGCGGCGTCCGATGGCCCTGAGCGAGCTTCACCACGGCCGCCAAATGGTCGGCTATCGGCTCGACGGCACGCCCGCCGATTGTGTCAAGCTGGCTCTGGCGCGGATGTATCGCGGCCAGATCGCCCTGGTCGTCTCGGGCATCAATTGGGGCGGCAATCTCGGCCACAATATCCTCTATTCGGGCACGGTGGCGGCGGCGCTCGAAGCGGCCATGTATGGTTTGCCGGGGCTGGCGGTTTCCCTGCGCGACCGGGTCGAGCCGCCCGCTCATTATATCACGGCCGCGCGGGTGGCCTCTCGCCTGGCCCGCGACATTCTCGCCCACGGCCTGCCGCCGGGGGTCGTCCTCAACGTCAACGTCCCGAATCTGCCGTTGCACGAAATTGCGGACACCGTGCTGACGCGACAGGGCCAGGAAGCCTATATTGATCTGTTCGAGATCACGTGGAGCGGCAACGAACCCGTCTGGTGCGCCAATCTCGGCGGCGAGCGACTGCCCAGTCCCTCGAGCGATCATTCGTTCGACGATCTGGCCCTCAACAAGCACCAAATCTCCATCACCCCCATCCACTTCGACCTGACCTGTTCCGCCGAGCTCGAAACGATAGGTGAACGGATCGCGCGGCTGAATCTGACGGGAAAGAAAAGGCAAAAGGAAAAAGTAAAAAGGCAAAAGTAAGACGCCCGAAACCGTCTATTCTCCCAGCTCCTCGGGTTTGACCGGTCGGCGGCAGATTCGGCGCAAAGCTTCTTTGTGCGGATTGGGCACGACCTTCGGTGCCTGGCGCGGCAACGGAATCCTGGGTTTCGGTTTGCGGACTCGCTTCTTTCGCGTCATACCAACGGACCTCGCGGTCTTGAGTGACAGCCTTCCCCGACGAAGTCAAACGCAATGTTGGAGTGTAGCGCGACTGCTGGTTCCAACCAAAGCAAAAGAAGGGGACCACCGATTTCACAGATTAACGCAAAAAGCGAAGACAATTCTATCCACGAAGGTCATGAGGGCACACGAAGAAGGCGATTCAAGTTCGGAGTCCAGATCTTTAGTCTGACTCTTTCATTTCCTTTTACCGCTAGATTCTGAGCGTCGGATCTCCAATCGGAAGAAGGAACGAAAAGGCAAACTGAAGGTTTGAACTCCGAACTTCAGCCTCGGTGTATGATCAGAGAATCCGTATCTTACCCAGTGAAATCGTTTCCCGGAAAGCGACTCGATGTCGGCGGTTCCGTGAATCCCGCTGCCGATCGTGAACGTGTTGTTCGTCTTCCAGTGCCCTTCGGCAGGCTGCACGCCCCCTGGCTGCCCCACGAGCGCGAATGGTCCTCCCCCGTGACCCACTTGAGCAAATAGGGCGCCTGGGAATCTTTCCCATTCGCGCGGTCAACACGGAGAGAGAAGGCGCGTTTCAGATTCTGCGGCGAGAACAACACGATCGGTTCGCCAAGGCCGACTTCGCGCTCTAACGTGACCGGGCCGCTGGTGACTTCGATGAAGCCCAGTTCGCGGAAAACCTCGACCGGGATCTCCTCTTCGGCATGAGTTCGAACGAAGAGAGATCTCTGGTTTTCAATGAGTTACGCATTGGGAGAACCTGTGAGTCAGGAACTCCCAAAAGCCGCGCCGCATGCCGAAGCAGACACGTGATTCGGAGAAGAACTTGATCCTGGCCGAATGAAACAAAATGGGGCCAGCATGTGGAGTGCGGTGAGCTTGGCCGATTCTCGTTTGTCGGGACACTATGGCGTTCTGCCCCTCGGGCGTGACTTTCAGGAGTTCCTGATCCGTGAGCGTCTTTCGGCAGTTTTCGATTGACTCCCGCACTGGCGCTGCCAGAAAAAAGTCGGGTGGCATGAACGGGACGAACCCTGTCCGATCAGAATGGCCGGAGGTGGGATGATGTCGGAGGCAAAGATAGATCGGCGAGACTTTGTACGGGCCACGGCGGTCGCGGCGGCAGGAGTTGCGGCGGCCGGTGTCACGGGGTGTCTGCATGCGGGCAAACCCAGGCAAGTGGCGGCACGCGCCAAGCCGTCCTCCATTCTCAACTACCACGAGAACATGGAGTACCGGCGGCTGGGGAAAACCGGCCTCAGGGTCTCGGCCGTCTGCCTGGGCGGTCACTGGAAACGCATCAACGTGATGAAGCAGGACTTCGACCGGAATCGCCGCGAGGTGGTCACGCGCTGTCTCGAGGCGGGCATGAACTATATTGATGCCTGCTGCCGAGGGGAGTTTCTCGCTTACAGCAAGGCCCTCAAGGGGCAGCGCGACAGAGCCTATCTCGCTTGTTCCTATTGCGAGAAGGAGGTGCGCGAGCCGGAGTTTCGCACGGCCGCCAAGCTGCTGGAGAATCTCGACAGCCTTCTCAAAGAGGCCGGCGAAGACTACTGCGACCTATGGCGCATCACCTGCTTCGAGCCGGGTGGCCAGCACGATTTCAACACTTCGTGCGAGATCGTCGCGGCGCTCGAGAAAGCCAGGCAGCAGGGCAAGGCGCGCCACATCGGTATTTCCTCGCACGATCACCGCTGGCTCAAGTTCATGATCGAATACTTCCCGCAGATGGAGGTCATCCTCTTTCCCTACACCACGATGACCAAGGCGGTGGCCAAGGACAGCCTGTTCGATGCGGTGAAGAAATGCGACGTGGGCGTTTTCGGCATCAAGCCGTTTGCCAGCAATTCGCTCTTCGCGGGCGACAGCTCACCCGACCATCCCCAGGCGGAAGAAGACGACCGCCGCGCTCGGCTGGCCATTCGCTACATTCTCTGCAACCCGGCGATCACCGCGCCCATCCCCGGTCTGATCAGCACTCGGCAGGTGGACAATATAGCCAAAGCCATCAAGGAGCGGCGCGAACTCGACGAGAAGGAGCGGGCGGAGCTGTCCGAGGCGGCCGACCGCATGTGGGCCAACCTCCCACGCAACTACCAGTGGCTGAAAAACTGGGAGTATGTGTAAAAGTGGCGCAGGCGGTTGGCCTGCGAAAAGTGCCGTAGGCTGTTGGCCTGCGAAAAGTACCACCGACAGTCGGCTTGTCAAACGACGCAGGCTGACGTATGTGTTTAGCGACCCTTTGGAGTGCGGTGGCCCTCCGCCGCTTTGCCTTTCTCTGGAGTCACCAGTGACCAAAAAAGCAAAGCGGCGGAGGGCCACCGCACTCCAAAAGTTGGCTCGCACCCTCACTTTTGCCAGTGCGCAGGGTGCCCTTGTCGTTGTTGCTTATGCGCGCTAAACACATACAGGCTGACAGCCTATGCTACGTTCAAGGAAGGTTTATGCGAAATCGTTTGTGGATGTTGTTGGCCGCCCTGGCGCTCGCGACGGTCGTGTCCTGCGGCCGTGGCGCCAAAGTCACCCCGAAGAATAGTGCCGACGGACCGCTCCTCCTGCTGAACGGCGCTGCTCCCGCCAGCGCTGCCTCGACGGCCACCGGGCCTGTCGCCGACAACAGTCGCTGCCACGTTTGCCACATGAATTATGCGACCGAAGATCTTGCCGTCAAACACGCCCAGGCCAATATCGGCTGCGAACGCTGCCACGGCAAATCAGACAGGCACTGTGGCGACGAAGACAATATCACTCCGCCCGACATCATGTATCCCAAGGACAAAATCAACACCTCCTGCGAAGCCTGCCACCCCAACGACAAACTCGGCTCCCAGCACACGCCCTTCCTCCAGGGCATTACCAAAGAGAAATACTGCACCGACTGTCACGGCAAGCACCGCCTCGCTCACCGCACTCGCCGCTGGGACCGCCAAACCCGCAAGCTCATCCAAGACGACAAGGTCCGCATGTTGAAGACCGACCCGGCCAAGCAGTAGAGTGCGATCCCCTCCCGAGTTTTGGAGAAGCTGTTGTGGTCTAGCCCCTTGTAGGCGTTCGCACATTTACCGATGGACACGCCCTGTGGCAATAGAGCGAACGCCCACAAGGGGCTAGATTCCGGCGGAGCAGATCCAGAGGCCGTGCGCTCCAAAAGATGTACCGGAATGCTCTCGCCTCGATGCGTCTTTTTGCGCTAGGGGTAAGTCCTATAGTACTGGAAACCGGAAGAAGGGCGCCGACGCGGTGAGCGACGACCAGGCTCTCATGAACCTGCTGCAACAGGACGATGAGACTGCTTTCGAGCAGCTCGTTCGCCGCTGGGAAACGCCCATGCTGAACTTCTTCTATCGCGCGATGGGGGATCTCGATGAGGCCGAAGACCTGCGACAGGACCTGTTCGTTCGCCTCTACACCTATCGGGCGAGCTATCGCGGCGACGGCACTTTTCGCGCCTGGCTCTACCAGCTGGCGACCAATCTGCTCCGCTCTCACCTGCGGCGAACGAAGACGGTCGTCTCGCTCGATGCCGTTGAGTCGGACGGCGCGAGTGAATCGCCGGAAGTCAGCGACACCGTGCCGACCGTCGGCGAAATCGCTCAGCGCGGCGAGCGGGAACGATTGCTTCGCCAGCTGCTCGAGCGCCTTGCGCCCGACGATCGCGAGGCGCTCCTGCTGCGCTACTACGAGGAACTTCCGTACCGAGAGATTTCCCAGGCGCTCAACATCGCCGAAACCAGCGCCAAGTCGCGCGTCTATCGCGCCATCGAGAAACTGCGGCAACTGGTGGCCGAACGCGGCCTGACCGCGGGCGATCTGCTCTGAGGGTAGGACAGGTTGCCAACCTGTCCCACTCGGTACTGACCGCGGGCGATCGGCTCTGAACGAATTTGTCGTGGATCATAAGGGCAACTGCCAAATCTCCACGCGCCAGCCCGTGAACGGGTTGGCCGCATGATTTGAAGAAGGGCCGATCCGTCGGCCGGGAGAAGGAATCATGAACTGCGACGCCGAAGTCCTTGTCGCCTATGTCCTGGGCGAGCTCGAAGCGAGCCAGCGCGAGGCTGTCGAATCGCATCTCAGAGCCTGCCGGGCGTGCGCCGACCGCGTGGCCGAACTGCGCGCGACGCTCGACTTGGCCGCGACCTTGCCGCAAGCCCAAGCGCGCCCGGTCTCCATGAGACGCCTGCGTGCGGCGATTGCGCGGGAGAACGCCGGGGCGGAGGAGAGCAAGACGCCCGCGGCGCAGGTGGTGCCGGTTCGTCCCGTGGCGCGAAGATGGCGGTGGGCTTCGGCCCTGGCGGCTGCGGCGGCTTTGGCCATCCTGTGCTTTCACTATGGCATCGCGGTGCGGGTGGGCCAATTCGAAATCGCACTGGGCGGCCCGAGAGGTGTCACCGCCGGTTCAGCGATTGGACCCGGATCCGAAAAGACCATGAATGAGCAAACGATTCGCACGGCGATGCGCGAAGAGATCGCCACCCAGGTGGGGCCCTCTCTTGCGCAGCTCGCCGATTCCATTGCCGATCTGGATGACCGGCAGCAGGAAAGTCTGGTCGGTTTGCACAACGCGATTCTGGCTCAGCGTGTCACCGACCTGAACGAAGTGAACCGGAACATGGGAGTGCTCGCCAGCACGGTGGATTATACGCTTGGTGCTCGGTAACCCGGCCGGGTGAAAGCGCCTGAACACCAGCGTGCCGTCGCCGTCGGCGAGCGAGACCGTAGAGCAGTTTGTTGGGCACATTCTTTTCAGAAGGAGACGATTGTCATGAACCAGGCAAAGCAGTTCACCCGAGGTATGGTTTTCGTGTCGGTCCTGGCGGCCATGATGCTGTGGGGCGGTTCGGGCCGGGCCGAAGAGTCCGGCGGGCAGAAAGACGTCCTGCACCAGGTGGCGACCATGGCTAAGGTCCTCGAGACCCCGCTCCGCGAAGAACTCCACGGCGACCTGGTGGGCGGGAGCATCTTTCAACCCGGCGGTGTGAGAGGGTTTCGCGTTCCCGGCGTGGGCGTCATCTTCCTGATCAACGTCAACTTCCCGGTGGCCGAGGAGAAACCTCGTGAGAAAGGCGAGAAGGGCCCAAAGAGCGACGATCTCTGGAACCGCATCGAGAAGGGCGAAGTCGGCGCGGGCGGGGAAGTTGCTTCCAGCGACTATACTGGCCCGTATTCCTATTCGACTTCCAAGCAGCCGACGACCCGCTTTGGGACGGGCAGAACAGGCGGCGGTGGAGGCGGAGCTTATGGAGGCACACTCACCCTCCAACAACCGACGGCTGGGGACGGGCGCGAAAAGACGAAAACCATGGAACGCGTAATCCTGGAAACGCTGGCTCGCTATGGCGACCGGATGACCGCGATCGCGCTGGAGGAAAACATCATCGTTCTGGTCAGCGGTGGCGGCATGGGCCGGCGGATTGTGGTCGCTCAACCTCCCGTGCCACCCGCGCCACCCGCGCCGGCCGCACTTCCCACTCGCCGGGCAGAGCGGCGTTCATCCGCCGCGCCCGCCCCGCCTACCGTGGCCAAAGCTCCTGCTGCACCTCCCGTTCTCAGGTCCTCACTGGCTGAGTCTCGGCAAGAATATGACACGGTTGTCTCTGAAATGGAAAAGGGAATGAAAGAGGCCGAAGCGCAGATGAAAGAAGCGGCCGCAGAGATGGAGGCCGCCGGAAGGGAAATGGAAAAGGTCGGCAAGGAGATGGAGGGCGCGGCCATGCAGCGTGGGGAGGCCCAAGCCAAAAGCGACGCCGAGGCCCAAAAGGCCGCCGAAGAGAAAATCCAGGAGATCCGGACCAAGATGCTCGCCGTGCGCGAAAAAATGACGGAGATCCAAAGGGAAAAGATGGCGGCCGCCCAGAGGCAAATGGAAGAAGCCCGGGCCCGGATGGCGGTGGCGGAACGGAAACTGAAGGGTTCGATTAGGACGTTTTCCCTCGGCGACCGCGACATCACCTTGGAGCGTCGCCCTGAGGTTCTTATCGCCAAGACGGAGGGCGGAGCGCGGGGCACCACAACCTGGGTCCTCAAAGTGAAGAAGGGCGACCTGGTCAGCGACCCCGATCAGCTCCGAAAGCGCGCCGAGATCCAAGCCTATGCGGCGGGCGATTCGGACGCGCTGCCGGTGCAAGCGATCGTTGAGAGGTTCTGAGGTAGCGTGACAGCAGGTCTGGCAGGGGCGTGGCTCACCGCGCCCCTGCCGACGACCGCAAAAGGAGGAGATCGGCCATGAGCCTGCGAGGGCACAACAAAATCGCCCAGTTGGGAGTCGTTCTGGGAGCGTTCATTCTTGCGCGTGGCGCCGCGGCGCAAACCTCGGCCACCAAAGACAGCGAGGCCGGCAAGCAAGCAGCCGTCATGTCGCGGATTCTCGAAAAGCGCCTGGGCGACGAACTGAAAGACCAGGTAGTCACGGCCAGCATGTTCCAGCGGGGCATTCAAGGGTTCTATGTCCCCGGAGTGGGCGCGATGTTCTTCGTGGACGTCAAGTTCCCCGTGGCCGAACCGCCCGCGCCCAAACCCGCCGGCAAAGCGCCCAAGCGCGAGGATCTGTGGGCCCAATTCGAGCGGGAAGTCGAACAGGGTGGCGCACCGGAGGCTGCGCTGGGGGAGGCCGATCCTTTTGCGCTCTCATTGGATTATTGGCAGGCCACCGGGCGTTCGACCCGAGAGGCGTTCGACAAGGGGAAAATCGAGCAGCTGAAGACAGCGCTGTTTGATGCGCTGGCTCAATATGGTGGGCGAATCGAGGCGCTCACCGACACCGAACGAATCGTCGTGGTGGTGATCGGACCGGGCGGCGCGCGATCACCTCTGGCGACCAGGTTCGAAGCCCCCCCGACTGGCAAGGGAACCGTCGGGCAGAAAAAGGCCATCGCGAAAGCTCAAGAGGAACTCGATAAAGCGAAAGCAGCCGCCGAGGCCGCCCGCCGTACGGCACTAGCCACCGGTGAGCTTTTCTCCCGGGAACGACCGGTCATCGTAGAACAAACCACGCCGACCGGCGAGTCGTCGCGACGGATTGCTTATCCCTTCCGGGGCGTTCGGCCATCGGAATTGGGCGATCACGGATCGGTCCTGATCATTTCTGTTGCGCACAAAGACCTCGTGGACGATCCCAAGGAACTGGCCAAGCGCGCAACGGTCGAGGCGTATTGCTATTGAAGGAAGAACAGGCTGTAGGCTGTAGGCTGCAGAATCAGGCTGGGAGTCTCTGGCGGACAAGCAGATGGAGCACTGGCGGTCTCGCTCGTGCATTCCGCCAATGCAGGCTACGCGCCGGCAAGGCCGCGCGCGTCGCATTTGTTTTTTCCCCGCTTTCCCTACGGCCTACAGCCCGTAGCCTGTAGCCTGTAGCCTCTAGCCTGTAGCCTGTAGCCTGTAGCCTCTAGCCTGTAGCCTCATTGTCCGTCCATACCACAGAACAGCGGGTTTTCCCAGACGAAGTTCCCCGGATGAATCTCCCCCGACCAGATGTGGCCCACGTTAGTCGTAACGGCTTCGTCGGTCTTGGGAAACTCGCGCTTGTAGCCGAGGTCGCGCAGATGGCGAGCCGCGATCCGGCGGGCGGCCCGTTCGACCACGTTCATGGGGCTCTCGGGCACGTCGGATTTGATCGCCTGTTTCCACTCCTCGGGCTTCACGCCGTAGTCCGCCAACCCATAGCGCGTGTAGGCCGATTCGAAGCCGATCAGTTGCTCGCGGTGGAGACCGACCAGCTGTTGAGCCATTTCGGGCTGGTCCAGCCAGTGGTGGACGTGGATCGCATTGACTAGGGCCAGGCTGGCCATGACCACGGCCTGGTAGGTCGCCCGTTGGTCCAGATTCTCCCAGGTGGTGGAGAACGATTCGCGGCTGTTGAGGGCGAAGTAGTACGCCTGGGCGGCCACGGCGGCCACCACGATCTGTTCGTCGGTCAGTTCGGCGCCTCGCAAGCCGTGCAGGAGGGTTTCGGGGGCGAGGGTGTGCAAATTCAAGTCCCCCTCGGCCAGATCGAAATTCAGGAAATGCTCGCGCCAGTACACGTAGGCATACGCGGTCAGGAATCGCTGGACATTCTGGCGCTTGATCTTGCGATCCGATGACGGAACCAGGTCGGCCAGCACGCGCAGCATTCCGGGACCGGGCTTGTCATACTCGCCCCGAATCGCTTCGAAACAATTGCGGATCATGCGGTTGAAGGCGATTTTCCAACACTGCGAACCGGGTTCTTCCTTGCGCCCGTTAGTGGTATGGCGGAGGTAGGGGTGGTTCTCGTCTACCACCGGCCTGGCCGCGTTGCTGTCCAGAACCCCTTCCCAGCGCCCCAGGTTCATATTGTTGGGGTGCCAATCGCGCGACGCGGTTCGATCCTTGATCTGCACGACGAGCGGTTCGTTGTCGGCGCGGGTGTAACGGCCCATGAACTTCCGCCGCACAAACACGTCGGGCGAGATGGGCAGATAGCCCAGCTCGGTCAGCTTGATGATCTTCTGTTTGAAATTCAGGGCCGTTTTGGGGTTGAAACAGAAGGCGTACAGGTCCTCGAAATGCGCCCAGCAGTACTCGATCCCTTTGGCGTTGAGGTCCGAGTCGGCCTTGGCGATGGTCCGGTCGAGCAACTTCTTGACCGAGGGGTTGGAATACATCACCCACTCGCTGAAGGTGCGGTCGCGAAACACCACCGAGACCGTGTTGCGGCCCTTGTCGTCCAGGTGGACGACGTTCCAGGACTTCATCAACGAGTCCCTGTTGTGCTCGACGCACTGCTCGTGGTCGAGAAGAAGCATCAGGTGCGGCTGGCCGATCTTCTCCTCCTTGCACTTGGCCATAAACTCTTCGTGGAGGATCTGGAGGACGCGGGCGCTGTAGCCGCCCTCGGGCAACCAGAAGGCGCCGACAAAAACATCCTCGCCGTGGACTTTGGCGACGTATCGCTGATAGCGCGAAATGATCGGCCAATAGAAATTCAGCCCGATGCGAATCAGGAGTCGGATGTCCTCCTCGCGCTCGACCGTCGGCAGGATGATCTGAAAGGGGATGGTTAGAGTGGGCGCCACGACTCCCGAGCGGAACAACTCGAGAATCTTTCCATAGATATTCTCGCCCAGCTCGTAGTCCGTCTCGATGATGTGATGGATGGTGTCGGCGTCGAGGTCCAGCGACATGAACGGAATCATGCCGCGCTCGCCGAGTTTGGATTGGACGATCTGGTGGATCGTCAGGGTGATCTGGGCCACCAGGCGTTCGACCGCCCGCAGGCTCTTGATCATCAGTTCGGTCCAGTTCTTGCCCCGAATGGTTTCCTTGCCGACCCGGGTGCTGACGGCCGCCATCCGTTCGATGAAGTGCGGCGGCTCCGACAGGTCGTCAATCAGAAGGTCACAGTCCTCGTCTTCGAGGTTTCCCGGCAGAATTCGCTCAATGTCAATGCGCGAGCCGATATGATAGCCATGAGCATGGAAAATCGGATGTAGTAGATTCATCGCAGCCCGTCTGGTAAGTTATCCTGCGGCTCAGATAGGAATTATTCTTAAAGAGAAATCCCTTTGGCCCCTCTCATAAACGCAGCTTCCTACCTTTTAACCCGATTACCCGCCCCGCGTCAAGACCTTTTCGTTTTTCGCAACTCCCTCAAAATCGAAAACCCGGCAACAACTCATTGACACGTTGGAAGGCGTGTCCCTATATTCACCCAGAAAATGAGATGATTACCGGCGCAAAGCCGCAGGCCGCGGCCGTCTCGGCGGCTTGGCGCGTCCGTGCGCTTCGGATCGGGGGAGAACGATGGAAAGCAAACCGGGCTTCAAGGAGTGTCCTTTTTGCGCCGAATGGATTCGCGAGCGGGCGATCTATTGCCGGTTCTGCCGGCAGATGCTTCCGGTGGTCGCCGGAGGGGTGGTGCAAGGGGCCATGGCCGGCGCCTCGGTGGATGCGCAAAGCTCCGCGCTGTCGAACCTGACGCGTCTCGCGCCCAAGGGGTTGCGCGAGCTGCTCCTCGAAGATTTCGAGGCGGCCTCCGAGGCCGAGCGCCGCGTCATCACCATCATGTTTGCCGACATTTGCGGTTACACGGCGCTGGCCGAGGATCGCGATCCCGAGTACATCCGCGACCTCATCAACCGGTGCTTCGAGCAGATGGCCGGGGCCGTCGAGCACTACGCCGGCATCGTCGTCCACTTCCTGGGCGATGCGGTGCTGGCCGCCTTCGGTGCGCCGCGCGCTCACGAGGACGATCCGGAACGAGCCGTCCGCGCCGCGCTCCAGATGATTGACGGGATCGAGAAAATCGGCCGCGCCGAAAAGCTCGACCTGGGCCTGGCCATCGGCATTCACACCGGCGAGGTCGTCGTCGGCGGCATCAGCGTCGGCGACCGGCTCGACTTCACGGCCTTCGGCGATGCGGTCAACACGGCCTCGCGCCTTCAGAGCCTGGCGGGCTTCAACGAAGTCCTGATCAGCCAGCGCATCTATCAGCAAGTCCACCACGCCTTCGAGCTCGAAAGCCGCCCGCCGGCCTTCGTCAAGAACAAGCGCGAACCGATCGTCAACTACAAGGTGCTGGGACCGAAGGGACGCCAGATGCGCCAACGCCCCCGCGGCCACGGGGTTCAGACGCTGCTGGTCGGGCGCGACAAAGAGATGCTCAGAATAGACGGCGTGACGCGGGTTTTCGCCCACGGCCGCTCGGCATTCATCTGTCTGGTGGGCGAGCCGGGTGTGGGCAAATCGCGCCTGGGCCGCGAGATCCAGGCCCGCCTGCGACTGGACAATCTGTTCTGGCTCGAAGCCGGTTGCGTGTCGTTCGGCTCAACTCTCCCCTACGGCCCGGTGCTCGAGCTCCTGCGCGCGGCCCTGGGAATCGAGGAGGGTGACGCCGCGGCCCGAGTGGTGGAGAAGATTCAGCAGGGAACGCGGGGAATCGAGGGCGCCCGCCAGAGAATGCGGGATGCGTTGGCCTACCTGCTGGGTGAGACGTCCAGCCGCAATCCTCTCAGCGAGTTGGATGCGAAAAAGCGCAAAGAGGTGTTGATCGCCGAGTCGGTGGCTTTTCTCAAGGGACTGGCCGCCAAGCGGCCCGTGGTCGTCTCGGTGGACGACCTGCATTGGTCCGATCCGCTCTCGATCGAATGGATGGATCGCCTGGTCGGCGAGCTGGGCAACCGGCAGCTGCTGGTGATCGCCTGCTACCGGCCGGTCTTCACGCGCGCGTGGCCCGACACGGCCAAGCCCAGCGTGATCGAGGTCAAGGAACTGTCGGATCACGACAGCCGCCGGCTGCTGTTCGAGTTGCTGGGCGTGAAGTCGCTTCCCGCCGGCATGGTGGAAGACATTCTGCGACGGACGCGCGGCAACCCATTCTTCATCGAGGAACTGATCCACGCCTTCATGGATTCGGGCATCCTGGTGCAGCGCGGGCAGAAGTGGGAGTTCACGCGCGAAATCCAGGCCCAGGAGATTCCCGATACGCTGCGCCACGTGATTTTGGCGCGCATTGATTCGCTGGAGGTGCGGCTGCGGCGGATTCTCCAGTGCGCCTCGGTGATCGGTCGCGGTTTCCGCTACGAGATTCTCGAATACATCACCGACTTTCAGGCGCGATTGGATTCGTACGTACACGATCTGGTGGACGTCCATTTTCTGATTGAGCAGTCGCTGCTCGCCGAACTGATGTACCTGTTCCGCCACGCGGTGGCGCGCGACGTGACGTACGAGACGCTGCTTCGGCGGCGGCGCGCCGAGTTTCACCGCAAGGTCGGCGAATCCATCGAATCGCTCCACGCCAATCAGCTCGAGCGGCACTATGAGTTTCTCGCTCACCACTACTACCTGTCAGACTCGCCGCAAAAGGCGGCCTACTATCTCGACAAGGCAGCCGACAAGCTCGAACGCCTGTACGCGAATGAGGCGCTGGTCGAAACGCTCAACCGGCTGTTGGAGGTGCTCGACAAGCGCCTGCCCAGGACGAACGACTATGCGCGGATGCGGGTGGAGGCGCTCATCCGGCTGGGGCGCGTCCGCAAGCTGTTGGGCGAATATCAAAAGTCGGCCGGCGCTTATCAGAACGCCATCCGGGTGGCCGACCGCTTGACCGGCGGCGACGATCTGGCGGCCAAGGCGCGGCGCAATCTCGCCGACGTGGACCGGTTGCTCGGCCAACACGACCGCGCGCTTCGTCACCTCGAGCATGCGGGACAAATCTGGCAGCGAATCGGCGACGCGGCCGGCGGCCTCACGGTTCACGCCGGCACCGGCGTGGTCTTCATGTCGCAAGGCAAGTATGCCCAGGCGACCAAGGCGTTTCGCCAGGGAGTCGAGTTGGCGCGCCGCGCGGGAACCCGCCCGTCGCTGGCCAACGCGCTGAACGACCTGGGCATCGCCTGCCTCCATGCGGGCAACTACCGCGATGCCCTCGAAACCTTCACCGAAGCGTTGGGCCTGATGGAGGAACTGGCCGACAAGAAGGGCGTGGTGGCCTGCCTGAACAACATCGGCATGTGCCACGAGCGGCGGGGGCAGTTCGATCAGGCGCTCAACTTCTACGGCCGTTCGTTCGAGCTGGCCGAAAAGATCGGTCACCACTATGCGGTGCTGGGCAACCTGGTCAACATCGGCCAGTGCTATCAGTATCAAGGCGACTATCGCTCGGCGGTCCGGCAATTCCGGCGGGTCATTCGGCAGGCCGAAGCAAAGCCGAACGACTACGCGACATCGGTGGCCCACGGGAACCTGGCGACCAACCTGGTCTGCATGGGCCGCAACGGCGAAGTGCAGGCGCAATTGGACGAGGCGTATCGGTTGGCGAGGTCGAGCCGCAACCATCTGGCCCTGGTCAACGCGGCTCTGGCCGAGGTGCTCTACCTGACCCATGAACAGCAATACGGAAAGGCGGTTCGCCTGGCGCGCACGACCATCGAGGACACCCGCAAGCGCGGCTATCGCGACTACCAGTCGCTGGCCTACCGCTACCTGGCCGACGCGTTGCTGGCGATGAAACGAACGGCCGACGCGCGGCGGGCCGCCGAGCAATCGGTGCGTCTGGCCGAGAAGACCAACAGCCCGCGCGACCGCGCCTGGGCGCTCTGGACACAGGCGCGGATCGAACAGGCGCGGGGCCGCCAGTCTGCCTCGCGCGCGACGATCCAGCAGGCCCACCAGCTGGCGGAAAAGATCGGCGACAAAGCTCTGGTGGGAGCGATCGGAGTGGCGCCCTGAAAGAACCGTCGAGCATGCAGCGTCGAGCGTCGAGTGACGAAACAAGGGGGCAGGGTATTCATTTCCAACCGCACCACGATTTCCGCTGTGAGCGGAGTGAATAACCGGTTCGCACCTTTCTGATGAATTTGCACCCCTTGAACCGTCTGGCTAAACCATAAAACGAGGGAACAAAACATGAGAAGAAGAAAAGAGCAATCCCACAGGATGGAGAATCAGCTGAGCCGGCGTGGTTTTCTGGGCGCAGCCGCGGCGGCCACGGCGTTCACCATCGTTCCCCGGCACGTGCTGGGCGGCGCCGGGCAGGTTCCTCCCAGCGAGAGACTGAACATCGCCGGCATCGGCGTTGGCGGCATGGGGCGCGGCAACCTCAAGAATCTCGAAAGCGAGAACATCGTCGCCCTCTGCGACGTGGACCACGACTACGCGGCCGAGACCTTCAAGCGCTATCCCGACGCGAAAGTGTATAAGGACTATCGCGAGATGCTGGACAAGCAGAAGGGCATTGACGCCGTCCTCATCGCCACGCCCGACCATACCCATGCGGTGATCGCGATGGCGGCGATCAAGGCCGGCAAGCACGTCTTCTGCCAGAAGCCGCTGACCCATGACGTGTACGAAGCGCGGATGCTCGCGCAGGCGGCCAAAGAGGCGAAGGTCGCCACGCAGATGGGCATCCAGGGACATTCCGGCGAAGGCGGGCGGCTGATCTGCGAGTGGATTTGGGCCGGGCTGATCGGCGAGATCCGCGAAGTGGATGCCTGGTGCAGCCTGACATACTATCCCTGGGGCCACGCCTACTGGAGTTCGAAGTGGTCGGAGCGCCCCAAGGAAACGCCGCCCGTTCCGCCGACGCTCGATTGGGACCTCTTCATCGGCCCCGCGCCTCTGCGGCCCTACCATCCGGCCTATCACCCGCGCACCTGGCGCTGCTGGTGGGACTTCGGCTGCGGGATGATGGGCGATCGCGGCGCCCACACCCTCGACCCGGTGGTTTGGGCGCTGAAGCTCGGCGCGCCGACCAGCATCGAAGCCACCTCCTGCGGCAATACGCAGGAAGTCCATCCGCTGTCGGCCATTGTGACCTTGCGCTTCCCCGCGCGCGGCAATCTCCCGCCGGTGAAATTGACCTGGTATGAGGGCACGCGTCCGCCGCGCCCCGAAGATCTGAAAGACGGTCGCCCGATGGGCCATCCCGAAGGCGGCGCTCTCTTCAAGGGCAGCAAGGGCAAGCTCATGTGCGGCGTCTATGGCGAAAACCCGCAGTTCATACCCGAAGCCGGAATGAACGAAGCCAAACAGACCGAGAAGACCCTTCCGCGAGTCCAGGGAAGCCACGAGGACGACTGGGTTCGCGCGTGCAAGACCGGCAAGCCCGCCGGAGCCGACTTCGCCTACTCCGGCCCGCTGACCGAAACCTGCCTGCTGGGCAACGTCGCCAAGCGGGTGGACGCTCGAATCGAGTGGGACGCCGCCCATCTCAAGGTGACCAACCTGGCGGAGGCGAATCAATACGTTCGGACGCAGTATCGCGAAGACTGGAGCTTGTGAGAAGCGCTTTGGTGGGATGTGGTTAGCGGGCTTTTTTTGGACTGCGGCGGCTCGACGCCGCACTCCAAAAAAATCTCACCAAACACGTGCCTTTGGTGTGGCGGTGCGGTCCGTCAACTCCGCGCAATGACGGGAAAAAAGTGTGGTTTGAAAATACACCCTTTGTCGCGGCGCGCTATTCTGCTCTTGGCCGATAGATCGAGAAATCGCTGCCGCCGGCCAGCAGCTCGAGGCGGTCAAGCAATCGCGCCCGCTCCTCCGGCGTCCAACGCTGTTCGATCCACGACTTCGACACGATGATCCGCGAGTCGCGGCTTGCCGCCAACTGGGTGAGCCGCGACTCGTCGTATTGGGGCAATGACGCAAACACAATGTCGGGATGCCAATTGAGGTTCAGTCCGTTGAGATAGTACGTGGCCGCGGGGCCGAAATCGCCGCCCACAAAAACGAGAGTTCGGTAGTCCATCGAATCAATCCAGGGGCGAACCTGCTGCCACCCGCGCGCTTCGATTCCTCGCGGCCGCGCAAAGGTTCCCGGAATCTCGCGCGCACAAAAAAGCACGGTCACCCCTGTCAGAATCGCCAGCGCCGCAACGCGGAACCTCTGGACTGGCCGGACCAGAAACACCGGCGCGGCCACGACGGCCGCCACCCCGGCGAGAACCAGGGCAAGCTTCAGGACCGCGTCGCCGCTCGCAGCGGCGAGCCCCGGATCGAAGACAGCGGCCTCGAGGCGCTCGCCGAGACCCTTCATCCGCGAGAGAATGCAGAACGTTGCCGCCACAAACAACGTGGCGGCGAGGAGGCCCATCCGCCGGCGGTCGCGCAGCCAGCCATAGAGTCCCAACCCGCCCGCCACGGCCGGCGCCGCAGCCGAGAGGACCATCTTGCTCATCCATCCCACTCCCAGCGCCGCGCCGCTGAGAACGAGCCACCCGCCGGCGCCTCGCTCGGCACTCACGCGCCGCCATCCGACGATCCGCAGTCGGTCCAGGTAAGCGACATAGCCGTAGAGCGAAACGACGGTGAAGAAAGTATAGGCGGCGTCGAGCTGCCCGCGGCGCGTGTAGCGGGCATAATACTCGACCGACGCAAGGAAGAGCGCGGCGAACAGCCCCGTCCACTGGCTGCGGCCCAGGCGCCGCCCCATCAGGAAGAGCACGATCACCGATCCCGCGCCTGCCAGCGCGGACCAGAACCGCGCCGCGAATTCGCTGAATCCGAACAGCTGGAAGAGGACCGCGGTCGCCCAAATCTGCAGCGGCGGATACGTCGCGGTCAGAAAGCCGCCGAAGGCCAGGCCGGACTGATCGCGCCAGACCCCGCACAGGCAGATCACCTTTGCGCGCCAGGCGTGAAACGACTCGTCCCAGTCCGCGAGGTCGCCATAGCCGAGG
>Ga0315282_10005544_pt1 | contig 21456 bp, 25 predicted proteins | sample YL17G07_20_MG_FD_203693 | JGI IMG/M metagenome (GOLD analysis project Ga0315282, IMG submission 203693) | Sediment microbial communities from Yellowstone Lake, YNP, Wyoming, USA - YL17G07_20 | ecosystem: Environmental > Aquatic > Freshwater > Lake > Sediment | place: USA: Wyoming | collected... | reverse complement strand
TATTGCCTGATTTATGAAGCCTTTCGGCACGACATGCTTGCGGATGCGGAGGCCCTCAAGAAGCCCCTGTGCAGCTTTCTTTCGTTCCTCTCGCTCGATTCTCTCTACAATCGCCTGGCGAACATATCGGGACCAATTGATGGTGACGAGCGCCATCCTCTTTCTCAGTCTGTCGTCAACCTTCACCGTGATTGTCCGCACCGACGGCGTTACCCGCCAGCATTACCAGAGTACGGCTTAATAGACCTTACTTTGGCTTTCCCGAGACACTCCCAAGGTCACGCGGGTCACGCGACTTGCGTAGCTGCAACCGCGATAGCACGCAACCTCACGTTGAAGACACGTGATGAACACTTCCAAAGATTGGAGGAGCTTGGCCTAAGGCGAGCAGAAACTTGATTCAACATGACGCCAAGCTGTGAATTCACAGCCTCTGAGTCTCGCTCCCGTGGCACGAGGCTATGGTCGAATCCTCACCAGAGGGCTAGACTGTCTTCTCGGCCTGCTTCGTGAAAGGTTTCTTCCGATCTATGGCTCAGGCCAGAATATTCGCGACTGGATCTTCATTGAGGACAATTGCCGAGCCATTCACATGGTTCTGGAGAAGGCGGAGAAAGGAGAGGTCTACAACATCGGCGCAGGAAACGAGAAGAAGAACGTCGAGATCGCCAAGGAGATTCTTCGTTGTCTATCTCTTCCTGAGGCGATGATAGAGTTGGTAGGCGATCGTACCGGCCACGACTTCAGATACTCTCTGAGTTGTGACAAGATTGATCGGCTAGGCTGGAAGCCTCAGGTGGGCTTTGAAGAAGGCCTTCAGAAAACGATCGATTGGTACAAGGTCAACAAGTGGTGGTGGCGGCGACTAGTTGAATGAATGGACAAATGGGACTCGCGCTGTATCATGCGACAGTTGCCGACTCCACTAGGAAGATCGACGGTTCAGTCTTATCCCAATAGCCCAAGACTGTGACATCCTGTCCCACGTGAGCCGCCGCCCAAGTCTCAAGCTCGGAGGAGGCGAAACGCAGCGTAACTACATACCCTTGCAATGCGTCGACATCCAGCTCGTATAGGCCGGCGTCGTACCCAAGTTTGCCTCTGAGTGCCAGTGATTCCTCAGGCAATCCTCCAGTCGGAGGGAGAACGCCTGATTGGGGAGGAGGTACTCCCAATGTCCTGGTCATTGCCATCAATGTTCCTGACAAAACGACCGCACAGATCAATACTGCGGTGAGCAGCGACAGAGCTATCCCAAGGCGACGACCAAGACGCAATGTCATTCTCCACCTTCCTGGCATAAAGTGCGATAAGCGATATATATAACCCGAAAGGTTAGAACGTCAACGATAGACTGTGTTCCACTCGAGAAGAGTGACATGCGTTCTTGCTGCTTTCTTGCTGATCGTGATACTGCAGTCAAGTACCGTCTTGTGGGCTCAAGACTCTGGTTCCACACCGACCCGAACCTTGGGTACTCCTACGGGAGGATACTGGACTGGTTCGGTATCCGGCGCTCTGCCAAGCAAGATTCCGGCAGACGCCCTCGCGAAATGGGGAGGGAACATCGGGAGTTTGCCCACCAGTTTTTCATGGAGCGGCTGGGATGGCGTTTCCAACATTGGGACCAACTATATGACTTCCGTCAGAAATCAGGGGGGCTGTGGAAGTTGCTGGGCGTTTGCCGCTGTTGGCGACATGGAAGCTCAGTACCAGATTAACAAGGCCAAGCCTAGCTCAGGGATCGACCTTTCCGAGCAGAACGTTCTCGAGTGTTCCGGGGGATCTTGTTCAGGTTGGTACCTAGACGGTACTCTGAACTATCTGAAGAACTCTGGGACCCCTGACGAGGCGTGCAACCCCTACACAGCAGCTAACTACGCTTGCGGAACTGGCCGTTGCTCGGACTATCTTTCGAGAACATACAAGATAACTGACTGGACTTGGATCTCAACGGACACGGCAACCATCAAGTATTACCTCTATAACCACGGCCCTGTGTTGGTCTGGATGCCCATATTCAACGATTTCCCATGGTGGAATGCCACTTTCTGGCAGTTATACTACTATGGGCATGACACATCAGGCAGCTATGATGGGCACTTTGTCGTTATTGTAGGGTGGAATGACGCGGGGACGCCCTACGGCTATTGGATTGTGCGGAACAGCTGGGGAACCAGCGGCGGAGACGTGAATGATTATGGGGGTGGAAGCCATGGCGGCTACTTCTACATGACCATGAACCCGACAACTGGTTTCTTCGGGATATACCAGGAGGCGGCGGTGATCTCGGACGTTACTGCGCCAAGTCAGCAGAGAGCATTCATTCCATTTATGCAATATGCTGGGTATGCAGTTGTTTGGCGTCCCAGCACTAGTGTATGGTATGTTCGGAATCCGGATGCTTCAGCATGGGCGAAGCAATGGGGTACTAGTGGTGATGTGCCTTTGCTTGGCGATGTGGACCATGATGGTGCAGGGGATTTGATTATTTGGCGGCCTAGTAGTGGTGTATGGTATATTTTGCAGTCTTCAACTGGTTACGGTTACGGTGGCGCGGTCGCTTACCAGTGGGGTTCTGGTGCGCTTAACGATGTGCCTTTGGTCGGAGATGTGGATGGCGACGGCAAAGCAGATTTGATTATTTGGCGGCCTAGTAGTGGTGTATGGTATGTTCTGAAATCCAGTACGGGCTTCACGAGCGCGGTCGCTTACCAGTGGGGGACGAACGGGGACGTTCCACTGGTGGATAGTTCTGTCAATCTGATTATTTGGCGGCCTAGTAATGATGAATGGTATATTCTGCAATCTTCAACTGGTTACAGTAGCGCGGTCGCTTACCAGTGGGGGACGGACGGGGACATCGTCTAACTGCTGGCCCGCATACGGCGCTGTATCGTCTGGTGTCATCGGGTGCATGGCACTCCATTGTCCTGAAGCAAGGAGGGGCCGCAGCATGGCATGCACAGGTTCCTGAAGTCTGTGGTGTCCGAGGACTATCACGATCTTTCAATCGACCGCTTCGACGATGGCGTCTGTGCGACTTGCGGTGCTAATCGGATTCCTGTCGGCGAATGTTGCCGCTATGTCGATCGTGATGGGAGAAACTACTTATTGCAGTCAATCAGACGAGCTGGAGATCGTCTTGATTGGAGGAAAGAAGGTCGTCGTAGTCATGCCTGCTTACAACGCGTCGAAGACACTCGGAATGACGTACGGTGAACTACCCAAAGAATTCTTTGATGAAGCCTTGCTGGTTGACGACGGCAGTACCGATAATACGTTCGAGACTGCCCGAAGCCTGGGCATAAGAACTCTCCGCCATGACAAGAACAGAGGATACGGGGCAAATCAGAAGACATGCTACAAGACTGCGCTCGCCATGGGCGGCGACATAATCGTGATGCTTCACCCTGATTACCAGTACTCCCCCAAGATCATCCCCGCGATTGTCAGCTTGCTTGCATACGGGCCGTACGACGTCGTACTAGGTTCGAGAATACTTGACGGCGGAGCTCTCGCAGGAGGGATGCCGCTTTACAAGTACGTCTTTAACAGAATCCTGACAGGCCTGCAGAATCTCGCATGGAGAACCAAGATATCGGAGTTTCACACAGGGCTGAGGGGGTACAAGCATACTGTCTTGGAGACGATCAACTTTGAGGCAAACTCCGATGGCTTCGTATTTGACAATCAAATACTTGCACAGGCATTGTGGCAAGGCTACTCAATTGGGGAAGTTTCATGCCCGACACTCTATTCGCCGCAGTCTTCCTCGATCGGTCTGAGGAGAGCAATCGTATACGGCTTCGGTGTGCTCAAGACGACGCTTGAGCTGGCGGCGGCGAGGGTAGGGGTCTACACGCCCGATTACCTGAAACCTGCAGAAAGTAAAGGCAAAGCTTCAGAAATGCCTCGTTCAGATCCGTAATCGGGTTGGACATCGTTCTCAGCGTAGTTTCCTCGCCGGCCGCTAAAGACGCAATCCGTGCTGAAATGAACAAGTCTCGAGCCCCTACTCTTGCATAGACGCTGCAGACGATGCGGGAGAAGCGCGTTCAGCTCAATGCTCATCTCGGCATCCTGAGCCTCCCTGAGTTGCTTGACAATGCCAACACAGTTTATTACCACATCAGGAGAGATCTCGCTCAGCAAATCCTCCAATAATCCGGGCACACGCAAGTCCACATTGTAGCGAATTCGAGTGTCTTGTAAGAGTGGCTGGTGTCGATATTCTGAACGGGCTCGGCGAACCGTGGAAAAGCATTCAAGCTCCTCGCGAAGGTGTTGCCAGAGTTTGTGGCCCAGCATACCGGCAGCGCCAAGAATCAGCACTCGCATGAGCTCTCTTCCTGCTCCTCTCCACGTCCTATTAGAGGACCGGTGGGCAAGAAAACAGCTCGATGCCACTCACCATTCTTCGCCTCATCTGGGCCCTCCCGAGATCATGACCCGTCTTCCCATCCCTCTTCATAAAAGTTGCGCAGTTAGTCAGGATCAGACGCTGCCATCGAGTCAGTAGCCAAGGATTCTGGACGCGAGTCTTATCCCCCAAGCCGCTCGGATGATGTCTATTGACCTGCAGGTAACCATGTACAGTCACAATGTCGACGAGGTGGGCACTTGATTCTTGTCAGCCTCGCTCGGCATCTAGCTTGCGGGTATGCTGTTGCCCATTATGACAACTTCACAAATGCTAAAGAGTCTTGAAGCCAAGCATGTCGCCAAGACTTTCAGACCAAGCTGCGAGCAAGTTATCACCCACTACGCTTTAATCCCGAGCGTGTTGAAAAACGTAGAAATGGGTCGATTCCGATGGTTCGCCGTGTCGAGCAATCCAGTGTAGTCTTAGCTGTACTTCTTTGCTTTGCTTTCGGATATTACATATCCAACATAGGTGGAGGTCTGAACGTAGATGAGGTCTGGCATGCCGAGGCCGGCTATGCGTTGGTTGGGAAAGGCAACATCTTCTTCTGGCCGAACGTTATTGCTCATCCGCCCCTGTGGAGATATGTTATCGGTACAAGTCAACTTGCCTTCGGAAGAGAAAGCCTCGGAGTGAGATTTCCTTCTGTGATATTCGCTGTCCTAACAATTGCAACCCTCTACTGGCTCTGCCGCGAGATTTGGGGGAGACTGGTTGGGCTGATTGCATCTTTTGCGCTCCTTTTTTCGCCATTCTTCGGGACTTTTGCAGTGGAAGGCACGCCTGACATGGCGGGTGCGTTCTTCTCAGGAACACTATTACTACTCGGCGTTCTGATACTGAAGACTGGCATAAGCACTAGAAGGGTAGTTCTGATCGGTTTGTTCACTGGGCTCGCTCTGGGTGACAGTTACCAGATGGTAGCGATTGCTTTGCCTGTTCTCCTAACCATCTACGGTTTTCGAGAGTCGCGGCCGTCAATGACTCAGTCATGTCTTCTTTTCCTGGCAGGCTTCGGAACCCTGGCATTGACCTTTGCACCATATCTGCCTACTCCAATCGAATCCGCACGCTACTTCCTTAGTCCGCTTGCTGATTTGCCTGGGTATGCCTCGATGTTCTCAATGATGACACCTTGGGCCTATCTTCAAAGCCTGCGTGACTACACCGAGTTCAGCCTATATGGGCTTGTCCTGGGACACGCTCTCCTTCTGCTACGGCGTACGCGCGCTAGGTTACTTCTGCTATTTGCGGCTGACACCTATCTCCTCGCAATCGCACTTGTTCCCGTGAGGTATGCTCGTTATCTACTTCCACTGCTACTGCCGACCACTGCGCTCTTGTTCGGATTCACTGCCGATCTAACGCTTCTATTTGGAACTCTATTCACTGTAGGTCGGATTCGTGATTGAACCTCCAGCGTCAAGATCTGCTCGTGTTCGCGCTTTGTTCAATCTGGTTATTGTCGCCGATGTCTCCGGTTCTACTGGGACTTTCTCAGCCGAATGCCATCAGGACCGATAGCGGATACGACAAGATTGCGCGCTACATTCTTGATCTCGCGCGAGAACGCGGATCGCTCCGGGTTCTATGCGATCAGTGCAACACCTTGGGTTTCTATCTGAGAGACGAACCAGCCTCCCAGACGATTCAGCTTGACTGGTTCGTGGTACACAGCCAAGAACAGGATGCAGCTATGTATGTAACCTTGATGAACCATCTTCATGATGTGGTAGTATCAGATAGCCCGAAGTCGAGTCTCTACAGCTATACGGGTTTGACCTTCTCATATACGGACGCATTTCTTTTCGCGAACAGTACACACATAGTAACGTTCCCTACGCATCCTGAGGGGGCTATTGTCGCAACAGGCGTGGTCTATTTGTTTCAGCTAACCCCATGATGATCCGAGTACCGTACTCGAGATATCAGGAACCCGGTGAATCAATCAGAACGTTCCGTCATGAGACGGAGATGGTGTACGGTGTGAACGAGGAGACATGCCACAGGGTTGTGCTCGGATTGGGTGCTGAGATGCTACACCCAGACTGAAAGTCTAGCCCCGGATGACGCTACCAACATGCTGAAGTAGAAAGACAACTCTTGAGCGTCTTGGATGATTCAACCTATGTCTATCATCATGGCGAGGGAAGCTTCTCCGCAAAATCAAGATCACTCACGGAATCACATTTGAAGACGCTCTACCAACGATATCCAGACTACCCTGCCATCGTGGCCCGCTTCATAGAGACGAATCCTCTGCGCAGTGTTCACGCACGCATCCAAGAAGGAGTAACGACATGGCGGCAGCTTTCCCAAGCTGGGATCCTATACGTTATGCATCTCCCTCCCGAGAGCCTGAGGTCTGGAGGAACCGGCAAACACTGCAGGATGTTGTATCGGAATCTCAAGGAATTCCTACCATTTGTCGTCTATCCTGAAGGAAATGTGCTCGTTCTTCAAGAACCGAACCATGATACATTCCGCACGAACGAGTCGGGAAATCAAGCCGAGCGACTGATCACAGATGACAAGACTGAAATGGCTTTTTCGAGAGTACTGAAGGAAGTTAGACCGCGTATTGTGCATTTTCAACATCTATTGGGTATGCCGTTGAATCTCATCCGGATTGCTAGAGATCAGGGCGCCAAAGTTGTCATATCTTGCCACGACGGCTACTTCCTATGCCCAGATTGGCGGCTCCTTGAGATGGGAGAGACGTACTGCGATGGTTGCGTCGGGGCGTCGCGTCAGGGCACACGATCGCGCCTTTCACCTCCTTTCCAGGATTCTGCTGTTGTGCAGCTCTTACGTAGTCCATTGCTTGGACGAGAGCTTTCTCGTTCGCGGTTTCATCTTTCACTTCCACCACCACAAGATTTCCGCTTCTCTCCCCAAGAGTGAGGTCAGGATGACCCCCCCCTTGTTCCCGCTTCCCTGGAGACAAGTTTCTCGCAGCCTAAGAAGTCAGGGTTCTTCGCAAGCATATCCTTGATCTCCTCCTCATTCCACCCTGCTATGACGAGAGGGAATTCTCCCCTCGTGTTGTTGAGCTTGATTTCGTTCAGAATATAGTTGACATCTTCTTGTGTTAGAGCCTTGGGTTCTCTAAGGCCCCTTCCCAGGTTCTCTGCGTCGGTAGCATCGTTTCTGAACTTGACAGGCTTCGAAAGATGTCCCACGATTGATCTGGTGAGCTGAAGCGGAATTCCAAGCCTCCTAGATCGTTTTCTATCTCCAACTACCAGCGTGTCATCTGGATAGAGCTCCTTTCTATCTTCATATCTTTCATAGTGCAGGTGGGGGCTTAGGTATCGGACTTTCGCACGTTTATCTCCTATCAGCTCGCGGGTCGGCACGACTCTCTGAACAAGATAGTAGGCAGTGATGTACTGTTTGCCTGCGATCTTTGTCCAAAAGAAAATGTAGTCGCCTTTGACTAGCGATCTTTGCAGTCTCCTGCCCCTCTTCTTGACGTCCCCGTAAGTATAGTCCTCGAAAAGAGGATCAGGGTGATGCGTTACGTAACTCCGCTCCGACCTATATGGCCACAATAGCCCCTTCAACTGAAGTCGACAGAGAATCTAGCCCCTTCTGCGATTTCAGGCTTACTTAACTGGCGGTTCTTGAACCTTGTGAAGAGGGGAGAAACTCGCAGAATCCTAGAGTCCTCGAATCTTGCAGGAATGCTCAAATGAGAAGTGAGTGCAAGGACAGTCTGATCATTATGAGTAGTTTGGGCGCTGAACAAGATGAGATTCTGCGGATCATTGGCGAGACAATTAGAACCGACAAGATCAGTGCAGATGCCAGAAAGCTCAGTTGGAACAAGTTCAATGGGGACGTCTCGTGCAGAGTTGTCGGAACCTTTCTCCAAAGACACATGCCGAATGGTCTGAAAGTAGCTGGTCCTGGCGTCTTTATCCACGGCTACCCTATGGAGTTCGACCTGCTAGTTCTCGATTCGGATGCCGAGCCACTGCCGTACACGAACTCATACCCGGACAAGAAAGTGAAGTTCGTCGTGGAAGTAAAGGGTAAGGGGGGCATGGATAAGGACCACCCATCCAAGCAGCTCGCGAAGTTTGACGCCATCGCCAAGAAATTCCCACACATAAGGTGTGTCTATTTTACGATTAGGGAGACAGGCGAACCAAAGAGACCAAATTCAATCAACTACCTAAAGAACCTCAGAACAATTCTTGAGCCAAGACACAGGGTCTTCTGCCTAAAGGATTCCAGAACAAATGACGTGTACTTAGATCAGTGGGGAGATTTTGTGAACTGTACTTGCACACAGACTCGTTAGGTATGAAGTCGGAACCCCCGCGAGTATAACAGTTTCTATCATGATATACTCGGGACGATCTTACTGAGGAACTGCTGCATCTGATAGATGCACGCGTGTTGGTTGGGGTCTACGATGTAGCTAGTCGCCAAGTGGTTCAGGAATCTTATGAAGTCGCTGACTTCCTTGTTCTTACACTTCGATTCAAGTAGCGACCCGACCTTCTCGTCTTGATCGGCCAATAGGGCAAATCTGTCCTCGAAATTCTTCACGGATCCCTGTAAGGAGAAGTCATCCTCAGTCCAGTATAGCTGCGCATATGTTTCTAGGTATTTCCGGATGAAGTCTCTAGCGATCTTGTTCTCTTTTAGAATTCTTTCCGCGCTTGGAATGAACCTGACAAGTCGCTCAGTATGCGCCCTATCATGTCCCAGTCGGACCTCTATGCCTTCCGGCCGATAGAGGATCTTCCCTCCCCCCTTCTGCCGCTGAAGAAGAGACGCCTTAGGATGTCTCCCCGGAATTGTGTAGTTGCCTTCGAGCATGAATCTCTCATAATCGACCAAAAGCGAGGCGAATACATTGATGAGACGATCCCAGTTAACGTAGTATATTCTCTCCCGCCCTTTCTTGACGCTTGCCAGTATTCCTAGAGCCTCCAGTTTCCCAAGATGCTCCATGATTGTCGAGTGTTTCGTTCCGATTGCCCCTATTAGTTTGCCAACAGTGTCCGACCCAGCTATCACACAGAAGATGACCTGGCCGAGCTTTCGGTATGCTGCGAACTCAGTGTGTTCCAAGGGATCGTTCACGATTATGTAGGGTGACCCGAAGTATTTAAGTACGTGGAGAACTATATGTAGGGTGACCCGACGTGTCACGCCGGTAACCACGAGTGGGCTGAGATGAGTGACTTGCCTTCAATCATAAGCGATCTGACATTACAGTTGGGTGTGGGCGTCACGGTGAGCGCCTTTCTAGGGCTTGTGGTGGGCTATGCCGTGAAGAAGGCCCTGAAGGTGTTCACTGTTCTGACGGGGCTGTATCTGGCGAGTCTAATGTACCTGGCTTACCGTGGCGTGATAACCGTTCATTACGACAAGGTTCTCCAAATGGCTAAAGACGGCGTCGCATCGCTGAACTCGATCTGGGGCTACTTGGCAACGTTTGCCGGAGGCTTGCCGATAGGAGGATCCTTCCTAGTAGGACTAGCTATAGGTTTCAAGAAGGGCTGATCCTTCGGAGTGCTATACGCAATGGTTGGGATTAGTCGAGGTTCGCTCTGTATGCTGGCGTCTTTCCAGTGAAGGACAGTTGAGCCCGAAAGCACAAGGGCTCGCATGCGTCCTATGCAATAGACGCTTTCCCCTTCAGACGCAGGACATTATCGACTTCGATATTGTCAAGTCCGATCAGCGAATGGCCTTCGATGAACAGCAACGGGGGAAACGTGTGCTGTCCACCGCGGAGACTGAGGCCTCACGTACTGTTGCGGACCGGTTCCTGACCACGACGGGTCTCCTATTGCACGGCACCTTAGAGAACAAGAACATTCTAGACCTTGCCTGCGGGACGGGGCAAGTCACAGTGGGTTTGTACTTGCACGAGCACATTCGTCATTGTAAGATATTCGGGTTTGACCATTCACTTCAGAGCTTGCAGGTATTGGCTAACACGTTGTCAAACTTGTCATCTACCAACACTGTATAACCTGTCTGCGCAGGATGTAACACGGCTCGCCTATGCAGATAGGATGTTCGATCTTGTCGTTGGCAACGCGGTTCTACATCATTTCGTTGACTTCTCAGAGACACTAGAACACGTGCTTAGACTTCTCAAACCTGGCGGACGTGCGATTTTTGCGGAGCCTTTTGCATACGGGTACCTTCTAGCTATGACTATTCTGAAGATCGCGACACACGAGCTCATGAGAACGCGGGCAATCCTGCCAGACATGAGCATGTACGACTTCATCGTGGATAACATCGCGTATCGCGCTAGGTATTACGATGACCCTTCTAAGCTTGAAGGCTTGACCGACAAACACCTGTTCCGTGAACAGCACATCATAAGCTTGGGCAATCAGCTGGGCTTTTCGGTTCGTTTCGAAAACTACGCAGATGATACTTACTACGATGAGTTCATGAGAGATATTCTGAGGACGTACGATATCGCTAATCGGAACGTGGCTGATCGTGCGGATGAGCTCTATCAAGTAATCAGAGATTATCTGAAGGAGGCACTACCGAACTATTTTCCGCACTTTCGGTTCATCGTAATGGAAAAGACTGTCAAAACCAAGTCTTGAGAGAAGTAAATACATGATATCTGAGTCGAACGCGTTGTCAAGCCACATATTGTTCATGACCTCAGTGTTAGTATGTCCGCACGTTCAAGGGATTGCTTGTGCTCTCCTAATGTTGTCGGTCTGCCGCAAAATGCTAGGGAAGCGGACGCTCAAGCGCAAATGCTGGAGAGAATGCAGCCAGTTCTAGTGATCGCTCTCGTTGGTTGCCCTGCGTTTAAATCTGCTATCAGTTGTGTTCGCTCCAGCCAACCACCTAGGGTGGTTTGGTGACGCAGCTAGCAATTCAATGGGGGACCTAGGGGGACATGCCGATTATTGCGAGTTTTCGGTAGAATTCGGATGAGATTATCGGATAAGCATCGCACGGGCCACTGGCCCCTGCCATCGGGGTTCCTTCAAGTCTAACCGCCGGCAAGACTACAAGGGGGCAAAAGGCTACTATTGACTATGAGCAAGTGCGGCCGAGCGTCGGAGCCGTCGTTGCCAACAGGAAACTGGGTGTGGCTGAAGCTCTCTGGAGCTCTTGAACAGAGACTGAAGACAACCATGACCTAAGCGTGGATCGCCGCTGCAAGCATGCCAGACATATCCAGGAACCAGTGCACTCAAGAGACCTGCGCCATGGGGTCCGGGGACAGTGTTCGTGCGGTTGGTTCATACCATCCTCGATCCATTTTGACCTTCAGTGCCTTCTGACGCGAGGGACAACTATCACATGGAAAGCCAGCGCTCTCCCAATTGCGGCTCCTTATGAGATCAATGAGGCGGCGACGTGACTCATCGTCGAAAATCTCTGTTAGAGATTTCTCCCGTACAGATTCGAAACGGATGCTTGTTCGGTAATCAAGGCAACACAGATACAATGCTCCGTCCGTCGCTACGAAACAGTCGGTTTCAAAGCGTCCTACCATCGGACATGCAAGCTCAGGATCACAGTTCTTAACATATGGACTTGTCCAACGCCAGAAAGCCGTGTTCACTTGGATGACATCGTCGGGCCGCAAATGACTCCTCCACTTCTCCGCCACCTCATTACTGTCGTCTGGGTAGGTACAAGTCCCAGGGGCAACGTCTGTTGTGAAATTCGCGAGTGTTGAAACGCTTATCACAATTCGGCAAGGCTGCTGTGCAGCGTTACGTATTTTTATGAAATTCCTTACATTGCGTTCCACTCTATCGTAGTCCAACCCTCGAACGGCATGGAAATTGCTTTAAGTAGCGCCATCAAAGTTCAGAACAAGCAGCGACAGGCCATTCTCAATCAGGAACCTTGCTGCCTGTTCATCCATTAGGGACATGTTCGAGTGAATAACGAGCTTTGCTTCGGGCAGGATCTTTCTGAGGAGTCTAACAATATCGGGCCATGAAGGATTTAGGAGAGCTTCTCCGTTCTCTCCGATGTTCACACAACCATCGAAAGTATTGTCACGAAGATCTTGAGCTGCGGCCTTAACGACACTTGGTTCCATAAACGGCGGGAATATCCCCGTTCCGCGTGACCCTATTGGACAGTAGATGCATCTTGCGTTACATACAGCACTGAGCATTAGGCCAAGAAAAGTCGGGGGTTCCAACTTGCCACCGGTTCTCCTGCTACTCGGCACTCGTAGAGGGCTACTGATAAGAGTTCTCGATGGGATGCAGAGAAGCGAGAAGGTCTGGGATCGTGGCATTGGTGTTGGATAGTCCAATGCATCATCTCACTCTGTTCATTCAAAAGAGCGCGTACTCCAGTGACGCAATAGGAACTGTTACGCCCTTGAACAACGCGGCTCTATGTTCTGTCACCAAACCTTGGCAACGGAATGAGGTCCCTCGTGGGTTCACAGTTGACACTTATGGGACCCTGATAGAAAGCGTCTCCCAGAGAGAATATCTCCCGATCCCGACGGGCATGGGACTCTGGCTCCACATAAAGCGACCCGTGCTTGAGAGCATAGGGCATAACGAAAGGTGCGCAACTGCTGGCCGGCGACACGTCGATGGTTTACAGAATAGAAGAGGACAATGAATTCCAGATTTGTATGATGGCAATTGACCCGGGAACGGGGACTTCGTGCAACGTAGTCAGTTGCTATCCGGTTTGGAACTATGAAGCGGCATATTCGCCTCTGGTAGACCTGCTGAACGTGAAGTACATTCTGACCGGCCTTGGCGAAGCGAACATTTCGTATCCTCGGGTGTACAGTGGCCCGGACATGTGGATATATGAGAACTTGAACTACCTACCACGTGCTTGGTTTACGACAAGCGTTGTAGAGAGCAATGACCTTGAGGAGACGATCCGGCTGATCAAGGTGTGACGTGCAACGACCGCGGTCGTTGCTGGCGTCGGTGATGGCCAATACAATCTCCAGAGCGGTCCTCAATCGGTTGTGGCTGCCCGTATTCTGAAGTACGAGTCCAACGGTTATGACATCGAATTCAGTGCTCCCGGCCCGGGGATGTTGGTGGTGAGTGCTCGTTACGACGAGGGCTGGAAAGCCTTACTCAACGGTCAAGAAGCAGCTGTACTAAAGGTGGGCATCCTTTTCCTGGGCGTCTACATCAGCGGGAGTGGAAATCACGAACTCCATCTTTCGTACGGGCCAGCAAGCATGGTTTGCGCACTGGCGGTCAGCTTGGTCTCCGTTGCAGCTGTGATGATATTGTTGGTTCTTGCCTTTCTGGGACCGAGGACTCTGAAGAAGATCGTAGCGGTCAAGATGATCATAGGCACGAGGTATCGACAGAGTCGTCGTAACGTCACCAATCACGGGAGTAGGACATGAGCACGGATGAACATCAGTGATTCTCTGGTTGTATGCGTCTGCCTTGCACCAGCTAGTGGTACAGCAACTCACTACTGGCCTAAAGTGACGTATGGCGTGCTTCCGGGATTCATGCTTGGCCGCTCCGTGCTCAGTGCCATGGAGTCTCCAGACACGTTTCTCGAGCACGGCTGGTATGCGAGCACGTTGTCCAGCGGAATCGTATTTGGAATCCAAGGATCGACCCTGTTGATGTCGGTCACGTACAGTTTCTTTCTATTCTTTCTATCCTTTCTTACACTAGGAGGTGCGTCTTTCTGTGGCTTAGTCAAGATTGTTGAGGTCAATGGCCCGCACGAGGTCCGCATAGATATACTAATACGAAGTGTAATAGTTACAGCGCGGGAGTCGAAAGTGACGGGACTTGAGCCTGCGGAAAGAACTCTCGTTCAAGTATCTGAAAGGGCAGGGTATTGAGATTGGGGCTCTGCAGAAGCCCCTCGTCGTTAGCGACCGAGCCCATGTCAAGTACGTCGATAGATCTCCAAAGCGAGAGCTGATGAAACACTATCCGGAGCTCGATCCAGCGATAATAGTCGAGCCCGACATACTATGCGATGGGACAACCTTGAATACCATAAGTGACTCTTGCTTTGATTTTGTAATCGCGAACCACTTACTGGAGCACATGCATAATCCGCTTAAGGCTTTCGAAAGTTGGTTTCGCGTGCTTCGACCAAGTGGAATTCTGTACCTTGTTGTACCTGACATGCTGCGGACTTTCGACGTAGATAGACCGCTTACCTCTTTAGAGCATATGATCGGAGACAGCATCGAGGGTAAAGACAGAGACTCGCGTCTGGATTTTGTTCACTACCTCGAGTGGGTTACGTACGTATATCCGAAGTTCCGTGAACCTGTTCCGGCAACGGAACTCTATGAGGAAGCCAGGAGGTTGCAGGAAACTAACTATTCCATACACTTTCATACGTTCGTTGAAGAAACACTGAAGCAAATGCTGACGTTGGTGGAGAAGAGATGTAGGGCTATCGTGGTCGAGTTTCACAATGACGAGACTTCCAACGAATTCATCTCCATCATGCTGAAAACTCTGCATGAAAGTGAGAAACGGTATAGCCGGATTTGAGAAAGAGCCATCTCTGATTGGCCGGTGTTTAGAAGTTGATTCTTATCACTACGTGGAGGTTTGGCATATTGCGGCTCTGAGCCTGATCGGTCTCCCAACTTGTTTTGGTCATCATTGCACACGGGTCATCTCAGAGTTCAAGTCCATGATCGGTCCGGATCCATGATGGTGGAACTGTCCACCAAAAACCTAGGTCTTTAGTAAGCCCTATCTAATCTACGGTAATCTACGGCATGAAGTCATACTGTCTCGGGGTCGTGTGGCAGAAGAAGAGACTGGTGAAGAGCTAGAATGAAGTCGGACGCGATAGACCAACGGGCAGATGAACTGGCCAGCTTTCTAAAGCGGGATCGTTCGAAAATACGGGCAGAACTTGACCTTGAACTTAGAGATCCAGGAGTTCATGTGAGAAAAGCCTGGAAGGACGCGAACCCACGAACAGAGAAGCAGATTACCGATTTCTATCGTAGAACGAACGCGTACCTATTCGACCTTGCGGCCGAACACAGCAAGCCTATCCGAGAGCAAATGCGCAAAGCGATCGCGTTAGCTATGCAACGCGCAGGCGCTCATTCTGTGCTGGATTACGGTGGTGGGGCGGGCTATGATCTTGAATACTTGGCCAAGTTGGGATTTGAGTGCACATACTACGACTTGCCTGGATTACTGTCGAGGTTTGCATCTTGGCGTTTTAGGCGAATGGGTCTAAACGTCCGAGTATGCACCAGCCTGTCGAAACTGGGCCGGTACGATTGTATAGTGTCCTTCGAAGTCTTAGAGCATTTACCAGATCCCCTTGGTACGTTGAAGAGACTTTACCGAATGCTCAACAACGGCGGTTTGATGGTCGTAACTCATGCTTTCGATCTTGTTTCGGAGGCTTATCCATCGCACATAAAAGGGAATAGGAAACTAGCGGTGAGGTTCGAAGCCCAATGCAGAGAGATTGGCTTTAATCCGATCACTAGCGTGAACATGCTTCAAGACAAACAGTTGTATGTTCTTGGCAAGAATCCGAGCAATGATTTGATGGCCAGCCTACGAGTCGGGGTAACGCCAGCATCGGATCCCATGTCGACCCTTCTCTCGGTCTACTATTCGAGGGATGACCTTCAATCTGTTTTCAAAGACGTCTCCACAGGAGAATATCATCGGCTAATCACATGGGCGGCTCAACCGCCTCACGGTGACCCTGCTAAGGTCGTACTTCAACCCTACGAAGAGTGGTTCACAACCAACCTCAGGAAAATCGATGAGGCCATGAGGCTTCATGAGGAACGTTCGAGACTGCAGTCTGAACTGACTCGTCGCGATGAGGAACGTTCGAGACTGCAGTCTGAACTGACTCGTCGCGATGAGGCGCTGGAAGTAGCTAAAGCGACCGTGAGTCACCTTGAAGAACACCTTGAAGAACAGAAGAACAGCGTCGGATGGAAGTTCATCACGAAATATCGCGAACTGCTGAATCGGTACACTCCGCTTGGGACTAGACGGCGACGATTCTGGGAATGGGTCTTCAGGCATGTGTACGGTGTCACAGTCGCGGCGCATAGCAGTCATGTCGATGGAATTACCATCGAGCGTCGCAAAGAAGATACGCCTTTTGACAGATGGGTGACAAGCGCCCGAGAACTCATCTCAACGAGTCCTCGAAGGGTCGCGCCCCAGAGACTGATCTCCGTGGACATAATAATTCCAGTACACAATGGATTGGATTTCCTGAGTGGTTGTCTTAGAAGTATCAAAGAGCATACAGAACAACCCTACCGTGTTGTTGTAATAGATGATGCAAGCAACGACCCACGAGTAGTCGAGTACCTCTCGAAGTTGGAAGGCGAAGAATACGTGATCGTGACGAACAGCAAGAATCTTGGATTTGTCGAGTCGATCAACAAGGGCCTTTCATTCTCAAGGAGTGATGTGGTAATTCTGAACAGTGACACCATCGTCACGCATGGTTGGCTCGACAAACTCTACCGATGTGCGTATTCAAGCGATGCAGTCGGAACAGTCACGCCATTGTCGAACAATGCGACAATATGTTCGGTGCCTGAGTTCTGTCAGAAGAATGAGCTGCCACCACATTTCGGCGTCGACTCTTACGCTGAGTTAATAGAAATTGCCTCGCAGAAGGAGTATCCTCCGATTCCTACTGCCATCGGGTTCTGCACATACATTAAGCGAATTGTCATCGACAAGGTGGGTGATTTTGACAACGTGACCTTCAGTCCCGGTTACGGCGAAGAGAATGACCTCTGCATGCGAGCTTTCAAGGCAGGATTCCTAAGTGTCCTGGACGATTCAACCTACATCTATCATCATGGTGAGGCGAGTTTCTCCATCAAGTCTGCCCAGCTCAAGGATTCGCACCTACAGACGCTGTACAGACGGTATCCTGAATACCCTGCAATCGTAGCAGATTTTGTGGAAAAAAATCCGTTAGCAGCCGTCCATGTTCGGATAAGGAGGGCAATGCTTGCCTGCCGCGAATTCACGGAAAGACGAATTCTGTATGTGATGCATTTACCACCCCAGAGTCAGATTTCGGGGGGCACTGGGAAACATTGTAGGCTCCTCTACGAGCATCTGAAGGATTCTGTGTCTTATGTCGTGTACCCTCAGGGCGACCACCTGGTCCTGCACGAAGTTGAAGATGACACGACGAAAGAGTACGAATCGGGAAAGCAGAGGGAACGGCTGATCGCTGACCAAGCAACTGAAAGGGCTTTTGAGAGGATACTGGCGGAAGTCAAACCGTGCGTTGTGCATTTTCAACATCTCCTAGGGATGCCGATGAGTCTGGTGCGCGTCGCAAAAGATCAAGGTGTCAAGGTTGTGATCACCTTGCATGATGGTTACTTCATGTGTCCCGATTGGCGACTTCTTGAAATGGGGGAGACATACTGTGATGGCTGCACCGATCTCAACCGATGTGACGGATGCTTAAATCATCGGTACGATCTCAACCCAGGCTTTCAGGAAATGTGGCGCAGGAATTCTCGGGCGATGCTGGAGTTGGCTGACAGAATAGTCGTTCCCTCGGAATACCAATTGGGCTTGTGCGCTCGAGTTATGGATCTTCAGAAGGAGCGGTTCACTGTCATTGAACATGGTGTGCCGGGAGAGCCGGTGAGCGTTCAGCATTCCTTCGAAGTAGAAGAAAGATTCAAAGTCGGCTTCGTCGGAGCAATCTCAGACAAAGCGAAGGGACGGGACGTTGTCCTGAGGCTGTTGGATGGAAGTGAAGATGGACAATTTGAATGGCATTTCTTTGGCGAAGGAAGCGATATCCGAGGGTCTCTTCGTGACAAGAGCATGGCCTCAAAGGGGCTAGTACAATTTTACGGATACTATAGGGAGGGAGAACTTCCAACCATCCTCCAAAAGACCAGAATCGATGTAGTCGTCATCCCCTCCATTTATGCTGAATCATACAGTTATGTTCTTACAGAAGTCTGGAAAGCGGGAGTTCCCGTAATTGCAGCAGATTTCGGTGCGATTGGTGAACGAGTGAGAAGATTCGGCGGGGGTTGGCTCTACAGGCCCGGCTCAGAACCTGAGAGCATCCGCAGAATTCTTGCAAGAATCAGAGAAGACAGTAAGCTGTATCAAGCGAAGGCAAAGGAAGCAATAGCTGTCCAACATAGAGATTTCAACGAGTTTGTGGATCAGTATAGGAAAATGCACCTCGTCTTGGTTGGCGGCTCAGGGGAAAACGTCCAAACATCTGACTTTCTACGTTACTTCAGACTAAGTAAACCACGCCTCGGGTAGCTGCTGACGAATCTGATCAGTGATTTTGCGAAGCCTATTTCGGGAGTCTTCGTCCAAGGACGTGATTCCCCACGCCATCAGTTTTTTCATTGCGGATGATTCGCTAGGAGGGAAGGCGGCCTGAAGATCAGGACGCATAGAGTATGTTTCTATTAGGGAAAGCAGGGACGGATCGTTAGATGGGCTCGATTCCATACCGAACAGTCGACATTTCGGAACAAAGTCGAAGGCACTAGACATGTTTCGACTGTAGTATGGGTCAGGATCATCCAGTGTGGATCCCCACTTTCTAACAAAACTGATGGCGTCGTACTTGTGGCCGTTTCCATCCAAAGCTTCGCGATCGACCGAGCGCGCGGTAACAGTGGCCTCTGCGTAGGGTGTGTAGACGTTGAGCAGTCCCTTGGTTCTCAACCTCAGACATAAATCCAAGTCATGGTAAGCTTGACGAAATCGCGTGTCGAAGCCCCCAATATCTCTGAACAAGGTCTTCTTGATCATGAGGAATGAAGCAGATACGGCGGAGCAGTTTCTTATCACTTTCAGAGAACCGAAGTAACCGGGGTGATGGGCAGGTCGGCCCATGAGGGGACTCCCTGCGATTCCTCTGAGACCCAAAACGTATCCAGCGTGGATTACTTTATCGTTCTTGCCAATGATTTTCCCGCCTACAGCTCCGACTTCCGAGCGTTGCGAATGTTCAAGAAGTGCAGTAACTGAATCCTTTCCTTTCGGTGTCACTGCCTCTCCCAGGAAAAGTATGTGTTCGCCACGCGCCGCTTCCGCGCCGAGATTGCACATGGCAGAAACGTTCGAGTCTGATGCTGACTCGATAATGTGAATGCTCTTGTTTCTAGGTATTCTGTCCTCTAGCAGTCTTCGATCGCGCACCACCAATATCTTCTCCACTTGGCCAGTCTCCTCAAATAGTCCTCCATGGAATGGAACATCATTTGTCGTCGTGGCGGCAACTATCGTTATGCTTTGGGAGTCAGTTATGTCTCGCTTGAAGTGAAAGATGCCAGTCAATAGGCCGTCGGAGATATTACCCTCGATGCCTCGTCTTTGCATTGCGTCATTGAGGGCACGCTTGCAGGCGCGAAGCCCCCAATCTTTTGCCTCAACCGAAAGAGCTGCGGATCCGGACACAGCGCGCCAATGGTAGAGGATCTTTGGGATATGCAGTATCTTGGAAGTCATCTCGGAGGATCGGATAAGCAAATCGTAGTCTTGTGCTCCGGACACCGCGTTCCTGAAACCCCCCAGTTCAACAATGAGAGCCCTGCGATAAACCCCTAGGTGACCAGTGTACATGTACGAAAGGGAGAGATCGGGACACCATTCAGGCTTGAAGAAGGGAGCGTATCTATAGCCGTCCAAATCGATTTTGTCCTCGTCGGAATAGATAACGTCCGCTTCTCTGTTCTGAAGCAGTTTTGCCACTTCGTGGAGCGCGAACGGTGCCAACTCGTCGTCATGATCCAGGAGGGCAATCAGATCGCCAGTGGCCAAAGAAAGCGCCAGATTGGATGTTTTGGAGATACCCACGTGTTCTTCGGCAAAAACCACTTTTGCACGTGGTTCGGATTGGCTGTATTCTCTAAGCACATTGGCAACGTGAGGCTTAGTTGAGCGATCATCAGCTAGGCACAGTTCCCAGTTGTCGTAAGTTTGTCTCATCACGGAACCTATTGCCGCTCGAAGCCATTCCTCGTCCGGATCGAAAACTGGAGTGAGTATGCTGAACTTGGGTTTCTTAGAGAACCCATTGCTTTCACGTCTCAGTTCTCCTAGTCGCTTGAGCGTCGGCTCATTATCGTTAATCCACATTTGATATAGCGGTGATGCCATTCGTCGTAGAGGTGACTCTTCCGTTTTGTCCATGACCCGCCCTGGATATGTTTCCTCGATCAAGGTATTTAAGAAATAGAGACATACAGGAAATAGAATTGTTTTTGTCCCGACGCTCTCCGCACTATGCCGACTTTGGTTGGCTCTCTGGTTTTGCGGCCAACCGCGCATACTGCCGGAATGTTGATGTGTGATTGTGGAGTCGCGAGAGAATACAACGGTGGCAAAGATGCGCTGGGACTAGGGAATAGTACTGGGCTGGGGGGTCGGAGTTGGAGGCAGGACAACCACTATTGACGCCAAGACTTATGACGCTGGTCGTGATGAAACCCACCGGCTGCAAGTGTGGAACAGTTGTCTAGGAATTTGCATAATTACTTCGATATCTTGACGGTTCTGGCTGAGAAGGACTTCAAGATCCGTTATAGGAATTCGGTTCTTGGTTTTCTCTGGTCTCTCTTGAATCCTTTGGCCTATATGGTGATTCTGACTCTTGTCTTCTCGTTCTTGTTGCGGGTCAGTATCCCAAACTTTGCTCCATGGGTGCTGATCGGGCTTCTCGTTTGGAGATTCTTCTCTATTGGCACAGCCCAAGGACTAGGCAGCATAGTAGCGAATCCATCTCTTTTGACTCTCTCCACGACTGAAGTCGCGGGGATTCATGCTTCCACCCTGATCCTCTTCGCTTGGGTGGGCATTCCGTTGTTGCGGTTCCACCCGCATCCATCCCATCGTAGAAGCATAGGCCAAGCCATTGGCCTGACGGCGTACCCGCCGTAGCGAGACGCCATATTCACGACACAATCTCTTACTCGAGCCTGCCCCGCCTATTTTCGGTTGGGAGCCTTATTCGAGGCTTCGGACATCTCAACCACATCTGAGCCTACTAGCCCTTCCGGGATTGTCTCATTC